>Ga0208968_1001875_pt1 | contig 10958 bp, 13 predicted proteins | sample RifOxyA3_FD_184031 | JGI IMG/M metagenome (GOLD analysis project Ga0208968, IMG submission 184031) | Groundwater microbial communities from Rifle, Colorado - Rifle Oxygen_injection A3 (SPAdes) | ecosystem: Environmental > Aquatic > Deep subsurface > Groundwater | place: Rifle, Colorado, United...
AGAATAATTTTGATATTAGAATTACTGAAAAAACGGCTAAAATGCCGAAAGCAAATGCGGATGATTGAAGAAATAAAGCATTGTATGTTTGAAAAGAGATAATAATTAGTGAAACACCGAAAGATGCTCCAGCTGATATGCCTAAAATAAACGGGCTAACAAGCGGATTCTTAAAAACAGATTGTAAAACAGAGCCAGATACCGCCAGGCTTGAACCGACAAGGGAAACTAATATAACTCTGGGTAATCTAACTTTATTTAAGATCAATTCTTGCTCCTGGGACCACAAAACATTAGTCGTAAATCCAAATTTTGAATATATCCAATTTGCAATGATTCTAATGTCGATCTCATATTTCCCTTGCGAAAAAGAAATTAAACTAATAACAATCAATGTTATAAATATTATGGCTGTAATCATTTTTTGTTGACTACTCATCAGTTGTTTTGATTTACAATTTCGATAAATTTTTTGTATTCGGTCTCGGCGCTAATATCCTTGAATAATTCTGGATGTAACCATTTTGCCTTTTCAATAATACCAAAAATAGTTTCTAAACGAAACTCTGTCCAACCGTAATGTTCCTGAAACACTCTTTTATTTTTGACAGCATTAATGTCCTTCCATCTTTCATCATTGTATATATCAATAGGTTTCAGAGACGCTCTATCCCGGAGAATTATCACATCTGGGTTAAATTTGTAGATATCTTCAAATGACAGTTGCAGGCTTGTTGCATTATCACCAATGCCATTGGTGACAAGATTACCACCAGCCAAACTTATTATCTCACCCTGCATTTTACCACCAAGGGAAGTTAATGCATCTGATCTCATGTAATATACTTTTGGTCTCTTATTTATTGGAATATTATTTGATACTACTTTGATTTTATTAGTGATATCATTAAACAGACTATATATCTTTTCTGCTTCCTTATCTTTCCCTAAAACTGAACCATAAAAAACAATTTCGTCAGTGACATCCTTCAAGTTTTTAGGATACGTGGCTATTGCAATACAACCTAATTCCTCAAACCTCTCATTAGTAGACTTTTCTGTACCGGTAAAAATAATATCAGGATGCAATGAAATTATTTTTTCATAATTTATGCTGCTTTGACTTATCTGGGGCAATTTCAATAATTCTGGAAAGTAATCTCTAATAAATGCAGAACTTCTTTCATCTATCTTGCCAATTCCAACAATCTTATCTTTTGCACCAATTGCACAAATTATTTCTGCTTGTACATAATATATTGGAATAATCCGCCGTATTTTTTGTGGAATTTTTATTGAACGGTCAAAATAGTCCTTGACAATTTTACTATCGCTGTTTTGAGATTTATTTTGCTGACATGCAGATACAAAAATCATTAATAAAACCAAAACTATAAAGTTTTCTAATTTCATTTTGATAAAAGTTTAAAATCAAAGGTTAATCCTAATCGATATTCACGTCCAGGCTGTGGCTGGTCAAATGCCCCATAAAAGTTCCTATCAAAGAGGTTATTGACTTTAAACCAAAAGGTAAAATATTTGATTGGTTTTGTAGTAATACCCAAATCAAAAAATGAATATTTTGGCAATTCATACCAAACACTTATATTGTCATAATTCCTTTTCGATACAAATGTATAAGTCAAATCAAAGCCTATTAATTTAATTGGCATATACGAAATGAATGACTTTAATTGATGTTCTGGCCGATAAGCAATATAATCTGAAGTACGACCATCTGAAGAGTTCTTTGCATTTAAATAAGAATAGCTGACCAATCCATTTATTTTATTATTTGGTGAATATTTTAACATTATTTCCCCTCCAGAAAAAATTGCAGATTGTAAGTTGATAACTTTATACATAGTATCTGTAGCCTTAACTTGGGTAATAAGGTTTTTTATAGTGCTATAGTAGCCCCCAACTTGCAATGATAGTTTGTTCTTGAAAAACTTTGAATCAATTCCAATATCAAAATTGTTACTTATTTCAGAATTTAAATCGGGGTTTGCAATATAGCCAATCAGAACATCGCCAAATAAATCCCTCATTCGGGGAAATATGGAAGTTCTACTATATCCAGCATGAACTTTATACTTTAAATTTAATGGGCTATATCCGGTCGAAAGTTGATAGTTCCAGGCAGATAAATCTCTTCGCGTAGTACTTTCATTACTGCTTGTATAACTTGGATTGGTATAGTTAAATGAAGTACCAGCATTAATAGAAATGCCATTAATGATAGTACCTTGATATTCTAATGCTGAAATTAAAGTATTTGCCTTCGTTGTGGCAATTGTATTCCATGCTTGGTCGTGAATATCATTTTTGTAGTCAATCGAATAGTTTAATTTATGCTTTTTAGTCAATTGATAAGATAGAATTCCTCTCGCTCCGATAGTTTTGTCATTCCAATAACTAAATCGCTTTATTGAAGTGAAAGTCTTATCCTTATATTCATTTAGTGTATCTTTTAAAAATGTATAATACAAATTTGTTTCTAAATTTAGCTTATCCCCCATTGATGATGTATGTCGGAGTCCAATAATTGTATTGTGCCAGAAATCCATTCTTCTATATCTAGGACTGACAATTGAAGGTGAATAGCCATATTCACTTCTATTATGCATCCCTGTCAAACTAATATGATGCTTTTTGTTGGGTGCATAGGTAATTGTTCCTAACAACTCTATGTTTTCTTGATCACTATTAACTCTCTCCTTAGTTTCTTGTGAAGCACTTAAGTCAAATTCATCTGAAAGAATGAATGGGTTTCTCTTGAAAAAATTCGCGGATGCTTGGTAGTATAATTTCTTTTTTATATTCCCGGAAACTATGGCATTATAACTTTGTTTTCCATTGTTCCCCCAAAACGAATTTAATTTCAGTCCAAATTTTTCAGCTTTAAAGATCCTATTGTCAATTCGAATAACGTTTCCAGAGGAATTAGCACCATAGATCAATGATGCCACTCCCTTTTCAATAGAAATGTCAGAGTTTGTGAAAAATAATCCATCGGTGTTAATTCTACCTTCAGTATTTGATCTCAATGGAATTCCATTGAAGTAAATATTTACTCTATTTTGCTCAAACCCGCGGATGTTTAAGGTTTGTCCGCCAAGTCCGTCAGGAACACCGTATATACCAGGGAGAAAGGTTAATCCATCTGTAACCTTTTCAGGTCGTATCAAATTAACTTGCTCAGTCAATAAATAACTATTACTTGTGTTTGAATTTGACTTTTTAGAAAAGCCATGAGCAGTTACGACAACTTCCTGTAATTCGTTATTTACAAGGGTATCCTTTAAATTTTGAGCAAATACATTAATTGTAATAAATGTTAATAAAAGCAGAGTAAAAGGTGTTTTCATATTTATGATTTAATTTAGGTTAGTCGTTTTTGATACTTTATATTTTCATTAATGTGATTTTTTCGTTTTATTCAATTCATGCCTCATCTCATTTGTAACGTCAATAAATTATATTACATGCAATTAAGTTATATGTAAACGATATCTATCAAAAAAGATGCTATAAATATAATAAATTTTCATAATGTAAATTGTTTGGTAACTTTATAAATATTTTTTCCATTTCAATAGAATGAAATAGCATATATAACATTGAACATAAGCATATTGTATTTGTATCCACATTAATGATTCAGAAAAACAAGTCTATCTTTCATGAATCAATTCTAAGCATTCGATTATTTCCGTCTTGTTTTCATAGAATATAGCATCCTTCTAGCAAAGTTTCTCTAAAATTTTCGGAGAACTTTGAATGACTTATGAGACTGAAATGCTATAATTTTGGTTTTGAAGTTTAAAATTATGTCGAAGTAATTCGTCCAGATCCATGCTGTAATCGTTATCGTATTTTGTGTTTCTGAGAAAACTTGTTCCCCTTTTACAACTTTAAAGGGAGTCGGTATCTGCCGGACTGTCAAACAAGACACACGCAAAAAACCGAAAAGAAACAAATAAATCCCGGACACCGGGGGTCAGCTTAGTCCAGATTATCCAAACGTAGACAGCCGGTGCTGATCGTATATGTAATTGTTATTGAATGCCGCTGAGTTCGCTGCATTTACTGAAACGAAATACTCTAACTGTCACCCCCATAAGTTCACGGCATTTACTGAAATAATTTACCATAATAAATATTTTTCGTACCAGTAGATTGAATGTCTCCGAGTCCGCTGCATTTACTGAAACACTTCTATTGTAGCTTTTAATACTTGCGCACCTAAATTGAACCTCGTCGAGTTAGCGGTATTTACTCAAACAACATTCTTCATTTAATGAATCTTTTACTAATGCGAATTAAATGTTGTCGAGTTAGCGGCAATTACTAAAACTTTGTTGAACTTTATCGGCTGCTTTGATAGCAAAATTGAATGCCGCTGAGTTCGCGGCATTTACTGAAACTTTGTTGCATTCATTTTATAATATTAAAATGTTCATTGAATGCCGCTGAGTTCGCGTAATTCAGTTATAACGCTAATCAACGAGCCACAGGGGTACAATATTCATTAATAATTTTAAAAATGTACGACGATAAAAAGCTTAACAGATTTCTAATTCAACAAGAAGGCTTATACAAAATCATTATTGAAGAGCTACGAAAAGGGGAAAAAAGAACTCACTGGATGTGGTTCATTTTTCCTCAGATAAAGGGGTTAGGTTACAGTAAAACATCTCAATTTTATGACATAGAAAGTCTGGAAGAAGCAAAAGCTTTTATTGGTCATCCGGTATTGGGAAAAAGATTAATTGATTGTTGCGAGTTATTGATGAAGATACAAGGAAGAAAAATTGACCAGATTTTCCCGAAATCACCCGACGATTCAAAACTAAGATCAAGCATGACTTTATTCTCGGTCGCATCCCCGGAAACAATCATTTTTTCTGCTGTTTTGCAGAAATATTTTAATGGAGCAAAGGATCAAAAAACGCAACAGATTTTGAGTTTGTAAATACATTTAATCTTAATCCTTTTCATTTTCCGGTGTCTCAGTGACATCAGAATATCCGTTTTCGAATAAATCGAATAACATATTTAGTGCTTCATTTTTCGTGATAAAACCATTTACCACTAATTCGACAATCTCTTGAATCTCTTTGATAAAATCACGTTTATTCATAATATCAATTTTATAAGGTTAAGAAGTATCATACTTACGAAGTATGTTTAAAGTAAATGAATTTCTTCTTGAAAAAGAATAACTTCTTATTTAAAACTGTTCAAACATAAACCTATGAATAGTAGCATAAGAAATTCCGCTGTGTATCCTTTTTGATCTGTTTTCATAGGTTTTCCACAAGTTAATATGGACACGCTCATTAGCCGGATGAGGGATATCACTACCGGTATAACTCCACGATTGAATCAAATTTGTGTTTTCTCTTTCAAAACCAACATGACCGTGATAACTGTGAAAATGAATGACTTTGGGCATCCATTCTATAATATGTGTACTAAATTCACCGTTAAGCTTTGTTTCGAAACGATATTTGTTGCCTGATCTATCGTGAGGCTGGATAACAAACTGTGTATTCTTGTTTTTTGGATCACCCCATTTTGAGAATTCAATGTCAATTTCGCAGTTATATGGTTCATAGGTGTCGTCCCAGGTAAACAAGGCCAAAACCAGGTCGTCTTGTAATAAATCCAGCCGACTCGAAAGCTGAAAGAGATATTTGCCATAGCCAAGCGGTTTGTCCAGAATTATCTCACTGCAGTATGAGTTGCCATCCTGCTGAACCACTTCAAGCTTTAATTCTCCATCGATTAGATTCACTCCTCGTTCTGAAAAAAAGTTTGGTCCCGGTCCTGCTTTTGTGGAGCTTTCTTTTACCATCCAATTATATCCTGAAAATCTTATGGAATTTTCCATAAGATCACTATTTTTAAAAAGTAAATAAATGTAGGAAAATAAATTTTGCCACTTGTACAATTTCGACATTTATTAAATGGGAACCAACAACTGTTATTAAAATACAATTTATGGACTCAAATCCTCAAAATACGAGAAAGGTAACTATCAAAGACGTTATAGATGAATGGGATTTGGAGTATATGGGTATTACAGAAAAAACGGATGGGACTCCTATAAACTCGTCACTTACAAGATCTGAATTTCTTCGTGATAGTGGCATATACAAATCACCGGAATATTTTGAAATTCAGGATAGATACCGTGATAAAATACATGAAAAGGATGAATGGAAAAAATACTGGTTCGAAGTCTCTCAATTTCTAAGTCGGTATTTCGGAGAAAAAGTTGATGAATATTTAGAAGGTCTAAATAAGCGAAGCAGAGAGTAAATCACCAAATGTAGAAAGCAAAATTATTCATTTGAGAGATATCATTGCAATAAATCTAAATGGTGAATGAATATGTTTTACCGTTTGACAAACTATGGCTACCCATTTTGTGTCCGTGAACCCAAATTGTGCCGGATTTATTTTCACGATTATGAAATTCCACCCACCCATCCGAATGGGTTCTTTTTTCTTCAGAACCTGCCATAAATCCATCATAGTATACCATTACACCTATGTCTCTTGCAGGCTTCCCGTTCTCGTACATAACTCTTACTGAAAAATGGCTCATTTTTTTATACGTTTTGAAGTATCGGAACTTGAAATCACAATCGTTATTACAAATGAGATTTCCAAATGTCAATTGGGCTGTTATCCTCCAAAGATGTCCATACTTCTTTTTTTCGTCCTAAATATTTTACTTTGATTGCATGTCCAATAATTTCATCTTCATCATCTAACCCAGCAGTTGATCCTCCTATTCGATTAAAAGAATTCCATTCAACCCAGCCAGTGTCAGCCAGTCTGTTTTTAAAAGTTGAATCGGAATATAACGCAAATATGATACGACCTTTCCAACCGGAAATTTCATAAAGGCCTTGAGCATCTTTTGGATATTTAAATTGATGATTGGCGCTTTCTTGCCCCCACAATGCGAGTCCGGGAGACAAGAGATACCTGGCAGGAATATCGACAATCTCCCTGCTCTCGTTTTGTAAACTGCACCCCACAACTATTGGGAATTTTTCACTACTTTGTATGGTAAGCCCAATACATAAATTTGAGCCGGATTCCCAGAAGTCTTCGATTTTGATAATTGATGACATTTTATTCAGTTTTAGTTAGTTTTTTAAAGTGATACTTTGTATAGTAAAATTATAGTATATTAACCTCAGAAAATGGATAAAAGGACCGGCGAATTCTAAAGGCTAACAATAAAAGTAAAAATAGAAAAAAAATCAATTTCTTTTCATATTCAGTTTTAACTAAGTTTGAATCTTTAAACATCAGCGATAACGCAATAATTTAATAAAATATGTTTTCATTTGAGAGTGCTTCTGAAATATTCAATCAAATTGAAGAAAGCCAACTTGTTCAATTGAGAGAAATGTTGTACAAATCGGCCTTACGTTATACTGAATATCGTTTCAATTGGAATTTTAAGACTTTTGAAGAGAAACTGGAAGAAGATAGTGAACGAAGTATTGCGCACAATGCATTTATAACGAATTGCGACATCATGGCCAGGAATATGAGTAACAAAGGAGAACCCTCTCAATGGCGCACTAAACTGACCAACGACCGGAAAACAATTGGTGATTTTGCTTGTATGTTGGTTACGCTGATCGGATTAAAAAACAGGTAATACTCATTTTCAAGTCACTTTTAATTTCAATCCCGGTCTTAGGATGTCAATATCCTAATTTGTAGAATCTTACGGAATTCGTTCTATTAAATATTGAAAATTATCATAAAGAACCAGCTCATTCCATGTCGTCGCAGGTGTACCCAGGCATTGATGGAGTTGAGCCTTTATATCTTCAAAAGAATGATGTTTGTCGTAAATTATATTCTTATATAGGGCATTTGTCGCAGGTGTTCCAACTATTTTTTTGATTGTGAAAGAATGGCTGGTAGAATTTGTTGTACCAAGTAGAAATTCAGCAATATCAATGGAATCAGGCATATAAATAATTTCGTCACAGCCAATTTTTGATAAAAACATGACTAAATATTTGTGGATTACTGAATATATCTCTGGATATGAATTAAAATATCCCCATCTAAAACCCGGATACAGATGCAATAACTCAGGACTTACATCCATCTGTTCAATACCACAATCGCTCAACCCATGAAAGGAAATGAAACCTTCTTTGGCAAATTGATCGGTAATATCTATATATTTTTTACCATGACAAGGAACTAAACAATAATCCTTTTCTAATTTAGGCAAATCAGTATCCTCATAATTTTGCCTGATTGCTTCAGCATAAGATTTTAGTATTGAATTGCCAGAACTGTCAGTTAGATAATCTATAATATCAACTGCATTCTCACACTTAACATTGTGATTTCCAATAATTAGAAGGTCGACTCCCATAACTAATATTTTAAAGGTTCCGTATTTTTACAATACTTACATCTTCATGCACCAAATATCAGGAATAATTGCTGAACATAAATCTGTCAATAGTATCATTCATGTGCAGATACTATAATCCCCGATTTTATAAGCAAATGCGTATTATAATGTTGCTCGATTGTAAAGTTAATAATAATGAAATGCATTTATTCGAAAAGAACCTGACAATTAAGAAGACTTTAAAATTGCAGATTGTAAAGATGAAAATATAAAAATAATTCTTTATCTTTTGCACTTCTCATTTTTACTTATCACTACAACTTATGAACACTGAAATTACACAAAATACTACCGGAAGCGGCAATTGCTCCGCTTCTATTATACGTGAAACTGGCTTCTATTGGGTGAGAATTGATGATAGTTGGTTTTTAACAAAGTATTTCTCCCGAAAGGATATTTTCTATTTCCCCGGATATTTTGATGGATTTGCTCAAAAAGAATTGCATGAAATCGATGAAAGAAGGCTTGACAAAAAATTTGAGGGATACAAAAGAAAGAAGCACTATATTGAGGAACAAGGCAAACAAAACCTGGAAGATGGTTATTACTGGGTCCTCCACGATGCGATGTGGTTTGCTACCTACTATTTATCTTCAAAGGATGAATTTTTCTTTCCTGGCCAAATTTATGGGTTTGATCCTACACAACTTGATGATATTGATGAACAACGAATTGAAAGACAATAAACTATTGTGATACTTCCGGCAGAATACAAAAGAAAGTCGAAAGGTTTTTTTTTGTGTCGTAATCATCCCAACGAAGATCAGGAACTGGTCAAATCGAAAGGGAATCCAAAAGTATCGTAAAGTGTGAAGGCATCTTCGCCACCCACTTCTGTTTTACCAGCCAGTTTGGCTTTGGCAACTAGCTCATCCAACAAGCGGATACCTGTTTCGAGTGTCCGCAGAAACGATTCTTCCTCCTCGCGGATCACATTTTCTATCAAACCCTGCTGCGACACCAATTCGGGGAACGCATCGCCCATCTGTTCTTTCAGCACTTCAACGAGTTTCCAGATAAATGGCTCCTTGAAATCAAGAAAAGTATATCCGTAACGAACCGCACGGCGCAAAATCCGGCGGATCACATATCCGGCTTTGTTGTTTGAAGGCAACTGACCATCGGCAATGGAGAATGAAATGGCGCGCAAATGGTCGGCAATTACCCGCATCGCAATGTCCGCCTGAAGGTTTTCGCCGTATTTTTTATTGCTCAGACTGGCGATTTTCGCAATTGTGGTCTGAAATACGTCGGTATCGTAGTTTGATTTTTTGTTCTGAACAACCATGCACAAACGTTCGAAACCCATTAAAGGGGCACAGAAAAAACTGAAAGAAAACAAAGAGGACACGCTTCAAAATTTTGAAGTGGTCAGTCGCCTTCAGGAAATCAGGCAAATGCTGATGGATATAAAGGATGAGATATGAAAAGTTCAAAGTTCCAGGTTCCAGGTTGCAGCGACCGATCTGGATGAAAATTCAAAGTTTGAAGGTAAAGGAGTGATTATTGCGATCCAGTATCACCGGAATATCCAACACTGCCTGAGTTCAATCAAATGTTCGTTTGTCCAATATCCTTCCAATGATTTTATAATTTCCTCTCTGCTTCGACATGTCCTGCGACTTTTTGAAGTTTTTCCACTCTTCGTAGGAAATTTCACGACAAAGCGTTACATCTATTGGATTTTGATTTTGCATTCAATAAGAATACTGCCCATAAATGTGTTTCTATAGGACAAAAAAAAGGTGCCTCAAAAATCGAGACACCCTATTTAAATATATAAACCTAATGTATGGTTGGTCCTGTAGCAACAACATACGAGAGATAATGACCAATTTTCCTTTTTTCTTCACAAACGGATTAAACAAGTAACCCGCGTCCCATCAAAATCAGATAATTTTATAGAATGTTTATTTCCAAGTTTTTAATTGTCTGATATGCTTCTGGATGTCCAAGCTCTCCTGCTTTTTTTAAATCCAAACCTGCTGCTTCTTTTTGTCCAATTCCAAATTTCATCAATCCTCTAATGTAATAAATCTTAGCGTATTGTGGATTAAATTCAATAACTTTTGAATAGTCAGCAATTGCTCCAATATAATCGTTATTGTCTCTTCGAGCGTCAGCACGATCTAAATATGCTTCTGGTTCCAATGGATTTAATTCTATCGCCTTACTATAGTCTGAAATTGCTCCATTGTAATCTTCCAAAGCTTTTTTTGCAGCTGCTCTACCATAATAAGATTCTTCGTAATTTGGATTAATTTCTAATGCTTTTGAAAATGCTTTGATTGCCTTTTCAAAATTGTTTAAATAATAATTTGAAAGACCAATTCCAAGATAAGCTTTTTCAGATTTTGGGCTAATTTCTAAAGCTTTGAAATAATCATTTATTGCACTTCCATAATCTTTAATACTATACTTTGCAAATGCTCTATATATATACAAATCTGGTTTTGGACTTATTTCTATAGCTCTACTATAATCC
>Ga0208968_1001876_pt1 | contig 10954 bp, 9 predicted proteins | sample RifOxyA3_FD_184031 | JGI IMG/M metagenome (GOLD analysis project Ga0208968, IMG submission 184031) | Groundwater microbial communities from Rifle, Colorado - Rifle Oxygen_injection A3 (SPAdes) | ecosystem: Environmental > Aquatic > Deep subsurface > Groundwater | place: Rifle, Colorado, United...
GAAGGCCCGTTCCTGACCATGAACCCTTTCAGCAGCCGTTGCTGCCAGCACAATCATGGCCACGCGGTGCCCTACTATCTTCAGAATCTGGTGATGGCCAGCAATGACAACGGTTTGGCGGCAATCATGTACAACTCGTGCATAACCACTGCCAAAGTGGACGACGGTACTGAAATACGGCTGACAGAGGTAACCAACTACCCGTTCGAAGAAACCATCCGTTTCACCGTTAACACTGAAAAGATGGTCACTTTCCCGCTCTATTTCCGCGTACCGGGATGGTGTGAAAATGCATCGGTAAAAATCAACAACCAATCGGTTAAAGTTGAACCGGTTCCAGGTTCTTATGTGCGTGTTGAACGCAAATGGGCCGATGGCGATCAGCTTGTGCTGGATTTGCCCATGGAAATTGGACTCCGCACCTGGCAGGTCAATCAAAACAGCGTGTCGGTCGATTACGGACCGCTGACTTTTTCGCTCAAAATAGAGGAAGAATATAAAAAACTTAACAGCGCTGCCACCGCGATATGGGATTCAAAATGGCAGCCGGGCGCCGATCCTGAAAAATGGCCGGCCTACGAAATTTCGGCAAAATCGGCATGGAACTATGGCTTGGTGCTGGATAGAAATAACCCGCTAAGTTCATTCTCTGTTGTTCGCAAAGAATGGCCGGCAGACAATTACCCGTTCTCACTGGAAAATACCCCGATTTCGATCAACGCAAAAGGACGCAAAATCCCTTCATGGGGAATTGACAGCCATGGTTTGGTGGATGTGCTTCCGATGTATCCGGCGAAAACAGACCGGCCTTTGGAAGATATCACCCTTGTACCAATGGGCGCTGCCCGACTAAGGATTTCAGCTTTTCCGGTAGTTGATTAGTATTATTAAATTATTTAAGTTTTAAATTATGAGAAGTTCTGTATTGATTGCTTTATTTTTTCTTGTTACAGGAACCTGCTTTTCACAGCAGTTCCGGCCACCAAGCGTTCCACTGGTAGCCCACGATCCGTATTTCAGTATCTGGTCATCGTCCGATCATTTGTACGACACGGAAACCGAGCATTGGACCGGCAAAAAACAGCCCATGCACAGCATCGTTCGAATTGATGGAAAAGCATTTCGTCTGATGGGCAGCCAACCTGAATCACTGAAACCGGTTAAGCAAACCGGGCTTGCAGTTAATCCAACCCAAACAGTTTATAATTTCCAGAACGAATTGGTCCATATTCAGTTGATATTTACTACTCCGGCGTTGAGTTCAAATCTTGATGTTTTATCACGTCCGGTTACTTACCTGACATGGAAAATAAAATCGGTTGATGGCAAAAGCCATGATGTTCAGCTGTATTTTGATTGTGGTGGTGAAATTGCCGTTAATAAGCCAGACCAAAACCTGCAATGGGAAAGCCCGGTCATCGCTGGGTTACAAACTTTGCGCATTGGAACCACCGACCAGCCTGTACTTCAGAACAAGGGTGACGACCTTCGGATTGACTGGGGTTATGCTTATCTGTCGGTTGTTGATGATCAGAAACCACAGACTAAAATTGGTGGACGCGATAATTTGATGAAAAGCTTTATTTCATCAGGTGATTTGTCTTCAGTTTCAAACATAAGGCCACCCCAAAAAGTAACTGATGAGAGCGTTTCCATGGCCGTTGCCTGGAATGTTGGGAAAGTAAACGCATCGGAATCAACCTGCTGGGCAATGCTCGGCTATGATGATCTGTACAGCGTTCGTTATTTCGATGCCGACCTTCAGGCATGGTGGAAAAGAAACGGAATGAACATGAACGGATTACTTTCGCTGGCCGCCAAGGAATATGCTGTATTGCAGACCGAATGTGCATCATTTGATGCTGATCTTTTAAAAGATTTGGAATTGGTTGGTGGAAAAAAATATGCCATAATGAATGCGCTGGTATATCGCCAATCTCTTGCAGCACATAAATTGGTTGCCGATTCGAAAGGTATGCCGCTTGTTTTCTCGAAAGAAAATTTCAGTAACGGCTGTATGGCTACTGTTGATGTAAATTATCCGGCATCGCCATTCTTCTTTTTATTCAGTACCGCATTAACAAAAGCTTCGCTTCAACCTATTTTTGACTATGCCGCATCATCAAGATGGAAATTTCCTTTTGCACCGCACGATCTGGGAACTTATCCACATGCAACAGGCCAGTCATACGGGGGTGGGGAAGAGTCTGAAGAAAATCAGATGCCTGTGGAAGAAACCGGAAATATGATCATTATGACAGCGGTCCTGGCCAAAATGGAAGGAAATGCTTCGTATGCAAAAGCCAACTGGCCGGTAATTGAAAAATGGTCAAACTATTTACTATCAAAAGGTTTCGATCCTGAAAACCAGCTTTGTACCGATGACTTTGCCGGGCATTTGGCCCATAATATCAATCTTTCGGCCAAAGCCATTGTTGCACTTGGCAGTTATGCCATGCTGTGTGAAATGACCGGACGAAAACGCGAAGCTACCGAAGTTCGCAAAAAGGTAGAAGCAATGGTAAAGGATTGGGTGGAACAGGCTACTGAAGGCGATCATACAAGACTTGCATTTGACAAACCCGGAACCTGGAGCCAAAAATACAACCTGGTTTGGGATCGCATTCTTGGACTTGATTTGTTTCCCAGGGAGATAGTTCAGCGGGAAATTGAATTCTATAAAAAACAACAGGGAAAATTTGGGTTACCGCTCGACAGCCGCAAACGGTACACAAAAAACGATTGGATAACCTGGACCGCAACAATGGCCGATAACCGGGAAGATTTCGAAACCCTCTTCAATCCGATTTATAGTTTTGCAGAAACAACCCCTCAACGCGTGCCACTTTCCGACTGGTATGATACCGATACTGCGGACAAGGTTGGATTTCAGGCCCGATCTGTCGTTGGTGGCTTTTTTATCAAAATGCTTTCAGACCAGAAAATATGGGAGAAATGGGTAGCTAAAGGAACCAATGTTAAAGGTTCATGGGCACCTCTTAAAATTAACACATTGAAAAGTAAACCTGTACTTCAAACCTCGCTAAATGAAGGTGTTTTATGGAACTATACTACAGAAAAACCCGCTGCCGACTGGATTCAGCCGACATTTGCAGATAATAACTGGAAGTCAGGCCAGGCTGGTTTTGGTTCAAGAGATATCAGCATTGCCCGTACATCCTGGAAAACTTCAGATATATGGATACACCGAACATTTGAAATTAATAAAGTTTCAGGAAAGAAACTTGGTATTACTATCCGTCACGATGAAGATGCCGAAATATATATCAATGGTGCATTCGTTGGATCAATAAAGGGTTTTTCGGGCAGTTACGAACCAATTTTGCTGGACAAAAAGGTAAAAGACGTGCTGCATCGTGGTAAAAATACCATTGCCATCCATTGCCATCAAACCACTGGGGGGCAATTTATTGATGCAGGGTTATTCGAATATTAAATATTATTCGATCGTTTCCGGATAAAATAAAAGGGCTCAAACTGATGAATTTCAGTTCGAGCCCTTTTTATTATTTTATTTTGTGCAAGAATACAATAATTATAAATTTATTTGTACTCCTGAATTTCAATCCGCAATTTAAAGGTATTGGAGAATATGATACAAAAAGAATACAACTAAAAATATAAACCTTAAACAACCATCAATGAATCAATCACTTAAACTGGTAATTCTATCGCTTTTAATAGGAATTTCCATCTTTAGTTTTGGCCAGAACGGCCACCAAAATCCAATCATTCCGGGTTTTCATCCCGATCCGAGTGTTTGCCGTGTGGGCGATGACTTCTACATCGTAAACAGTTCGTTTGAATATTTTCCAGGCGTGCCAATCTTTCACAGCAAAGACCTGGTTAATTGGGAACAAATTGGGCACTGTCTTACCCGCGATTCGCAGCTTCCATTGCAGAAATGTGGCGCATCTGCCGGAATTTATGCACCAACGCTCCGTTACAACGAAGGTGTTTTCTACATGATTACCACCAATGTCAGTGGTGGTGGCAACTTCATTGTAACCGCAACTGATCCGGCGGGCGAGTGGTCTAAACCTATTTGGGTGGAAACTTCCGGCATCGATCCCGACCTGTTTTTCGAAAACGGTAAAGTTTACGTGTGCAACACCGACGGGAAAATGGGCATTCAAATAAACCAGATCAACATCAAAACCGGAAAGCGGATCGGTGAAACGCGACGTATATGGCGCGGTACCGGCGGGCGTTATCCTGAAGGTCCACACATTTACAAAAAAGACGGATTGTATTACCTGTTGATTTCTGAAGGTGGAACCGAATACGGCCACAAAATAACCATTGCCCGCAGCAAAGAGCTGATGGGACCATATATGAGCAACCCTGCCAACCCGATTGTGACCCATGCAGATGAGGAAAAGCAGGATTCTCCGATTCAGGGAACCGGCCATGCCGACCTGGTTCAGGCTGCCGACGGTAGCTGGTGGATGGTTTGCCTGGCTTTCCGTCCGGCGAAAGGACGGTTCCACATCATGGGGCGAGAAACTTTTTTGGCTCCTGTAGTTTGGACTGAAAACAGCTGGCCGGTGGTGAACGGCAACGGCACCATTGATCTGGAAATGAAGGTGAAAACATTGCCGCAGGTTCCGGTTAAAAAGGAATTCAAACGTGTGGAATTCGATGACTCTAAACTGGGTTTCGACTGGAATTACCTTCGCAATCCGGTTCGCGAAAACTATTCCTTCACTGATAAAAAAGGCTTTTTAACCCTGAAAGCCACGGAAGTAGGTTTGGATTGGGCGGATACACCCACTTTTCTTGGTCGTCGTCAGGAGCATTTCAATTTCGAAGCATCTACCGAAATGCAATTCAATCCTTTCGGAGAAAACGACGAAGCAGGATTGACTGTATTGATGAACGACAAGCATCATTACAAACTTTCAGTAAAAAAACAGGGTGGCAAAAAGGTTTTAGGCATCAGCAACCGGCTGGGCGGATTTTATTTCAGCAGCGGAAAAACAGTAACCTTAAAATCGGGTAGCGTGAAACTGAAAGTGGTTGGATCGCGCGATTATTATACCTTTTTCTACGCTCAGGGAAACGATGAATTTAAAGAGTTGGGCAAGTGCGACACCTATTTCCTTTCTTCTGAAATAGCTGGTGGATTCACCGGCGTTTACATTGGCTTATTCGCCACCGGAAATGGCAGCAAAACCAAAGCAACCGCAAATTTTGACTGGTTCGGTTATCAACCGCTGTAAATAGAATTTAGTAAAACAAAAATACCCGGTTAGCGAGCTATCCGGGTATTTTTGTTTTTTTTTGTAAAATGTTCTTACCGATTTATCAAAGGTCTGATATCGTAGGAAGCTATACGCAGGGGGGACTGCGGGCGATTTCCTGTCAATCCCGGTTAACTTGGACCGGGCGGAAAGATGCACACCGAAAACCACCGCTGCCGCACTTGACGGGTAGCTGAATTTATGCGTTCGTTTTTTTTATTGTCGCTCTATAAGTACTTGGAAATAAATTAAGTACTTCTTGAATATTGTTTTCAACTTTATATATCTTTGTTTCCTTATTAAAATCAAATACTCGATAAATTAAATAGTTATTCCCAAGCTCAGCAGCAGTTTTTATTTCTCTTTCGGTCAAATAAAATACCGCATATTTACCAAGGCATGTCGTTTTAACTTCTATATACAATTCATTACCGTCTTTGTCACATGAAATAATATCATACCCTAATCCATCACCAATTTCTTTAGAAGCCCAAATAACTTTATCTATCAAATCCTCTCTGCCAATATTTTTTAATCTTCGTTTTTCAAATTCAATTACCCATTCTTCACCTGCCTCTCCAAGTTTTGAATTTCTAATTTCTCTCTCAACGTAATTGATTTTAGGTCTAATTCTTATTGTATTTTGAGAACTTGTTTTATTATCCTCAAATATTTCAGGTTCTGGAGATTCTTCAAATGTGTCATTTTCACTTATTTCAAAAGAATAATCAGATTTTGATAAAGCCGTTTTTAATAAATCTATAAATTCTTTTGTATCTAATTCTTTAATCAATTTATCCTTAATAAATTCTGTTTCTTTCCAATCAACGAAATCTATATCAACACGCGGAACTGGTTTGAACGTTTCAAGATAAGGTAAATCAGAATTCACAAGGATTGAGGAAATGTGATGCATTTTCAGTCTGACAGCCTTATTTGATTTATTTAATTTTCGGACTAAAAATTCTCTTGTCTGGCCTAAGGTAAGTATTGGTTTTTCAGACAAATAATCTTTTAATTGAATAAGATATAAATCGCACACTAAATTTGTCTCTTCAACTGACCACATGTCCAATTCTCCAATTGACCGTCCTCCTCGTTTATTAATTTCTCGCCCAAGTAATGTTTTTTTCTGTCTAAAAAGTGGTGTGTCAATTTCGTCATGGATATAACTCAATAGATTCACTTGTTTTCCTGCAAAATCATCAGGCAAATCTATATTTTCCAACCATTCTTTTTCTATTATTTTTGCTTCCTGATAATTCATTTGTCAATGCTTATTATGGTACGATAGTCTTTTTAAAATGAAGCATATCTATTGTTTTCGGGTCGCGGCTGGTATGAAGCACCGCTGTAATAACAATGGCGTTTCTTTCTGAGTCGATAAGATTAGTGAACCATGAAGCGGAACTTTTTTACTAAAGCTGTATGGTTTGTTTTATAACGGACAGGAAAAGCAAATGGTGTTTTAATGATAATATCAAAAGTGGCAAGTATTTGCTTGTAAAATTTTAATCCCAATCCTGCTTGCGCATTATTATACCAATCAATACTTTCGATAATATCAAGATCTGCAATTGGGTCTATAATAATTTTATAAGCCATATTTTGTGTCGATCTCTTTTTTTACATCTTCCCATTCCCTGTAACTCTCAGGATTATTTTTATAATTTTCCATCCTTTGGTCTAAAATGGCTTTGTGCCATTCGGGAATATCTATATTTTCAACTGATTCAATTTTTTTTTACAAAAGAAAGGCTTTTCATCAAATCAATAAAAAGTTGTTCTTTGTTATCAGGAATTGATATGGTTATTTGTTTCATTTTCGAAATCGTTTTAATACAAAATTATCATACCAAAATTAGACAAAATTGTGATATCTATTTTCCTTGGTTGTGAATGAATATTTATTGTTTCAACACCCTTTTTCCAACCCCTTCTTTGGTGATTTTGACCGGAAGAATGTTTCCGTCCCGATCAAAATACATGCGATCGATGCAGGTTTCGCGGTGGTGCCCGTTGGTGTCGCCCAGCGGACGACGGTGGTAAACAATGTACCAGTTATCTGTTCCGGGAATATTGATCACCGAATGATGCCCGGCGCCGGTAGCGATTTTCGGATCCTGCTGCAAAATCTTCCCTATTCGTTTGAACGGTCCAAACGGAGAATCACCGATGGCATAAGCTACGCTGTAATCGGGACCTGTCCAGCCGCCTTCCGACCACATCAGGTAGTATTTTTTATTTCGGATAAACATGAATGGCCCTTCCACATAGTTTTCAGGAGTGATGGATTTGAAAGTAGTTCCGTCTTCAAAAGGCACAAAACCGGTAAAATCAGCATTTAGTTTGCCAATGTTGCAATGCCTCCAACCGCCGTAAATCAGGTAATATTGCCCGTCGGCATCGCGAAAGGCAAACTGATCGATGGGTTGTGCGCCGTTGTGAAACTGATTGATCAGTGGTTTGCCAATGTGATCAACAAATGGTCCTTCAGGTTTATCAGCCACGGCAACGCCAATTCCACCGGGCTGTTCGTTGTTCTGAATGTCGTTTGCCCCAAAAAAGAGATAGTATTTAGTATCTTTTTTGATGATCGACGGCGCCCAAATCGCATAAGCCGCCCACGATACATTTTTGATGTTGAGCACACGCGGGTGTTTCTCCCAATTCACCAGATCTTTCGACGAAAACGCGTCGAAAAAAGTCTGTTTCAGGTATTGCGGATTGATGGTGTTTTCGCGCGCTTTCAATTGCAATTCAGTAAAAATGTCAGCAGTACCGGGTTCACCGTATTCATCTGAAAATGTTGGATAAATCCAGTAAGTATCTCCGAAAATGATTCCTTCCGGATCGGCATACCAACCGGGAAATACCGGATTCCCGTCAGTTTTGGTTTTTAGTTTTTCCTGGGCATATGAGACCATGCTAAGTCCCAAAAATGCTGCGATTAGTAGTTGCTTCATGATTGGTTTGTTCTTTTTATTTTTGATTGTCAGAGACCGAATATGGAAAATCAGTTTCATTTGTTCCTCTTGATTTGTTTGGTTGTCCGCCCATTTCGAATCTGATGGTTCCTCCATTGACAATATCCTGATAACGAATAAAGTTATTTGTATAGGTCTTTCCATTCAATGTGGCAGATTGGATATAGACGTTGTTCTTTGAATTATTTTCTGCCTCAACAACAAACTGTTTGCCGTCTTCCAGCGTAATCGTGGCTTTCCTGAACACAGGGCTTCCCATCACGTATTCATCCGTTCCGGGGCAAACGCTGTAAAACCCCAATGCACTAAGCACATACCACGAAGAAGTTTGCCCTTGGTCTTCGTCGCCGGGATAACCATTTTCCGTTGAATTATAAAGTTTATCCATCACTGTACGCACCCATTTCTGGGCTTTCCAGGGTGCACCGGCATAATTGTACAGATAAATCATGTGCTGAATGGGCTGATTTCCATGTGCATACTGACCCATGTTGGCCATTTCCATTTCAGTCATTTCATGTATTTTTCGTCTGTACGTGCCAACATTTACCGTATTGGGTACCGTATAAACCGAATCTAATTTTGAAACAAAATTTTCTTTTCCACCCAACAAATCAACCAGTCCGTTTACATCATGAAAAACGGACCACAGGTAATGCCATGCGTTCCCTTCAGTATAAGGGCCTCCCCATTCGTAGGAATCGAAATTTGACGTCCAGTTCCCATTTTCATCCCGGCCTCTCATAAATCCAATCTTTGGATCGAACATGTTTTTGTAATTAAACATCTGACGAGAGAATACTTCCTTGTAAAATGTATTTTGTGTCATGTCGGCCAGTTGATATCCGCAGAAATCATCGTACGCATATTCGAGCGTTTTCGCAGTTGCCTCATCGTAATTTGGATATGGAACGTATCCAAGGGTGTAATATTCTTTCCACCCGTGCCTGCCATTGGCCGGTCCCCACGGACCTTTGTTGGTGGCTTCGTGGTAGTAAGCCTTCAGTGCCTTTTGCGGATCGAAAGTGCGGATTCCTTTTGCCCATGCATCTGCCAGCAGCGAAATCGCATGATTGCCGATCATACTTCCGGCTTCACCGGGAAACGACCACGAAGGCAACCATCCGCATTGATCGTAAGCATCGAGCAAACCTGCAACATATCTGCCGTGCATGGTGGGATGCATCAATGCATTCAAAGGAAACTGGGCACGGAACGTATCCCAAAAGCCAGTATCGGTGTATAAATATCCCTGATGGATCTTTCCGTCATAAGGGCTGAAATAGGTTGGATTGTTGTTTCCATCCAGCTCATAAAACTTGCGCGAAAACAAACTTGCCCTGAAATAGCACGAATAAAAAGTTGCCTTCTCCTCTTCGGTTCCGCCTTCAACCAAAATACGATTGAGGTGCTTGTTCCAAATTTCCCAGGCTGCCTGTTTGGTTTCTTCAAGCGATTTGGCTTTTCCAAGTTCCATTTCCAGGGTCAGCTCTGCCTGCTCCTGACTGATGTAAGAAGAAGCCACTTTGGCCTGAACTTTTACACCATCATCGAAACGAACCCAGGCACCTGCTCCACGTCCTTCACGTTCAGATTCGCCATCCCTTTGCTCGTTCGATCTGTTATCCCATACGCCATAATCGCGGATGGGCCGGTCAAACTGAATCACAAAATAGTTTTTAAAATTATCCGTCAACCCGCGTCCGTTATGAACATAGCCAATAATCCGATTTTCTTTTGGAAGAATTTCAACTTTACTGAACCCTGTATAACCATCAAAAACAACAAATGAGCCTTGTTTCTTCGGAAATGAAAAACGGATATGTGAGCCTCGTTCGGTTGGTGAAATCTCTGTGGTAACTTGATTATCCAGCTTTACCTTGTAATAATGAGGTTTTGCAATCTCGTTATCATGGCTAAACTTCCCGGCACGCTTAAACTGATTAAGTTCAAGTTCACCTGTGACAGGCATCAGTGAGAAAACACAATAGTCGTTGCTCCAGGAGCTGCATTGATGTGCTTGCTGAAAACCTCTGATTGTATCCTTTGCATACTGATATTTCCAGCCATCACCATTGACTCCGGTTTGAGGTGTCCAGGTGTGCATGGCAAACGGAAGTGCTGTAGTGGGGTAGGTATTGCCACGGGTCAGCTCATGACTTGAATTGGTTCCCTGCAATGTATTTACATATTTTACCAGATCGATGCGATCGGTTGCAAATGATTGCAGGACTATAAATAGAAATGCGGGTATTAAAATGAAAAATCTTGTCATTCTACTTGGGTTAAAGATCCTATTTGTTCTTTGAAAAAGAATAGGGAAAATCAGCATCTTTTGTTCCCCTGTTCATGTTTGGTTTTGCACCCATTTCGATGTTGATTTTTGCACCTTTCATCAACTCCGAATAATTGTAATAATTTTTGCCGTATTCTTTTCCATTCAAATCAATTTGCTGAATGTAGCGGTTTTCAGTACTATTTTTGGGTGCATTAATTTCAATTGTTTTGCCATTTTCGAGACTCACTGTGATTTTCTTAACTCGTCAACAGCCGGGGTTACCGGATAAAATCCCATCGCACTGAAAACATACCAGGCCGATGTTTGCCCGTTGTCTTCATCACCGCAAAAACCATCGGCCTGTGGTGTGTACATGCGGTCCATCACTTCGCGCACCCAGTGCTGGGTTTTCCATGGCTGACCGG
>Ga0208968_1001880_pt1 | contig 10939 bp, 9 predicted proteins | sample RifOxyA3_FD_184031 | JGI IMG/M metagenome (GOLD analysis project Ga0208968, IMG submission 184031) | Groundwater microbial communities from Rifle, Colorado - Rifle Oxygen_injection A3 (SPAdes) | ecosystem: Environmental > Aquatic > Deep subsurface > Groundwater | place: Rifle, Colorado, United...
CGTCAAAATAGACGAATTCACGACCCTGTGCGATGCCGACTTCCTCCCAGTAACGATGCATTCCGCTCAGCGGCGAAGAACCAACAAGCCAGTGGATACAGCCATCGATGGTGTAACCCTTGCGCTTCCATGCGGTACACAGGCCGCCCGGCAGGTTGTGCATCTCGAAGATCCGGGTATTGTAACCGTTCATCTGAGCGTATATCCCGGCCGACAGCCCACCGAACCCCGCCCCTATGATTATTATGGATTTATCTTTCATTTATTTCTTACCTGCTACAGGAGGAACAAACGATAGTGTATATGTATGCGGGACCGGATTGCGGTTCGCGTGTACTTGCTGTTCGAACTCTGAGACCTGTTGCACAAACTCGCCGTAGCGCTGCCAGTTCTTGATATAGTTCAGCGTCATTACAGCTCCATAGCTTTTCTTGTCCGTCATCTTGTCATAATGCGCCTGTACCGCGGCAGGATCGTCCGGATCAATCTTGTGATGATTCTTCATGTAGCGTCGCACGCTCAGCAGGTTACGCACCTGCGTTTCCGTCGAACGGCGCTTCTCGTTCAACTCTGCCACATTTTGCGCATGTTTGTACTGGGGACAGGCATCATTGAACGCAAGATTGATCCCCTGCCCCAGCATGGCAGACAGGAATGATCCCGCAGGCGCATCGTCTATTTTCAGTTCATATGCACCTTCAGCCAGTCCTGTAAACTGCAGGATTTCCTGGTTCAAATCCTTCTCAATCGGCAGGAACTCCATCACCGTTCTGGCACCGGAAACCACAGGGAAAGGCAGCGCCTTTTCCAGAACAGTAAAGGATAATACTTTTTCATTCTTTGTCACTGCGGTTACTTCCGCGTTGACGCATTCCACCGCTTTTCCGGCAGCAGCATCAACAACAACTTTTGATACAACTGCAGGTGCACCCTGTGTTTTAAGGAAAAGCCATGCCATCATCAGGTGACCCGGCAATCCGGGATGCACCCTGTCAGGCCCCACTATTGTAAACTTATTGTCCTGCTTCTGGTGCTCGAGGTTGAATGCCGTCATTGGCCCATGGAAATCAACCAGCGTACCTTTGTTCTTTTCCGCCAGTTCGCGTACGATCTCTGCGCAACGGCCAAGCCCGTCATTGCAGCCAGGTTGATTGTTGCCCCTGTCATTCACACAGGTCTGGTCGAATGGCGAAGGGGTGATGAACAATAACTTCGGTTCACCCGCCTCGGCACGGATGCGTGCGGACAGCTTCTCCATGTTTGCCTTGTAGTTGATCAACGCACCCTTCTGGGCGGCCTTCCGTTTCTCATCGGGATCCGCCACGTAGTTGCCACGGCCTACATCATTCATGCCAAGCATTATTGCCACCGATGTCGGCTTCTTGGAAATCACATCCTCCTCGAGCCGGTTCAATGCCCCGCCGGCCGAATCGCCGGAAACGCCGGCATTTACGAACTTAATAGTTCTGTTCGGGAAACGTGTCAGGTAATAGTCATAAATCATCCCATGATACCGTCCGCCATGCGTAATGCTGTCACCAAGGAAGCACACGACTTCGCCGTCCTTAAACACTTCACTTCTGGCTGAACTTCCGAACAGACAGAACACCAGGACAGCCACACAGGAAAGAACAGTTCGCCTTATCATTCTCTCTTCTCCTTCTTCTGCGCAAATCAACCCAACTTACGACATAAGATTATGTTCCACAAGACAGCCCGGTGCTTTAATATCAAGTGCGGTATCTTTCGGTAGAATAATACGGTTATTGGTAATGATGTGACGTCCACCACCAGGCCCTGCCGAAATCGCAGGGACCGGATCTATGCCATCAAGGATGTTGCCTGACACAATACAGTCTTCCGCATCACCCAGGCGGAACCCGCCCTGGTTCGGTTTTGAACCTTTCAAAGGGAAGAAGGCGCCGCCATAAACACTCTTCCGGACCGTGTTTCCGGTAATCGCATGTTTCCCGGAACCGGCCGCCTCTTCAATGATAATCGCCGCCTCGTTATTGTTTATGAAATCATTGCCAGTGATTGCAAAGCCGCGGCACTCACCGACCAAACGTATGCCTGTATCGGCGTGCAGATAGTTCGAAGTAATTGCAATATCCCGGCACCGGTCACGCGGCTTACTGTCAGCCACTCCACGTGCTTCAATCGCAACCTTGAAACCTTCAATGGTATTGTTCGCAACCACATGCTGGGCCGTTCCATCAAGAATGATTGCCGTATTCGCCCCGTAGGCAATGTGATTGTTTACAATTCTTACCTCCCGGCAATCCCAACTGATATAAACGTGTTCCTCCTGTACCTGTCCCTTTGCCATGCTGCGCGTCTGATTGCCATGAAGAGTAAGATGGTGAATATTTTCAGCACGGACTCCCCTCTTGCAGTCGCGTATCCAGCAATCGCGAACCGTAACATTGGTGCCGTGCGGAACAAGGCTGATCGCCTGTCCGCCATGTCCAAGGAAGAAACATGTATCAACCAGCGTGTCATTGGGATAATCAACGATCAACGCATCGCCGCTCTGGTTGTTTCCAATGAAAGCAATATCCCTGATTGTTATACGCAAGTCCGGCCACCAGGATCCGGTAATACCACTTATGTGCAGCAAAGGTTCGCCATTTGTGTTTGCGTTATGCAGAACAGTTCCACGCCCATCGCCGACAAGGAAAAGATGCTGCCCCTCCAGCAGTTTCTTTGTCACAGGTTTATCAAACTTGTAAGTCCCTGTTGGAATGTGAATGGTCCCGCCCTGTTTCGGCAGGGAATCCAGCGCCGATTGAAGCCCTTCTGAGTCCTTTACGCTTATCCAGTTCTCCATTCCGGGTTTTATCGCCATCGCTCCAGCGGCAGCTGAGGCACTCATGAACTGGCGACGGGTTACTATAGATTTATCTGTATTCATTTTCATCCTCCCGCTTGTAATATCCGGATTAATTAGCCTTGATAAAATCCCGCACCCATGTGGCCTGTTCCGCATGCATGTCTATGAGTTTTCCGCTGATAATGGAGTAACCCTGTACCGTTCCTTCCATAACGTATTTGCAGACGAGATTCCACTGGTGTTTCAACATATCCATCGGGACAGCGTCCAGCAGTGTGAAATCACGCAGGTAACAGCCGATATTTATCGGCTTTCCCGGGAATATCTCGCGACACTGTTCGACATAGCGGTCAAGATTAACCAGGTCCTTTGATGCCCAGACCCAGAGCGTTATGACATCAAGCAGGTCAACAAATCCGGACCAACTCTCCTTCTTTAATTCATGCGAATATACCACACCCCAGTGCTTCATCTTCGGATTGGCGCTTTTCACTGCACGATGCACCGCGGAATAATCAGTCGGTGTAATGTGCTCGGCTTTGATTTTGCCATAGAGATCATCGTCAAAGGCCCCTGTAACGTTTGGAAATTGCAGCGATAACCTGCCGACAATTTCCGCTTCGCGGCACTTTCGTTCGATCGCACCATCATGGTTCATCCGCATCGGGGCACCCAGCCCCTTGTACTGCGTGTGTTCGACCTTCTGGTATTCCCATTTCGAGATATCACAGACGATCTCTTCCATGTCACGCAGCTTCTCCATGGCCATGGCGGTGTTGGGATGAAACATGAAACAACACTTTCGCAGACCAAACCACCGCGTGCCCTCCCCGGCTCCGAAAATGGACAATCGCCATTGCCCGTTAAGCCCCTGTCCATCCCAGCACCACCCGGCATCAGACAGCCTTCGTGGTCGAGTTGGAATCTCAACTGCACCTTGCGAAACAACAGTTGCCGCCGACGCCACCATTGAAGAACAGACAAATTCACGTCTAGTAATTAAATTATTCATGAATTTCGCCGACCTCCATTTCAATAACCAACCACGTACAACCAGCCCCGGGTTAAAGATCATGCTGCTTCATCTTGCCAGATCAAGAAAAGCATTAATCCGGCCGGCAACGGATGGCGCGGCAGATTGATCAATATTTTTGTGCATTGTTTTGAGGGCCTTTAAAACCTTAGGTCTCAGATCATCGGCAAGCTTGTCAAACTGCTGGAAAGCGGCAACCAGCCTGATCACTGTGTTCTCGTTGATCGAAGAAAGTCTGATCACTGTATCAGTCATCCACTGGATCCCCCTGTCCGTCCAGAGCATCTTGTTGTTTCCCGCCATTGGCAGATACAACGCCCGACTGTGCGTTGGATGCTGCACAGTGAATGTCGGCCTTTTCTCCTCCGCTACAATCAGGTCAAAGACATCATCGTGTATTCCGGACCCGACAATGCCCAGATAACTCGCGTACGCGCTAAGATGGTCTTTCCAAAGCTCAAACCCTTCTTCCATCAATGTACTGCGGCGCGGATGTTCACTTAAGTTTATGCAATGGAGCGTGGAAATCCTGTCAGTAATATTCCAGGCCTTGTGGAAATGGTTCTCCGCCAGCTTATGTGTTTCAGATGTATTCGCCTCGACAATCGTTCTCAGCAGAATGCCCTTTAAAAGCCTTTCTTCTATTCCATCCTTCGGCTGCTTTGGAAGGGCATAAGTATCAACGCTGTCAAAAGCTTTCCGTAAAGCAGGCATGCAGTTTTCTGCTACGGCTTTTAACAGGGTAATCCGCGCGGCATAACGCTCACGGCAGAAAGGCAGGTACTTGCGGTCAACCGACTGCTCGTCAATCCTGAGCAGGTATGCCTTCAGGCCGTACGGCAAAGACATGTCCTTGAGAATCATTTCATAAAGCGAAAGCCAGTCTTTACTGATTACAGCGGCCGGATTCTTAATCAAGGCAATGCGCTCCATGTCAGTCAGCCTGCGCATAGCCTCCACGCGGTTAAACCTGTTAGGGTCGGCCTGGACCTGCCTGACAAGCTGTTCTCGTGAAACAGATTTGTCTTTGAAAGTGCCATAAAATGAACAGTCGCGATTGAATGAAACAAACGCCGGCTCCGGAACATTCTTGAATTCCAACTTAAGCTGTTTGCTGGTCAACTCAACTACTTCCGAAGATGAACGAATATCCTTCCCCTTCGAATCCACGGCTGCCAGTTCCACCGGTACATGGAAGAGACCTCCCCTCCCCACGCGCTTCTGGGTCAGGCTGATTGAAAGCTTGCGCTTTTTGCAATCATATTTCCAGGCAGCCTCGATGACCGGGTAACCGATTGTGAACAACCATTCTTTCTTGAACTGGGAAAGATTCCTGCCGCTCGCCTTTTCAAAGCATTTGAAGAACTGGTCCGTGTTCGCATTGCTGCCGGTATATGTTTTGAAGTAGAGCTTTACCGCTTTCTTAAAAACAGCTTCGCCGAGAACGAGTCGGAGCATGCGGATAACTTCCGCCGCCTTAACATAGGTAACACCATCAACAAGCTCGTCAGGATCGTTAAATCCCTGCCTTACAATGTTACCCATGTGCCCGGCATCTTCGATTGCCTGGGGGCCATTAACGGGGGCGCGCATGGCATCGACCTCATCCAGCCTCAGGCGGTCGGGATCAAACTGACTTTCCAGGAACTGGCGTTCCACATCCACAGTGAAAGCCTCGTTAAGCCACATGTCAAAGGGCGTTTCCATCGTTACATCGCTGCCGCACTGGTTATGCTCAAATTCATGCACAATAACGCCATGTGCGTACTTGAACCGGGCATCGCCTGTGAATTCGTCAATTAGCGCGGCATCGGTAATGATCGTGGTATTGCCGGTGTTCTCCATGCCACCGAAATTGGATTTCTCCATGCAGATTGTGCGATATACATCACGGCAGTATTCATATTCCTGGGTTCTCCCCTGCCACAATACTGACTCCTTCAGGATCTGCATCGGCAGCTTCGCGCCTTCTTTCCTGCCAGGCGGAACAAGGTATTCAAGCTTTACGTGCCTGCCCGAAGGATAAACAATTTCATCCTCCAGCATGTCCCAGGTTCCAATACAGGCAATGAACAGGTATGGCGCCATGGGTATCAGGTTCTCATAGGTAATTATCTGACGCGACGGGTTACCCGGCACAGGAACCGGCCTGCCGTCGGGATTTGAAGATTTCCTGATGTCTCCATTCGATATCAGGTGGGTATAGCGCGCATCCGCTTCAATTGTCGTGACCATTGTGCATTTTGCCGTGCAGTCATCCAATACTGGAAGAATTCTCTGGAACCCCCATTGCTGGCACTGCGACATATACTGCTGGGGACAACCCGGAGGGTTGGTATCTTTATAAATTCCTTCCAGAATATTATCTGACGGAACACACGTTGCACGAATCGTAACCGCAAATGTCTGACCCACCTTGACACATTCAGGCAGCTTCACAACAAGAACATGCGCACCGTCAGGATAATCATAGTCGAGAGGCTTCCCGTTTTTGCCGGCGAGCATTACAGAATGAATCGTTATGTCGCGCGCATCCAGGCTGATGCTATCCAGCGATTTCCGTGCAGTCATCCACAATGTATTTGTTCCCTCAACTTTGCCATCGAGAAAATTGAGATAAATATTCATATGCTCCAACCTTACCGGCAAAGGTTTGAAGTCAGAGCGATTGTACTGATATTTTCTGTTTGTTTTCATATGAGGCCGCAAATATTAGCATATTATTGTATTTCGTCTTCCGGATTTTTCTTATTTACTCTCGTTATATGCAAAATCCTGGATTGTGAATAAAGTCGTAAAAAACCGGTTTTTCCGAGGATTTTGGGCCTGTAAATAAGTTGTTCACAACTACCAGAAAATGTTCCTTGACTGTAATTGAAACCCATAAAAGCAATATTTCCTCGGGAAAAAGGCTTTTCCATTGTTTTATTTGTAAAATTACAAAAAGATCAGTCATAACACCTTAGAATACAATGTATTACAATATTCAGCTGATCACACATATAGATCCTTCTATTGCATTAAAAATGACATTGGTGGGGCCATTTCCCATGTTTTTGTTAGGAAATTGTAAGAACCATCACCCCCTTTTCATATCTTTCAAAACCTGAATATTATACGACCTTGGAAAATGTGCCCATTTCCTGCCATTTTTTATCGCGACTTGAAGTAGTTACCTCATAAATGGCATATTATATTTATGAAATTTGATTTCGCATCATTTCTTGTGGAGTTGGAACAGTTTGCCAGCAACATGGGCGCAAAAGTATTTGGCGTTGCAGATCTCAACAAGCTGAGAACCAAAACGCCTGATCTTTTAAAAATGCTTCCGGGATATTACAGCCGCGCAATTGTTTCAGGCATACGACTGCAGAAAGCCGTTCTTAAAGATATTCGCAACGAACCAACCCCACTCTATTTCCATAACTACCGGCAGGTCAATTATCAGCTTGATGCACTGGCACTGATGCTGGCAGATAAAATCCAGGAAGCCGGATACAATGCATTAGCAGTTCCGGCATCCCAGATTATAAAGAAGGACCCGATGAGCGGGCATATTTCCCACAAGCTGCTCGGTTGGGCGGCAGGAATAGGTTTCATAGGACGCAGCACCCTGCTGGTTCATCCGGATTACGGCACACAACTCCGATACGTTTCAGTACTTACCGATATGCCCCTTAAAGCCGGCGATCCGCACACTGGTGACTGTGGAGACTGTAAAGCCTGCATCCCCGCCTGTCCCGCAAAGGCAATTAAAGAAAAAAAAGAGGATTTCGACCTGCAGGCCTGCTATGCAAAACTGACCGAATTCACGAGAATCCCCTTCATCGGCCAGCACATATGTGGAGTCTGCGTCAAAACATGCACCGGAAAAATCAAAACCGATCCTTCTGATAAGAATCAAGCTCTACGGGCTAAAGCCAGAAGTTTACCAGTAGAATCAAAAAGTTCGTCCGGCGAAACTGTGGCTAAGACGGATGAAATTCCAAAACCTAAAGGTGCAGCATTTTCTGCAAAAACATCAAAATGACAGGTAACTGACCATGGGCAGCATTAGACCAGTAAAACCTGTTAAATATTTCTGCGGAATCATCGGTAAAAATATCGAAATCATTAACCTTTCAAAGGAAAAGCTGATTGGCCTGATGGGAAAGATTGACCAGGAAAGCGAATTAATCCCATTTGATTTCACAGATTACTATACAGAAGAGATGGGAAGCGGGCTGATTCGCCAGTTTGTTTCATTCCATGAGCTCATGAGTCCGGCAAAACTGGCGGAAATTAAATTGGCGACAAACCTGATCGAAGACAAGTTTATCGCTAAAGTTGATTCCAAAATGAACCGTGTTGTCAATCTAGACCCGGGCTATATCACTGCGGCAAATCTCATACTTGCCACCACCAAGGATTTCTCACACAGAATTTACATCGGTGAAGGAATATATGCGGAAGTAACTCTGATCTTCAAAAAAAGCGGCTGCGTTTTCTTTGACTGGACTTACCCCGATTTCAAGTCGGGTAAATACCTTTCATTCTTCATGGAGCTGCGCCGCAGGTACATGGACACAACAAAAGATTAGAAATCAGCGCCGAAAGCGCCGTTAACAGTAATCCCAGGGCCGGGATGCTGTAAGCTGAAACTGCCGGCAACACCACGAATAGCAGGCGCAACAGGTGGACTTTCCTTGATAAGGCTGCCATTAACACTGGACGAACCCAGCGAACCAATATTGTATGGTGAGCCATTTACGGTCAAAGAATAGCCGACAAGAGGCACAACAGGATTCAAAGAAAGAGCGCCATTGATATCGATCGATCCTCCGTACTGTCCTTCCGGCGCCAGCCTGGAAACAATAAAATTCAAACTATCGCCCCCGCCAGAAAGCATGAATTCACCGCCCCATGCCGGTGTTACAGAATTTCCGACAAGGACTTCAATCGATACACTTCCATTCATCTGACCGCTATAACCACCCGGTCCATTGATCACAGCACCGGCTTGACCAGAACCAGAAAGAGTCATGCTTGCTGTTGCAGCAATAATCGCCTGATATTCAGCGGCTGGAAGGAACTCATAACCAAAAGCGCTATTTGCCTTGTATTGAACCGTCCCGCTCTGCCAGATTCCCCATTCCCAGGTGTTGAATGGAGCTCCGCCAACCATAACGGGCGGTGGTGTGTCAGGTGGCGGTACGTAAGGACCCGATGTCGGCTGGGTAAATTCATGCTCCTGCGATTTCCCCGAACTCTTTTCAGCTGTCGGCATTTCCAGCGACTTTTCAACCTGCTCAATCAGGGCAACAATCGAATCCGACTTCTCCTTCATCTGGGACCCTGTGACGGGAACAGCATTCTCGGTTTTATCAGCTGACTTCGAAGGTGTTGCATCCCTGATAAGCTGTCCGCTTTCCGCAGGAGATATCGGGCGCTCAACCAGGCCGGCAGACGCAGAGATAGTTACGGCAACCCCGTCATTTAGTATCTTCATAATGCGATCAGCCGCGCCAATAACGCCACCTTTCGCCGCTTCATCGGCAACAATCTTTTCTATCAGAATACTGTGTCCACGCGGCAGGTTAATCACGTACACATCCTCCCTGTTTCCCTGAAGACGAAAACCCAGCTCACAGCCACGTATCCCGATTGTCGCCAGGGTAGTCTTAACCTTGAAACGCTCGGGGTTCAATTCGGTAATCTTGCCGGTTATGGTCCTGAAAACACCCTTCATCATTTTAACAGAGCAGTTCACATTCTGCTTGTCTGCAGGGTTGTAAACATACTGGTCGATGGTCATCTCGCTCTTCTCGCCCTGGGAAATCACCGTGTCGTCGGTAAACCTTATCTGAAGCTTGGCGCCGGCGGATGAAACGATCCTGTCATTCATGAAGACATCCGACTTGAGCGACAATATCCTTTCCCTGCCATCAACACCGATTGCTTTTACCTCACCATCAATGGCAATTATCCGCCCAATAGAATTTTCTGCAGCCATACAGCAGGGCACTATCAGCGAAAATAACAAAGTTACAATTATAAGTCTTGGCATCATCATTAAGTCACCCGATGCAGGCATTATACATCTTGATAATGGAACATGTAAAGAGTGGTTGACTATTTCTTGTATTCTAATGAACCGCTCTTACCAAGTTCACTTGAAAACGCGTTTTCCATAAGCCATTCCCGCGCTTTTCCACTTTTGCGAAGGTAGGCATCCCGAAAAGCCATTGAACTCTGGCGTATCAGGCTGTGAATAGTCTTGGCATGGCTGGAATCACCCTTCCTGCGCGCCTGACCGGAAAAAACAGTGTACCGGTCATACAGAATACCGGAATCTTAATCGAACAATAAGCTTCAGCGTTCGCCCGTGGAACCTGAGAGAGAATTATTAAGAGAAAAAATGCTAATGTGAACATAAGTACCAGACCGCATGATTGATACCCAGAGCATACAAACTTGAGATTACATCATCCATCACTATGCCTACTCCTCCGACGAGGTCCTGCGCCTGGCGTGCCGGCGGCGGCTTAACTATATCCAGCAGGCGGTTTACCACAAAACCAACACCAAGAAGCCATAAATGCGATGCCCACGGAAGACCGAGCATGCAAATTGGAAAGATCAGGTACTCGTCTGCAACAATCCTGCCGTCATCCTTCTTGCCGTAAACATCTTCCGCCATCCCGCAGATGGGCATGGCGATAACAGTCAAAGCAATACAAATGGCAATCTGCCAGCCGATATGGAGTGATCCCATTGCAAAGAGTATAATAAAGCCAGGCAGCGAACCCACTGTTCCGGACGCCACAGGACTGAGTCCAAGACCAAAGCCGGAAGCCAGAAACAGAACTGCCTTATCCTTTATACCTGGTTTGTTGTTGTTCATATTTAAAATACATTACGAAAACAAACACCAGCCTGCAAGTTTCTTCAAGCAATCGGCAAGAACTGAGAAGTGTAAGTTAAAATGCCGCATGAATACGCGGAAGCGTTCCATGCCAGGAATCGCTATCCTCTGTGGTCTTACAAAGGACACAAAGGAAGGACGCAAGGCATGGAACAGGGCAAATGTACAA
>Ga0208968_1001881_pt1 | contig 10938 bp, 9 predicted proteins | sample RifOxyA3_FD_184031 | JGI IMG/M metagenome (GOLD analysis project Ga0208968, IMG submission 184031) | Groundwater microbial communities from Rifle, Colorado - Rifle Oxygen_injection A3 (SPAdes) | ecosystem: Environmental > Aquatic > Deep subsurface > Groundwater | place: Rifle, Colorado, United...
CCCTGTGGGTTGAAATACGGGGCCGATGCCGCCAAGCCTTTTCAAAAGCCCCTGAAAAGGCCATCTGAACATGGAGTCTTTCCCCATCCAGTAAACAGGCAGTCTTAATTTAAAAATAATCAGAAGAAAAAATACAAAATCCCAGTTGGATGTATGGGGGGCTGCAATCAGGACGTATTTAGGGATATCAGGTCCCCTGCCTTGGGTCTGCCACCTAGAAAGAAAAAGCAGCACAACGGCTAAAAGATAAAACAGGGGCTGAAGGATGAGATTGTTCAACAAAATGAGTGTCATATGATTTCACCTGCTTAAATAACAGTCAGAAAAAATCCCATTAAAATGCAGGCAAAACCAAAGATCAACAAGCCGGTTCCCATTTTTCACTTCTAATACAAAGAACCCTGTAACGGGGACATGATTCATTTGTCAAGACTTTATTTAAAACCATCTGTTTCAAGCGGTCTCAATAAAAATTAAAATAAGGCAAATAAGGAATATGAGCTTACAAAATAAATTGAAATCAGGATATTGGGTTATGATAGTTATAAAAAATTAAAAGATTTCCTTATAAAATTAAAATTATTGCTTGACAAAGAAATGGGGATTTGGTTAGGTTTTGACAGAAATAGAATATGTTCATTCTGTGCCTGTTTGTTAAACCTGATCCAACATCGTCTATTTTCTATTGCAACTGACAAAACATAACCACATAAGGAGGAGAAACCATGCCGATCAAAGGGAAAACACTGACTCTGGACGGACACACCTTAACTATTGAAGAACTGATGAAGGCAGGGAATGATCTGTCCATCAAAGTTAAGGTGGATGAAAAAAACTGGCCCAAGGTTCGCGAGTGCAGAGCACTGGTTGATAAATGGGCCAATGAAGAGCGCTGCATTTATGGCGTTAATACAAGCTGCGGCGGTCTGGTTGACTATCTCTTGCCCAGAGAAAGAGATAATGATTTTCAGAAAAACCTTGTTCGAAGCATTACTACCCAGGTGGGAAGACCATTTGAGGACTCAATGGTTAGAAAATTCATGATTGCAAGAGCCAATTCTCTGTGTCGTGGTTTTTCCGGAATCAAGGAAAAGAATTTGAAAATTTACCTGGATATGATCAATAAACACGTTTTCCCGGTTGTCCCGAGAAAAGGGTCCCTTGGCACCAGCGGTGATTTGGGTCCCCTTGGCTGTATCGCCAGCGTTGCCTTTGGTGAATGGAAAGCCGTCTATAAAGGGAAGGTCATGCCGGGAAAAGAAGCAATGGCTGCTGCCGGTGTTGAACTCATGCATTTGAATGCCAAAGAAGGTCTCTCTCTTATCAATGGAACTTCCGGAATGGTGGGTCTTGCCTGTACGGTTATCTCGGAAGCGACGAATACATTGAAAAATTCCGATATTATAGCTGCCTTTGCCATTGAAACACTCATGGGAAGATTTAATCCCTTTGATCCCATTGTACATGAACAAAAATATCACCCGGGTCAATATGCCACTGCACTCAATTTAACAAAGCTGCTTAAAGGAAGTGAACTGGCAATTGATGAGATAGAGCTCTCTTTAAAGCTTCAGTCCACCCTCAAGGAGCACAAAGGGGTGTCTGTGGCGCATATTCCGGTTGAAGATGCTTATTCCATCCGGTGCACGCCTCAGTTTGTAGGGCCTACAAAAGAAGCGGTGCAACATGCCCGTGAAGTCCTTTTAAGGGAACTCAATTCCAGCAATGATAATCCATTAATTTTTACCGAACTGGATACCTTCTTTCACAATGGCCATTTCCATGGTCAGCCCATCTCTTTTGCAATGGATTGCCTGGGAATCGCAATGGTTAACCTCGGGGTTGTCAGTGACAGGCGCATTGATAGATTTATGGATGAGCACCACAGCACAGGGCTTCCCCCCTTCCTCTGCAAAGAAGACACCGGTGTTCGCATGGGTCTTATGGGTGGTCAGTTCATGACGACCTCTCTTGTCGCAGAGAACAGGACCCTGGCTGTACCGGCTTCAATTCAGTCCATAACATCAACGGCAGATTTTCAGGATATTGTCAGTTTTGGTTTGATTGCCGGAAGAAAAGCCCGGAAAATTGTTGAAAATACAAATCACATTCTTTCTTTTGAATTGCTTTGCGCAGCCCAGGCAGCAGACATCAGAGGACCTGAGAAATTGAGCCCTGCCGGCAAAATCATGTACAAGGCCGTTCGGGAAACCCTGGAGTATATGAATTATGACAAGGTCTATATTGATGATCTGGAAGAGCTGAAAAGAAGAATCGAATCCAGTGAATTTGTGGAAAGGGTTGAAAAAGAAGTGGGCGAACTTCTGATTGTTCATGAAAAATAAAAACCGAGGATAAGACGCCATGCCTAAAGAAAAATCAGTGATTGAAGAGCAGATTGAAAAAAAGATAGCCGATGCCTACCGGGAAAGATTCCCGGTTTCGCAGGAGCATCATGAAAAACTGATCCATTATATTCCCGGTGGTTCCACCCGAAGTTTATCTTATTTTAAACCCTTCCCCATCCACATCGACCATGGTGAGGAGGCCTTTGTTTTTAGTCCTGAAGGCCATAAGCTTCTGGATGTCACCAATGCCTACGGCGCCATTGTCCATGGGCATGGTGACCAGGATGTGGTGAAAGCGGTTCAGGCCGGTATTGCCGGAGGCTCCCAGTACTCCAGCCCGACCCAGGGGCAGTACAAGCTTGCCAAGCTTTTGTGTGAAAGGGTTCCGGGGTTTGACCGGGTCAGGTTCCTGAATTCAGGGACCGAAGCCACCCTGTTTGCCATGAGAACGGCCAGGGCCTATACGGGGAAAGATAAAATCCTGAAAATGGTGGGCGGCTTCCACGGCACCCATGACAGCGTGGCTGCCTCCACCAAGAAAAACGTCATCACAGCCGGGATACCCAAAGGCATGACCCAGGATATGCTGGAAGTGACCTTTAATGATTTTGATGCCCTGGAAAAAAAGGTCAGGGAAAATGCGTCGGAGCTGGCCGCCGTGATCATGGAACCCTTTTTGGGGGCCGGCGGGATTGTGCTTCCGAAAAAAGGGTATCTGGAGCATGTGCGAAAAGTTACAGAGGACCATAAAGTCCTTTTGATTTTTGATGAAATTTTTTCTTTCCGGGTGGATACGGGCGGATGCCAGAAGCTCTGGGGCGTGACGCCGGATCTGACAACGGTAGGTAAGGTGGTGGGTGGCGGGCTTCCCATTGGCGTGTTTGGCGGGAAAAAAGAAATCATGAATATCTACTGCCATGAAAATACCGACAAACCCCTGTACCATTCCGGGACCTTTAACGGTTATGAAACCGTGATGCAGGCAGGCTTTGCAGCCCTGTCCAAATATGATGAAAAGGCTGTGGCCTATATCAACGGCCTTGGATCAAGGCTCCAGGAAGGGCTCTTGAAAAGTTTCAAAACCAATGGATTGAAGATTCAGTCCAACCGGATCGGGTCCCTTCTGAACCTTCATTTTTATAATGAACCCATCACCACGGCGGAACAGGTTTTAAAGTCGGAAGAAAAGCTCCATGCCCTGATGCATTTATCCCTTTTAAACAAGGGGGTTTTCAGCATCCCCAGGGGATTGTTCATCCTGTCAACGGTCATGACCGATAAGGAAATTGATTTTCTATTGGATAAAATAGATGAAACCTTAAAAGAATTGTTGCCATTAATTAAAGAAAATTATAACCATTTACTCTTGTAATAAGGTTTGATGAATGTATTTCAAAAAAGAGAGAATAAATGGTTCTGGACAAGATTGACAAACAGATTTTGAATACGCTTCAGGAAAATGGCAAAACAACCAATTCTAAACTGTCCAAAATTGTCGGGATTTCAGCCCCTGCAACCCTTGAAAGGGTTAAAAGACTTGAACTTGCAGGGGTGATTTCCCATTTTACGGCCGTGCTGGACCCGGAGAAGATCGGGTTTTCCATTATGGCCATGGTCAGTATCAGTTTAAGCTTGAGCAGCCTGTCGTCGGTGGCCGCCATCAAAGAAAAATTCGTTGCGCTGGATGAAGTGGTGGAGTGCTATCAGATTGCAGGGGCCAATGATTTTGTGCTCAAGGTCATTGCAAAGGATATTAAAGCCTATGGGGAGTTCATGAACAAGAAGCTCACCCAGATAGAAGGCATCCAGGTCATCAAATCCTCTTTTGTGATTGACAATGTCAAGGAAAAGAAAATGTTCATCCTTGATCTGAATGAGGAGTACGGAGTATAGAAAATATAAATTTATCAACAGGAGAAGCAAACAATGGATAACAAAATAATTATAACAGCCGCCGTTACAGGGTCTGTTCATATCCCCACCATGAGTGATTACCTCCCCATAACTCCTGATCAGATTGTGGAGGATGCCGTCAAGGCCCATGAGGCCGGCGCCGCCATTGCCCATATCCACGTGAGAAACCCTGAAAACGGGTTGCCCGTATCAGATCCGGCCCTTTTCATGGAGGTCTGCAGCAAGATCAAGAAAAGATGCAATATCATCCTTCTTCCCACCACCGGCGGCGGCATGAACCAGACCACGGAAGAAAAACTCATCCCCATCAAGAAACTGCGCCCCGAGATGTGCTCTTTTGATCCGGCGCCCTTTAATTTCGGTATTTTCCAGATTGCAGGCCGGTTCAAGGAATATAAATATGCCTGGGAAAAGGACTATCTGGAACTCTGCAAGAATGTGACCTTCAGGCCTACTTTTAACGATGATCTCATCTATGGAAAAGCCTTTCTTGAAATCGATACCAAGCCGGAGCTGGAAATCTATGAATTGGGCCATATTTCCTATGTCAAATGGCTGCTGGAAGAAAATATGCTGAAAGCACCGGTTCATCTCCAGTTTGTATTCGGTCCCATGGTGGGATGGATGGTGCCCTCAGTCAAGCATCTGGTATTGATCTACGACGAGGCGAAGGAAGTTCTGGGGGAAGGCAATTTTACCTGGTCTGTGGCTGCCGGCGGCAGATTCCAGATCCCCATCACCAGCACGGCCATGGCCATGGGCGCAAAGAATGTCAGGGTCGGGCTTGAGGATTCCGTATATGCCGGCAAGGGCATCATGGCCAAGGCCAGCGCAGACCAGGTCAACATGGTCAAACGGATCGCGAAAGAAATGAGTCTTGAACCGGCGACCTCTGATGAAGCAAGACAGATTCTCAAACTTAAAGGAATCGATAAGGTGGCGTTCTGATTGTTTTTAAAAACCCTTTTTCAATTATGGGCGTTTTTTAAAAAACAGACGCGATTTGACAGAATAATGAAAAAAAGGAGGGCATCGTTGAATTATTCAGGTTACGCTTCAATTCATGCTCGGCATATTCCCGACAAGGGTTGCCTGATCGAACGAGCCCCGGCAACGGGGGGAAGGCGATCCTTTACCTGGAAGGAATTTAATGACGAGATCAACAGAACGGCGAATTATCTGGCAAAGGAACTTGGGGTCAGGCATGGGGATTTTGTCATGCACCTTCAGAAAGATTCTCTGGAATGGCTGATCACCTATTTTGCCGTCATCCGTCTGGGAGCAGTTGTTGTTCCGCTGAATTTCCGTTTTGAGACCTCTGATGTCCTCTACGCCGCCGAAGTCTGTAAACCGGATGTTTTTATTCTCGGTTCTGAATTTTTAGGGGTTGTTCAGCCGGGACAAAAAGATCTTGCGACCATTAAAACATATATCTGTGTCGGTAAAGATGTTCCCAGGGACATGATCGATTTCAAAACCATCCAGGCCTATCCGGACACATCCGATGCCCTGGTGGACGTTGACAGGGACCACGACCTTGCCATGATGTTCACTTCCGGAACAACAGGAAAACCAAAGCCCGTCCTTCATACCCATTATTCCATCAATAATACGGCCATTGGTAATGGCATGACCTATTTTGTCCAGAAGGATGATAATTATTTATTCTTTCTGCCCTTATATCACAGCGGCACCATGTTTTTATGGGCTCCCTTTTATGCCACCGGTGCAACCGGGACCATTATCAGGGATTTTAGAGACCCCAAATGGATTATTGAGGCCGTTGCCGAGGAAAAATGTACGGATATGCTCTTTGTGGTTCCCATCGGCATTGCTGTTTTAAATGCCATTGCCAAGGGTGATCTGAAACTTGACAACTATGATCTTTCTTCGTGGAAATATATGGAGATCGGAGCCCAGCCCGTACCCTTTGATATCATGAAACTCCTGGTGGAAAAACTCCCCTGTGCCGTATCCAATATTTACGGGATTACCGAGGGCGGCGGCGGGGGCTTGTTTAACCTGTATCCAGATGATGTTCTTTCCAGACCCGGTTCCATTGGTAAACCCACCTTCGGGGTGGAGGCTAAAATTGTGGAGCCCACAGGGGATGAGCTTCCGGATGGTCAGGTCGGAGAACTCATCTTCCGGACGCCCCGGATGATGCGGGAATATTATTCAAACCCTGAAAAAACAAAAGAGACCATAAAAAAGGGTTGGCTTTACACCGGAGATTTACTAAAGAAGGACAAAGACGGATATTTTTATATCGTTGACCGGATGAAGGATATGGTCACCAGCGGGGGTGAGAATATCTTCCCGGTTGAGATTGAAGATGCATTGATGGATCATCCCGACATTGATGATGTGGCATGCATTGGATATCCGGATGACAGACTGGTGGAAATCGTTCTTGCCGTTGTTCAGACAAAGGAAGGAAAAGAGCTGACTGAAGAAGAGGTGATCGAGTTTGCAAAATCCAAGCTTTCCCTTTACAAAGTCCCGCGGAAGGTCATTTTTGACCGGGTCCCGCGTAACCCCACAGGAAAGCTGATGAAACCGCAACTCCGGGAAAAATATACCGGTCGAAGGGAGGCATTTAAAAAATTAGATTAGACACAAAACTGCGCTATTTTGCTTGACTTCATCCTGAACTGAAAAAAACGCTGCCGTTGAGCGCGCCGAGTGAAGTGATAATTAGTTTGATTCCAAAAAAGTTGAAACCGGTGTAGGAAGGTTACATCAAGACTTACGCTACAATTTATAAACTTAACGTAAAGGAAAGGAACTAAGTTATGAAGCTGAAAAGATTTTTAGTGGTATTGCTTGTTTTGGTGGTCGGATCATTTATGTTCATTGCCCCCGCATCTTCTGAAGACAAACCGGATCCCCTGGCCAAATGGGCGCCTCAATTCGACCCCAAGGGCGCTAAATTCAAATGCGTTGTTTCAAACGTATCCACACCCGCTCTTGTCGGAACCTTTGCCGGGTTTGAAATCCGTGATGAACTCTGGAAAAGAACCAACGGCCAGATCTATCTGGATTATAAACCCTTATCCATTCTGGGGGGCGAAGTTGAAGTCTTGAATATGGTCCAGATGGGCGCAGTGCAGGGGATTGCAGTCAGTTCTGTTGCCGCCACAAACCTTGGACCGAGAATCGGTGTGGTGAACCTGCCCTTCCTGGTAGACTCCTTTGAGAAACTGGATAAATTTATCGGCAATAAAGTATTGTCTGATCATTTCCTCATGGCCATGGACCATCAGGGCATGACCGGTCTTGATATCACCGGCTACGGCAATTACGGCTGGGCCACCACGGTTCCGGTAAAAATCATCGAAGATGCCAAAAAGATAAAATTCAGAATTGCAGAAGCCGCCGTCAACCAGTTGAGCTACAGAAACTGGGGCTTCAACCCTGTGGCCATGCCCTGGCCCGATGTGCAGGTGGCTTTGAAACAAGGTGTTATTACTGGTCTGGATCATACGCCGGCGGTTTGTAACCTGACTAAGAAATTTGAAGTGGCCAAATATTTCACCCAGTTGAATTATGCCCAGGGGCTTTTTGTCTGGGTATTCAACAAAGCCTGGCTTGAAAGCCTTCCCCAGGATTTAAGAGAGATTTTTGTCAAGACCGTCCATGATATCTGCGTAGAGAACAGAAAAAGAACCGCCACCTGGGAAGCAGAACAGATTGCTTCTGCCAAGGCTTCAGGCGTTGAATTCTTCCAGTTATCCGCAGCAGATATGAAAACCTTGAAAGATCAGAGCAAGGGCGCCTATGACACCTATGCCAAAGAAATCAACCAGCTCTATCCGGGAGATAAATACAAACCTGCCAATTATCTGCAGGAAGTTATTGATTTCTTGAAATAAGAAGATTGACTTAACCTCATAAAGAAACAGGATCTGGCGTATGCTTGGGAAAATTTCAAAAAAACTGGATACGGTTCTTACCAACATAGAAGAATGGACACTGTTTGTTATTGTTATGGTCTCCTTGATATCGCTTTTCGCCAATGTGGTCCTTCGGTATGGCTTTAATTATACCCTGGCCTGGAGTGAGGAACTGGGCCGTATAGTCATGATCTATACCACCTTTGTCGGGACAAGCCTTTCCATTAAAAAAGGAGCGATGATACGGATTGACGCCCTTGTCCAGATTTTTCCAAAGCTTAAGCCGGGCCTGAGTGTTTATTCCAATTTATTGATACTTTTGTTTGCATGGATGATGGTCTATTATGGGTATAAGATGACGCTTATGCAGTACACCACCCATCAGTCAACGATTATCATGCAGATCCCCCTTGTCATAGTTTACGCCATAATGCCCGTTATGGGCATTATGGTGTTTATCAGAACGATTCAGGTATTGATTCAAGACGCTAAACGGAAATAAGAGGAATCTTCATGGAGACAACTGATTTTATTATTATGGCCATACTGCTGGGGTGTCTGACCACCTATGTGCCGGTTTTTCTAAGCCTGTTTATTGCATCGGCCGTGGGGGTCATGTTTTTTTTAAACATGCCCCTTGCAATGATGTCCCAGACTTTATTTCGAAGTCTGGATAATTTTTCGCTCATCGTTGTCCTGTTTTTCGTCCTTTGCGGCAATATCATGACCAAGGGGAAGATGGTTGAAAAACTCATCAGCTTTGCCAATGCCATGGTGAGCTGGCTGCCGGGGGGGCTCGGCATGGCCGGTGTCATCGGCTGCGGGCTCTTCGGCGCCATTTCCGGGTCCACCGTGGCAACCGTTGTGGCCCTCGGCGGGTTCATGATCCCGGCGCTTTTGAGAAACGGATATGATGAAGATTATACCATCGGCTTGATGACCACCTCCCCGAACCTGGGTGTTATTATTCCCCCCAGTATCAGCATGATCTTTTATTCCATGATCAGCAATGTGTCCCTGGAAGGGCTTTTCCTGACCGGGTTTATACCGGGGGTCATCATTATCGGCGGTGTCTGTCTGTATACATGGGTTCTTTACAGGAACCGAAAAGACATCAAGCGATTACCAAGACCTCAGTTTGGTCAACTGCTTGTCATTTTTAAAGAAGGGTTCTGGGCCATTATGCTGATCGTCATTATTTTTGGCGGCATTTTCTCAGGAGCCTTCACAGCCAATGAGGCCGCTGTTGTGGCCAGTGTCTATGCCTTTTTTGTGGAATTGGTCATTTATCGGTCCATGAATTTTGCAGATGTTAAAGAAGTCACCATCAGTTCGGCCGTTACAACCGCTACCCTGCTCCTGATTGTTGCATCGGCCACTGTTTTCGGACGGTATCTGACCTTTGAGAATGTTCCCAGCCGGGTGGCGGAACTGGTTGTCGGCAGCATTCATTCTCCCATTGTCTTCCTCCTGGCCATGAATATCCTGCTTCTGATCATCGGGATGTTCATGGATATTATCTCCGCCACCCTGATCCTGGGCCCGGTGTTTCTCCCCTTGCTCGGGCCGTTTAATATAGACCCCATGCATTACGGTCTGATCATGACCGTGAACCTGGCCATTGGATATTGTACCCCGCCCATGGGGGTCAGCCTTTTTGTCGTCGGTGCCATGACCAAGAAAGATATTATCTTTGTAACGCGGTCATCTTTGCCGTTCATCGCTATCCAGATCGGGGTTCTCTTCTTTTTAACCTATTTCCCGAATCTTGTGCTCTGGCTTCCAAAGCTTTTGGGATACCATGCCTGAACAGAAAGGAAGACGGTCCTAAACAAAGTCGCCAAGAGAAAAAAAAAGGCCGGAACTCAGAGATACGGTTTCTGAGTTCCGGCCTCGGCTTTATGAGAGCGTCTTAAATTCCTTTATTGGTAATGTTTTTATCGTGCAGCACCCTTTCCTTGATTCCTCTGGAGACCTGCCAGGTTTTTCAAACTCATTCCAGAACTCCTTATTCTCATTTTTCCAGCCTTTTCCAAACCGCTGGTTAAAATGGTTTCCGAGTTTTTCAAACAAGAGTTTCCATGCTGGTTTTCCCTTGCTCTGTTCTCCCATGCGGTCGTCGATCAAAGAGTCCAATTCACTTAAATGTTCTTTGGAAAGATAGGAAACCGCCCCTTTTTTGATGGACTGCATTAAAGAGTCCGGGTTCATGGAATTGGCCGTCAGCATGATGGCGGGGATGCTTCTTTCCACACATTCTTCCAGCAGTTGGATGCCGTCAACCCCCATAATATCCAGAATGGCAAGATCATATTGAGTGTCCATGATTTTTTGAGATGCGGATTCATAATCCTGGGCAAAATCCACATCGGCTTCATCAAGAATTTCCTGTATGGTTTCGATGACATCCCATTCGTCATCAACGGCCAGTATATGTTTTCCCTTAAGAAAAGAAACCGGTTGTGTCATGTGATGATCTCCTTATAGAATTCATAAAAAAGGTATCGGCTGTATTTATCCTATTAAAATTTTGCGGATTCCCTTAAAATGAGCATAAATATTAATACAATGATTCAGTTGTGTCCGGTTAAGTTTTTGCAAATAATTTTTCCCGTTTGTTTTTCGTATTTTTCCCGGCGGCATATGCTACGCTACTGATCCGAATCTCGTTCTGGATATTATTTCGAAGCTGTCGAACCCTTCTTATGGAAACCGCCTCTCCAAACTGCTCATGGCAGTATATGGCCATTAGCAAATAAGAGATCAGCCCTCCAAGGATT
>Ga0208968_1001883_pt1 | contig 10919 bp, 6 predicted proteins | sample RifOxyA3_FD_184031 | JGI IMG/M metagenome (GOLD analysis project Ga0208968, IMG submission 184031) | Groundwater microbial communities from Rifle, Colorado - Rifle Oxygen_injection A3 (SPAdes) | ecosystem: Environmental > Aquatic > Deep subsurface > Groundwater | place: Rifle, Colorado, United...
TAACCTTCGACGAGTAATGTTCCTGCTATTCCGAACCCTGGAGGCATTTTTTCCGGTATTTTATAGGGTTTGCCCCATGTTGGCCGGCCGATTATGGTGTGGTATGGCTCTGGGAATACTGGTTCGCTTGGCCGTTCTGTCATGTCGAACACCTTGCGGCCTTCGCCCTTTCCTTCATGACATTTTGCGCAGTATTGGTCGAGTGTTGGTCTGACATAGCGGGGGTAGCTTACGGTGTCATTTCCCCATGGGAGAGGTGTAATCAGTTTTGGAGCGCTCTTTAATGCTATCACACTGTCCTGATTGATGGGGGCCCGGCTGTGTGATTCATGACAGCCTAGACAACCCCTCGATTCGCCTGGCATAACACCGACAAAACTCCGCATCGTTTGTAGTGCACGTTGCTGTTCATCCAGCAGCTGGAAATGAAGAGCTTTGCCTGGAGGTGCATAAAAGGATACGGAACCGTCCTTTTCGATAGGTACCGTTCCAATAACTCTTTTTACACCTTCGGATTGGACGGCTGAAACCACTGGGCCTGTTGAAAGGTAAGGACGTTTATACCAGTAAGTATAAGTCTTGGGGTCGACGTGAATAACCCTCAGGAACTTTGCCTTGTCCCTCAATTCAGCAGGGGATCCCTGATAAACATTTCCGCTGAAGATTACTCCCGCTTGCGGGTTTGAACGATTTTCGGTAGTTGGCCATACAACTCTGTCGTGAATAACGGCAGGTTTGGTGCGTGGTTTAAGCGGCATCGCATGGAGAATATTATGGTTTCCCTCGTAAATAAGTTCGCGGTTGCCGTCAAGATCCATGAGGTAAAGTCTGTATTTGTTATCTCTGCGTGCTGATACCAGGAAATCATTCTCGCTGATGGGGTAGGGTGAATAATAACCCGTAAAAGTTCCGCTTGAATGATAAGCTGGTGATGCTGTCGGGTCTGTTGGGCCATTACCTACCTCCGGCCAAGCCATATCTGTTGTCACTTTTGTTATGCCGTTCGGAAAGTTCAATCCCTTGTCCACGTCGATGATCCCGACTGATCCTGCAAACCAGTTATGGTGTCCGCATCCGGTGAACATTACGCGTCGCGTACCAGGAATTGAACGCGCATCTTTCATGACGTCAGGCCATACACTCTGGTTGCCCCAGTACATGCTTACCTGGGTTCCGTCGGGATTTATGGTCCACAGCTTTTGCGCACGCCAGAGCGGCTTGTCTGTGTATTCCCATCGCGTATAAATCACTCTTCCATCATTCATGACCGAGGGGAGGTAGTCAGGTTCATTGTTGGCGGAGATCAGGTAAATATTTTTTCCGTCCCTGTCGCATCTTGCCAGGACGAATGCGCTTGTGGGCGGCATGCAGCGAACGTACGTATGGCCCCTGGTTGTTGAGAAGATGATATGTTTATCGTCTGGCAAATAAATGGGGTCCATGTCATCGAACATTCCGTATGTCAGCTGTCGGCAGGATGACCCGTCGGTATAAATTTCATAAAGATGGAACATTTTCTCGTTGTGCGGCTTGAAGCAGGCCAGCACTTTTTTTCCATCCCAGGAAACATCCGGTCGCCAGAATGACCCATGTAGAGGTGCCTGGGGCATCAGTTGCAGTAATTTGCCTCCGGGATTGAGGCCGTTCAATACAAGAAGGCGGGCGCCGGGTATGGCCATATATCCCAGCCTGTGCCGGGTTTCGTGCAGCCATTCTCTGCCCTGTGGATATGGCATATCCACAAAAAGCACCTTATCGAAGTCGAGGGCCGGATTCTTGAGCATGATGTTGTGCTTAATCTCCCGTACCTTGAAATACAGGTTATTGTCAGTTCCTGTCATTTTGTTGACTTGTGCCTCGAGCTTTTTGAGTTCATCAAGTTCTGTGGCCATGTCAACTTTGCTGTATGCAGTCTTGCTAATACGTTCTGCCAGTGCTTTGGACCACTGGATTTCGTTCTGTATTCTTGCTGTATCCGGTTTTCCATTTGCCTGGAACAACCAGTCTTTTTCCATCAACTCTCTTGCCTCATCGCCCGATAATGATTTTGTTTCTGGTGTTTCAGGTTTGATATACGGAGCCACCGGTTCGTGTCTATATGGCCGGAACTGTATCTGTGGTCCGGCCTCCATTATTATTTCTATCCATTCTTTTGAGAGAGAGTCTCTGTCTGTCTTTTCTGCCAGTTGCCGGTATTTTGTTTCTATTTTCTTTGATTCTTCCCATTTAGCCGCATCTTCTGCCGATTGCCGGCTGATCTGGTCTTTTGTGATCGGACGGTACTCCATGAGTAAATCCACTATATTTCCTGTCAGCTTGGCGTTTATCTCTTTGTCTGTTGATTTCACGTATGCAGGCACATCAGTACCTGTCCACTCGCGGAACTGATTGCATTCCTTCTGGAATGCCCTTTGGATTTTGGTCAGTGTTGCCGGGTCGCATTGACCGCCATTCTCGACTGTCTTCTTCCTTAGTTCGGATAATGCCGTGGCAAAGGTTTTTCCCTCCAGCATTGCGGATGTCCGAGCCTGTTTTGCGAGGGTGGCGGCTTGTGTAGCGCCCCCTTTGTGCAGGGAGGAAACCTCATCTGCGGTCAGGGCATCGGCATACAACCTCAAGTCATCGATTTCGCCCTGGAAAAATTCACTCTGTCCACCTTGCGATCCAATGAATACGGCTGTCTGTCGCTGTGTTGATATTTTGCCTGGACGGATTAGTTTACCGATTTCCCGGCCATCAAGGTAAACACGCATGGTCGTTCCATCATAGGTGGCTGCACAGTGGTGCCATGCTCCGTCGAGAACCTCGTATTCGTTGATTCTGGCATCGCATTCAATGTATCCGTCTATGTTCAGTCCGAGCGACAGTATTGTCCCGTTGTTCTGGAAGGAGAAAAGAACCCTTTGTTCACATTCCTGACGGAGAATTTCCTTGTAAGTTCCGAGTTCCACCGGCAATACCCAAGCTGAGATTGATATTTTGGTGATATCTTCGGGGAAGATTTCCCCTGTTGTTTTCAGGGCATGTTTGTCGTGAAGTTCCAAGGCTTTCCCGTATATTCCTGCGGTTCGGCCCACAGTGCCGGAAATTTCCACGTTGGCCTTGCTGCTGCCATCTTCATCTCGAATGAATGTGTCGTCATCAAAGGTCCAGCAAGCGATAAGAGGTTTATCGATGCTGGGTGTTTTTCCGGTCTCTTCTGCTGCCTGGGAACCAATTGAGAAAGCGATTGTTAAGAGCAGACCAGATAGCTTTGCGAGTATTATTTTCATGATGCTCCTTTATTATGCGACTGATTTGTTTTTGCGCTGTTCATCAAGTTTTATGCCCCATTCGAGGAAACGTGTGCCGTCATATGCCATGTCATCTGAAATCATGGCGGCAGCCGTAAGTACCAATGTTTCAATATGTTTTTTCTCTTCCATATCAAGTCTTCCTGCCAGCCCTGTGATGCCCATGCCTGCGATGACCCTGCCGCTGACATCGAAAACAGGTGCTCCGACGCAGTAGATTCCCTGTACGTATTCTTCACGATCGTATCCCAGTCCAGTGCTTCTGACTGATGTCAGTTCGTCGAGCAGTTTCGGAAGGCTTGTAATAGTGTTTGGTGTACGTGAGGGGAGTCGGGGTGGAAGTATTCTGCGTATTTCCTCCTCTTCTAGAAAAGCGAGGATGCATTTGCCGAAAGCATTGCAGTGGTAGTCAAGCTGGCTGCCGACAACGATTTGCATGAAGAACTCTACGGAAGGATTTACAACATCCATGACTATCGCCGAACCGTTATTTTGGGTATGGAGTTGTACTGTATCGCCGGTTCTTCGGCAGAGCCATTCCAGGTGTTTTCTTGCCTTGATGCGCAGGTCGTACCGGGCAGACAGCCTCATGCCCAATCTAAAGAATCCGGATCCCAGTTGATAGCCTCCAGTTGTCGGATCAACTTCTGCGTACCTGCGGTCGGCAAGCCTTTTTAGAATACGGAACGCCGAGTTGGTAGGAATTTTTAAAGCTCTTGCGACTTCGGTGATTCCAATTGGTTCGGGATGTTCCAGGAGGAATTCTGCTATGTCAAGCATTCGATCTACGGCCGGAACTGCATATTCAGCTTTCTCGTTTTTCTTCTTCATTTTTTTTGTTCCTGTAATGTGTGCAGATTCTAGGCGTTTAAATTGAATATCATTAGTAGATCAAATATATGGCTGATGTAAGCATGTTGCCAAATTTGTTGGAAATAGTAACATAATGATTCCATATGTCAAATAAAGAAACTACAGGTGGTATGCATAATTGATTGGTTTTAGATGGGCTAAGGGCCGTGTGGTATTAATTGGTTAGGCAGGTGTTGGTATATTAATGGGGGCATTAGGGATGAAGCCGGAATGTCATTCATCAGGTTGCGGCCTGCTGAAAAAAGGGGTAATGCAAAGAATGAAAACATGAAACACATCTAGCGATGTTAATGATTAGCTGAGAATAATATGCCAAGGTTGTTTGCAATTAAACCTGTAAGGCTTGCCCTGATTGCTTCAGGATACAAGGAATCTGTCTTGCCATTATCATTTCCACTCCGTAAACTTCCGGCCATTAGTATTGTTTGTAATGGTGAATAAAAAATGACTTTGGATGAGATCGATAAAATTAAGGAAGAAGGGCTCCGTGAATGCGATGCGGTGAAGACCCTTCCAGAGCTTGAAGCTGTTCGTATCAAGTATATTGGCAGGAATGGATTCCTGCCACAGATTATGAAAGGGCTTAAGGATGTCAGCCCTGACGAGCGTTCTGAATACGGACGGATAGCGAATGAGTTTAAGAATCGGGTGGGTTCTGCGCTGGATCTGAAAAAAGCTGAACTGGCTGCCGGTGGTGCTGCTAATGGAGAATCGACTTTTGATTACAGCATGCCGGGTATCTGGCGAGGATTGGGAGCTAAGCATCCCATCTCGAGCATCATAGAAGAAACCATCAGGATCTTCGGGCGGCTGGGATTTACTGTGGCTGAGGGGCCTGACGTCGAGACGGGTTATCACAATTTTGAAGCGTTAAATACTCCTGCGCATCATCCTTCTTTGGACAACACTGATACGTTTTGGCTGGAAACTGGTGAATTGTTAAGGACGCAAACATCGCCGGTTCAGATTCGTGTGATGGAAGGTCGCAAGCCGCCTGTCCGTATAATAACGCCAGGTCGCTGTTACAGGCGAGATACTACGGATGCTACGCACAGTGCCAATTTTCACCAGGTGGAAGGCCTGTACGTCGACAGGAATGTATCTCTCGCAGATTTAAAAGGTACTCTCGCATATTTTGCCCGGGAGATGATGGGGCCGGGTGTTGATGTGAGATTTCGTCCCCATTTCTTTCCCTTTACTGAGCCGAGCGTGGAAGCCGATTTCACTTGTCATGTCTGCGGCGGGAAGGGGTGCCGCGTGTGTAAAAACAGTGGATGGATCGAGATTGCGGGGGCCGGTATGGTTGATCCTCGGGTTTTTAAGAAAGTCGGCTATGATTCAGAAGAATTTACAGGCTATGCTTTTGGAATGGGTATTGAGCGAATAGCGATGATTAAATACGGCATTAACGATATCAGGTTTTTGTACGAGAATGATGCCAGGTTCCTGCAACAATTTGTTTGAGGTTTGTTTTACCGCTAATACAGATAACGAAGTGAAGAGTAAAGAATGAAAGTACCGATCAGTTGGCTGAAAGAATATGTTGATTTTGATGCATCGCCTGAAGAGCTTGCAAATAAGCTTACCTTTTCAGGTACTGAAGTTGAGTCGATTCAGACCATAGGGGGTGATTATAAAGGAGTGGTTGTCGGTGAGATCAAGACTATTGAGAAACATGCAGGTGCCGATAATTTGCTCATTTGCCAGGTCAATAATGGCAGGGAAGATCTTCAGGTAGTCTGTGGTGCTCGTAATTTTAACGTGGGTGACAAAGCGCCATTTGCCATGGTTGGTGCAAAGCTTCCGAATGGCATGGAGATACTGGAGCGTAAGGTAAGGGGGGTATTGTCCCGGGGTATGCTTTGTGCCGAAGATGAGCTCGCTCTTTCTGATGATCACGGTGGGATAATGCTTGTTTCCCGCGATATTCCCGCTGGTACTCCATTTTCTGAAGTTGCAGGTCCACCCGAAACAGTGTTTGGAATTGAGATTACCTGGAACAGGCCGGACTGTCTGAGTATCATTGGCATGGCGAGAGAAATAGCCGCCCTGTTCGGCACAAAACTCAAGTTGCCATCAGTTGATTTCATGGAAAGAGGGGAGCCTGTGGATGTGATGGCTGAAGTGGATTTGCAGGATGCCGAGGGCTGTCCACGATATACTGCCCGTGTGTTGACCGACATCAGGCTGAAGCCGTCACCACAGTGGATGCAGAGGCGTTTGACGCTCTGCGGCGTAAGGCCTATCAACAATGTGGTGGATATAACCAACTATGTGCTCCTGGAATGCGGGCAACCGCTACATGCATTTGATTATGAGCTTTTGCGTGACCATAAGATCATTGTTAGACGTGGATTTTCCGGCGAGAGAATGTCAACTCTTGATGGCGTAGAACGCCAGACGCTGGATAAGGCTGTTTTGATAGCTGATCCGGTCCGTCCTGTAGCTCTGGCTGGGATCATGGGCGGAGCAGGAAGCGAGATAAATGACAACACGCGCAATGTTTTACTGGAGAGCGCGTATTTTAACCCACCTGATATCAGGCGAACATCGTCAAAGTTGGGTCTTTCAACGGAGTCTTCGTATCGCTTTGAGCGTGGTGTAGACATTGGTGGAGTTGACTGGGCCAGCAGGCGTGCGGCTGCGTTAATGGTCGAACATGCCGATGCAGTGGCTGCGCAGGGAGTAATAGACGTTTACCCCGGCAAGCAGGAGAATCGAAAAATCAAGTGCAGGTTCTCGCGTGTACGAAGTGTTCTAGGGGTTGATGTGCCTGATGAGCAGATTGTCGGGATAATGAAGTTCCTTGAACTTCAGGTAGCCGGGCATGAGAAGGATCATTGTATTGTTGAAGTACCGACATTCAGGCCGGATCTTCAAATAGAGGCTGATTTAGTAGAGGAAGTTGCCCGCATTAATGGTCTGGATAAAGTTGCCGCTGTTGTGCCTCAGGCAAAAGTGGTTGTGGATGCGGATGATTCCGTAACGAGGGCTGTTATTGCCTGCAGATCCAACCTGACAGGTCTTGGCCTCATGGAAATTATGAATTACAGCTTTCTTTCGGAGCAGCTTCTCAATGCTGTTTCAACGGTTGATATCGACAGTCGCGTGGTTCTCCCAAATCCTGTCAGTTCCGATTACTCGGTTATGCGTAATTCGCTTATTCCCCATATGGTTGATACGCTTGGAAGGAATCTTGCGCATCAGGTTGATAACGCTGCGCTGTTTGAGATCGGTAAAGTTTTTTTGAAAGCGGCTGATAGCAGTATTAGTGAAGAAAATCACATCTGTGTCGGGTTAATGGGTAAAGCAGGGCGCGTGGGATTGAGTCAACGTAGGCCTGTTGTGAGTGAAGAAATTTTTCTCTGGATTAAGGGTATTGTTGAATCTTTAGCTGCTGCGCAACATGTTGATGATGTTGTGTTTAAGACTGCTGAGCATGCAGGAATGGAAAAGGGATGGGCTGCTGTCATTGAGGCGGCAGGTAAGCCTTGCGGTATCCTGGGGGTGGTTAAGCCCGAGATTCGCAAGAAATGGCGCATGATAGAGCCGATTGCAATTGCAGAAATCAATGCAGCAGTTTTTGTAAGTAATATTTTCAGGCAGGTTCAGCTGAAGCCGATTCCTGTTTATCCTGCTGTTTCGCGGGACGTTGCCATGGTGGTCAACGAGAGTGTCAGACATGAAGATGTGATTAAAATCATCAAGAAAGCAGCTCCTCGAGAGTTGACTGGTGTCGAACTGTTTGATATATTCCGTAGTGAGCAGATAGGCGCGTGCAGGAAGAGCATGGCTTATTCGCTCACATATCGTTCTTTGGAGCGTACGTTGACCGACGAGGATGCCAACAGGTATCATGAGGCAATAAAGGACGCTTTGAAGAATGAATTGAAAGCTGAAATCAGAGAAGGTAAATAATTAAGTTGTAGCGTGAATGAGGTAGTGGTTTTTACCCATGAGTATATGTATGACAAATCTGTTCGATTGCCTGGTGTTGATCATACCGGTGGTTGTCGGATTTATTGCTGTTGGAAAAACGAAGCGGATCGTCAGGGAAGTCAGCGTACCGCTTTTTATTAATTATGACTGGGGCGATTTGCGGTTGTTCTTTGAACAGTATAAATTGTGTTTTTCCCTTGGGAATAAAATACCCTGCCTTGTTCGCAAACAGGCTGACGTCTCTGGCCCATTAATTGTAAGTTAGGGAGTTTGAATACGGCGGCAACTGAACGCCCTTTACTGGGACTCAGGAACCGACGGATAAAGCACCCACCTCGATTTCGAGGATCAGAGATAAATGCCTCTACGACAAAGTGGGGTATTTTTTTTTGGGGTGGGTATGGACTTGTTCGAAAAGAACAGTGCCGAAGGGAAAGATAATGTCAACAAACCGTTGGCAGCGCGAATGCGTCCCGGTTGTCTTGAGGAGATAGTGGGTCAGGATAAGATGCTTGGCCCGGGCAAGCTTTTGAGACGGGCTGTTGAGGCCGACAGGCTCAACAGTATTATTCTTTTCGGTCCGCCAGGTTGCGGGAAGACTTCTCTTGCCGAAGTAATTGCTTCTGTAACAAAGCGTGCCTTCGAAAGAACCAGCGGCGTAATTTCCAATGTTGCGGAACTTCGGGAGATAATAAAGAAGGCTGCTTACCGCCGTCAGAAGGATCACATTGAGACTATACTCTTCATAGATGAAATTCACAGATTCAGTAAATCGCAACAGGATGTTCTGCTGCCACATGTTGAAGATGGCACTGTAACGCTTATCGGTGCAACAACGCATAATCCTCTTTTCTTTATCAATACTCCTTTAACTTCAAGATCGCTGATATTCGAGCTGGAACCTCTTTCAGAGGAGGCGATACAGCAACTAGTTATACGTGCGCTTACTGACAAAAGAGGTATGGCTGGATTCAATGTGAAGATTGCCGACGATGCGGTAGCGCATCTTGCACAGATGTGTGAAGGTGATGCACGGCGTGCATTGAATGCCCTGGAGATAGCGGTCCTTACGACCCGGTCGGAACCTGATGGGGCTATACAGATTACGCGTGCCGTCATAGAGGATTCTATGCAGAAGAAGGCAGTGGTCTATGACCATGACGAGGATGGGCACTATGACACGATATCCGCTTTTATAAAAAGCGTGAGAGGTTCTGATCCGAACGCGGCTGTTTACTGGCTGGCAAAAATGATTTATGCAGGTGAAGATCCACGCTTTATTGCACGACGATTGGTGATACTTGCCTCTGAAGATATAGGAAATGCCGATCCGCGCGGGCTGACCTTGGCTGTATCCGCAATGCATGCGGTGGAGTTTGTTGGCATGCCGGAAGCCAGGATTATTCTATCACAGGCCACGACCTATCTCGCTACCGCTCCCAAAAGTAATGCGGCATATCTTGCAGTTGAAAAGGCACTCAAGGACATTGAGAGTGGTCGTTCGCTGCGTGTCCCCGAGCATTTAAAGAATATAAAGGTGAAAACTGCTGACGGTGGTGCGGAGCAAAGCGAGCAATATGTTTATCCGCATGATTATGCCGGTCACTACGTGGAACAGGAGTATGTTCCAACAACCACAAAATATTATGAACCGGGTCATGAAGGCTATGAGGATGTGATCTGGAAAAGAATGGAGGGGCTTAAGGCTGCGATTGCGCAGAAGAGGCGTCCAAGAAAAAGCGGGCAGGAATGAGGAGTAAAGAGGAGATCAGGAATTCTATCAGGGAAGAGCGGGCCAAACTGACCAAGGGTTGGGTTAAAGACAACAGCTGGCGTGCTCAGGAACTGCTTGTCGGGTTGCCGGAGTTCAAAAAGGCCAAGCGCGTATGCTGTTACCTGGCAGCGCCTGATGAAGTCGAAACAGACATGATTATTGAAATGTGCTGGACTGATGGCAAGAAGGTATGTGTGCCGACTTTCCGAAAGGAAATGAATCAGTACGGTTTGTCCGATTTGTGTAAGGACACGAATCTGGTGAAGGGAAAGTTTGGAATTATGGAACCTGCAGAGCCCGAATGGCTGGGGTTGGATAATGTTGATTTTATTATTGTACCGGGCCTTGCCTTTGATGCTTTTGGGGGACGACTCGGACACGGTGGCGGATATTACGACAGGATTCTGAAGGGAATAGACAGGGAGGTTTTTAAAGCCGGCCTGGCTTTTGATTACCAGATTTACGAACGGGTTCCTATGTCCGCGAATGATGTTGGCATGGATATTGTAGTTACTGAAAAATGGGTGTTTAAAAGCGCTGGCAGCGCTGTTTAAGAGGAGGATAGGGTATGAATGAAGTTATTATTGGAGTAGTAGCAGGCGCTGTGGGTATTGGCCTCGGTTGCCTGATTCGTCATATACAGGGTCGTTATAGTGCTGAGACGTTGGAGAAGAAGGCCGACCAGGTTCTGAAAGATGCGAAACGCGATGCTGAAACTACCCGCAAAGAGTCTCAAATTCAGGCAAAGGCGGAAGTAATTAAGGCGCGTGAAGAGTTCGAGCGAACTACGGAATCGCGGAAAAAAGAACTGGTGGCCCTGGAAGAAAGAATTACGCAGAAAGAACAGAACCTTGATCGCAAGGTTTCAATGATAGATAAGAAAGAGCGGACCATTGACCAGAAAATAGCGGAGTTGGAACAGCAGTCGGCTGAGGTCAAAAAGGCGAAGGCGGATGTTGATAAGCTTGCAGTGGAAGAGCGTGATAAACTGCAGAAGATTGCAGGCATGTCCGAGGAGGAAGCGAGAAAGACTCTGCTTT
>Ga0208968_1001886_pt1 | contig 10916 bp, 8 predicted proteins | sample RifOxyA3_FD_184031 | JGI IMG/M metagenome (GOLD analysis project Ga0208968, IMG submission 184031) | Groundwater microbial communities from Rifle, Colorado - Rifle Oxygen_injection A3 (SPAdes) | ecosystem: Environmental > Aquatic > Deep subsurface > Groundwater | place: Rifle, Colorado, United...
TTTACAAAAACCACAGAAACCCTGAATACGGTAAATGGTTGGGTGAATACCAATACCAAGGGGAAGATTGACAAGATAATAGAACAGGTAAAAGCAGAAGACATCATGTACCTGCTGAATGCCATTTATTTTAACGGTGAATGGAAATATCAATTTGATACGAAAGTTACAGCCGCCATGAGTTTCACCAAAGAAGACAACGCAGTGGTTCAAACTCCAACAATGAAGATCGAAAAACCATTCAATTATTACAGTCATCAAAGTTTTCAACTGCTCGAAATGCCTTATGGTAGCGGCAAATATTCGATGCTGATTTTTTTACCTGAAACGGGTAAAAAGACGGATGATGTAATTTCACTCCTGAATCCGGAAAATGTGAACGACTGGATTTCGAAAATGACAGAGCAGAAAAAAGAAGTTTTTCTTCCCAAATTCGAGTTCAAATTTGACAACAGCCTGAAAGATGAACTTGCAGCACTCGGAATGACAGACGCTTTCGACGATGCAAAAGCCAACCTGAGTGGAATTTCAGAAGCAGCCCAATTGGTTATTTCGGAAGTGATGCACAAAACATATATCAAAGTTGACGAGCGGGGAACCGAAGCTGCGGCTGTAACCGGAATTACAGTGGGTGTAACTTCAATGCCAGTTGACAATTCTTTCCGTGCCGATCATCCGTTTGTATTTGCAATCCGCGAAAAAGACACCCAGGCTATTTTGTTTATTGGCAAAGTAATGGATCCGAAGCAGGAATAATATTAGAACGATTACAGTTTCGATATTTCAGGAATAAGGGAACAGGGAAGAAGCAGCGTGGATTTTTTATTCTGTACGGCAAAAATTCTTCAGGAATAATATCCGGCACAACATACTCGTATCGCTATTAATTTAATACGAATATCCGGTTATTTGCCTACATAGTATTTGAATCAATTATTCTTTGCCGTTTGCCTTTAGGCAACGGATTGAAATTGAATAGCGATTCAGGGCTTCAGCCCAAAATGCTGTGGCTAAAGCCCAGTCTTTTTATCTTATTAAAACCGTTGACTGAAGTCAACGGCAAAGGATATCGGTTCAACAAATAGCTTTTCAGGCAAAAAAAGATTCTCAAATAATTTGAATTCATTTCGGCGTAAAATCAAGAATTGATTTCCTGATTCCGGCGCAAATTTGGGAATTGGGCGAATTCGAAATTAAATTCTCATTAACAAAAAATAACTCTATCCTGAATGTAATTCTTTACATTTGTTTGTTACATATTTGTTCATATTATGACAAGCGAATTATGTAGAATTTGTCGTAATGAAGTTCAACCAAAAATTTAACCAAATAACAAACGCATGATCAAATTCAGATTACTACTGTTCATCTGCCTGATGCAGTTATCGGGAATTGTTTTTAGTCAGGGAATTCTCAACCAACCTGCTCCTGTTGATCCGGCTGCCAGGATCGGACGGCTCGAAAATGGGATGACCTATTACATCCGCCACAACGAAGAACCCAAAGAACGTGCAAGTTTTTACATTATTCAAAATGTAGGCGCTTTGCTCGAAAACGACGACCAAAACGGTCTGGCGCATTTTCTGGAACACATGGCCTTTAATGGGACCAAACATTTTCCCGGGAAAGGGATTATCAACACGCTCGAAAAACATGGAGTCCAATTTGGCCGTAACATAAATGCTTACACCAGTTTTGGCGAAACGGTCTATAACCTTAGCGACATTCCGGTAAAACACGAAGGACTGGTTGATACTTGTTTGCTGGTTTTGACCGACTGGGCTGATTATTTGCTGCTGACCGATGAAGAAATTGATGCCGAACGAGGTGTAATCAGTGAAGAGTGGAGAACCCGTCGTGATGCAAATTTCAGGATGATGCGGCAATGGATACCTGTTTTACTGAATGGGTCAAAATACATGAACCGTGATGTAATTGGCGATCTGGATGTGATTAAAAACTTCAAATACGAAACGCTCCGTAAATTCTACCATGATTGGTACCGCACCGATTTGCAGGCAATTGCAATTGTGGGCGACATTGACGTTGATGCTGTTGAGCAAAAAGTGAAAGCCTTGTTTTCTAAAATTGAAGCCGTACAAAATCCTCCAAAACGTGAATTTCATGAAGTTCCGGAGCACAAAGAACCATTATATGTACTGGCAACTGACAAAGAGGCTGATAGTTATGAGGTAAATTTATTTATCAAGCACAAAGCGGCTGAACCAGCAGAAAAGGATATGAACTATCTGCGCGAAAAAACAATTCAGTCCCTGTTTGGCATGATGACCCGTGACCGGATTAACGAACTGCTGCAGAAAGGAGTACCGCCTTTCATAATGGGAAGCATAAGTTATGGGAGCTTCTTTGCAAATGGATATGAGATGTTGACGATTGAGGCAACTTCAAAACCTGATCAGGGCGATCTTGCATTTAAATCTATTTACACCGAAGCAAAACGAATTTACCAACATGGTTTCACTTCAGGCGAACTCGACAGGGCAAAAACCAACATGCTGACTTCCTACGAAAGTCGTTACAAACAGCGCGATAAAATCATTAACGACCAGTATGCAATGGATTTTAAATCTTATTATATCGATGGAGAACCACTAACTTCCATCGATTTTGATTGGGAATTTATTCAGAAAATATTACCGACCATTTCGGTTGAAGAAATTTCGGCAAAGGCAAAACAATGGATGACTCCTGAAAACCGCGTTATCCTTGTGATGGGGCCTGATAAGCCTGAAGCAAAACATTTATCGAAAGAACAGGCGTTTGCAATGATGGAAAGTATTGACAACAGCCAGATTGAGCCCTATGCAGAAGAGGCCGTTTCGACCAACCTGATCAAAAAGGAACTTGTTGGCTCTAAAGTAAAAAACACTAAAAAACTTCCCGATTTTGAAGCGATCGAATGGACTTTGGGGAACGAAACCAAGGTAGTTTTTCGCAAGGCTGACTATGAGAAAGACCAGGTTTCGCTGATCGCACAAAGTAATGGCGGAAGTTCGAAAGTAAATGACGATAAGGTAGCTTCGGCATTGATGCTCAACCAGTTTATCGGATCATTCGGTGTTGGCGATTACGATGCAACTACCCTAAAAAAAGCGCTGACAGGTAAAAAAGTAAGCCTGAATGTGGGTTTGTCTGATTTGAATGAAACCTTCAGCGGATCGAGTACACCAAAAGATTTTGAAACTTTGATGCAATTGCTTTACCTGCAATTTGAAAATCCACGATTCGACAATGAAGCTTATGAAGCGATGCTTGGCCGTCTGAAAGCGTATGTTGCAAACATGGCCAACAATCCGCAGAAAATAATGAGCGACTCACTTTCACTGATTTTGACAAGCAAAAATCCACGCACCAAGCTGATAACTCCGGAATTGTTCAATGAAATTTCGATAGAACAAATTGAAACTATTTATAAAGATCGTTTTGCTGACGCCGGTGATTATACCTATTTCATTGTTGGAAATATAGATGAAGAAACTGCGCGGACAATGGCCGAAAAATACATTGGCTCGTTGACCAATTTACCCCGGAAAGAAACATGGACTGACCGTAATGTTGAAGGGCCAAAAGGAAAAACCGTCCGCGAGATTGAAATTCCACTGGAAGTAAAAAAGGCAACAGTTTCAATTAATTTTGATGCAAAAATGGAATTTACTCCTGAACAGAACCTGATTATGACCTTGTTTCGCGACATTCTGAACCTTCGCTACACCGAAGAGATCCGCGAAAAAGAAGGCGGAACTTATGGCGTTCGTGTTTCTGCCAATTCAGCTAAATTTCCGAAAGAAGAAAAAAGCCTTGGATTGATGTTCGATACCGATCAGGAAAAAGCGCAGCACCTGAAATCAATCATTTACCGCGAAATCGACAAAATCACCGCGGAAGGTCCGACTGCTGAAGATCTGGACAAAGCGGTGAAAAACCTCCAGAAAAACAGGGAACAATCGAAACTGCACAACAATTACTGGATGCAGGCATTGAACGGCTATTACACCTATTCCGTAAATACGACCGCTCCTGAAAACTATGAGAAAATCCTTGAAAACATGACAACAGCCAAAGTGCAGCAATTTGTAAAATCGTTTGTATCAAAAGCTGATGTGGTGGATATTATTTTTAAACCAAAACCTGAATAAGATTTCAAAACGAATATTTGAATAGATCGAAAAACCCTTTCACTGGCTTGCCATGAAAGGTTTTTTTACTTTTACTGCAAAGCAAAACAAGTATCTGCAACTGCTCTTCGATTGCAACAATAGGTATTGATTTTGAGTATAACTTCGGAAATGAACGGTATGTCAACAAATATTAAAAACCATGTCCTGCCTTTCGTCTTTTTCCTGATGATAGCAGCCTGTAATGTGCAACAACCATTGCACAAAGCGGCTACCCCTGAAATTACGCCCGAGGACAGCACTGAATATGAACTGATTGTTTTCGATTCGGGATTTGAGACCTGGTACCTGCTTAAAAATTCACCCGCACAGTATCACAGCATCAACTATTACAAAAACTGGAACCGTCAATATGTTGATGAATGGAACTATAAATCCATGTCTTCGCGCTATTCACGGGTTTTGGGCTCCCCAATCGAATACGATCCACTGGAAAACTACCCGATGGAAATTGAACACAAGCTTTATTACTATTTTCAATATGTGGAAGAAGTGCTGAAAATCCCATTGCTTCGCGGAAGAACAAGGCTTCACTGACAGAATGAATTGCCGTACTCCGGAAAAAGTTTAAACTAAACCAGTGACTATAAAAATACATTCAAAGTCGCTACAGTGAATGGGTAGCTTCCTTTCATATTTTACAAGCTCACCACAATTCCTATACTTGCACCAATTCCGTTGGCTGTATTTTTCCGGTTCATTTTGTCGTTTTTGTCGAACCATTTGACTGAGGCAGAAGCGTAACCTAACCCAAATTCAAGAGAAACAAGATCGTTAAGGAATATCGCTATTCCTCCACCTAATTCGTATGCTAACAAGTGTGTGGAGAAATTCGGATCAAAAACAAAATTCGGATCTGAAATTGAATTATAGTCTATTTCTGTTTTGCCCCAACCAGGACCGATACCACCATGTAAATATGGTTTTAGATTTGATTTACCGAAATAATACCTTACAAATGGGACAACAGTAAAGGAAGAAGTTGTATACGAATCATCGCCGTCAATTTCTTTGGAATAGTTGTACGGCATTTCCAAACCAACAGCAAAATTGTTGGCGATAAAATAACCTACCTGCGGAGTAATGTCCAGTGCTCTGGTTTTTCCATTGTCACCACTTCCACTATCAGTTTCCCATTTAGAACTAAACGAAGTAAACTCCAGGCTACTTTGCCCGCCCAGCAAGATTTTCCCTTTTTCGGTTTGGGCATAAGTTTTTACTCCTGTACTTAAAAATGCTGTTATTAAAAAGCAATAAAAAAATGTTTGTTTCATTTTCAATTGTTTGAAAGTTTTTTCGAAGTTTCAATATTTTGTAAATTTACATAACCTGTTGTACTTTTTAATAACTTTTTAAAGATATTTTTTGATGCCATATCACCGGCCATATATTCTAAACCCAATTGTCCAAGAATTACTTCAACTGCTAAATTTCTATTCGTCTGATTAATATCAAAATTGTTAAATATCACATCTATGAATAAAAAAAAGAGTGTCTCCACTTTGGAAACACTCTTTTAAATTTATGTAAAAATCAAAATGACTTCTGAAAATCTTTAATCCAAAGGTTCAATTTGAATCATCAGAAAATTCTTTGGTATTTTCTGACCAATTTCAACAAACACCTTCACAATTTTTCCTTTAAAAGGCATTTTTATATCGTTGTACATTTTCATTGCCTCCAAAATCAGAATACTTTGTCCGGCAGCTACTTTCTGGCCATCCTTCACCAAAATGTCGATGATCGTTCCGGGGATATACGAATTTATATGATTAAGATTCGGTTCCACCCAGACTTTTCTATTTTCGTACTTCTTGGTATAAGTAGTCTGATATTTAGCACTATGTACAATAATTATCTGTGATTTTTCCTGTTCTGCCATAATCCTTTGGTTTTGATTAAAATGGTGGAAGTCCGTGTTTTTTAGAAGGTCCCTGTACATCTTTGCTGGCAGAAATCCGAAGCGCGTGCAACAGGATTTTTCTGGTTTCCTGAGGCTCGATCACTTCGTCGATGTATCCTTTGGCTGCTGCTACATAAGGATTTGCAAATTTATCTTTGTACTCCTGAATTTTTTGCTGGCGCATTGCATCCGGATCTTCAGCTTCTGCAATTTCTTTACGGAATACAATATTGGCAGCACCTTCAGGCCCCATTACGGCAATTTCTGCCATTGGCCATGCAAATACAAAATCGGCACGTAAATGGCGCGAATTCATTGCAATGTATCCTCCGCCGTATGCTTTGCGAATAATTACAGTGATTTTTGGAACAGTTGCTTCTGAATATGCATACAGAATTTTTGCACCGTGACGAATTACACCGGCATGTTCCTGATCGACACCTGGCAAATAACCTGGCATATCTTCGAGGGTAATGATCGGAATATTGAAAGCGTTGCAATAACGGATAAAACGGGCTGCTTTGTCAGAGCTGTCGCAATCGAGCACACCTGCAAGTACTTTTGGCTGGTTGGCAACAAAACCGATGGTTTCGCCATTCATTCTTCCAAAACCAATTACAATGTTTGCCGCAAACAGTTCCATAATTTCGAAGAACTCCGAACCATCAGTAATTGATTTGATGATTTCACGAATGTCATAAGGCAAACGGGCATCGGCAGGGACGATATTCTGGATTTTATATTTCGATTTTGGCTCTTTTACAGGGAAAGTTTTGGCTTTCTGCGTATTGTTCCAAGGTATGTAGGTGATCAAAGTTTTAATCTGCTCGAAACATTCCTTTTCGCTGAGTGCAAAGAAATGTGCATTTCCGGTAATTTCGGCATGAACCCGGGCTCCCCCAAGCGCTTCCATCGAAATGTCTTCGCCCAAAACACTCTTGATAACCGCTGGACCTGTAATGAACATTTTCGAGATATTTTCAACCACAAAAACGAAATCGGTCAAAGCTGGCGAATATACTGCACCACCGGCACATGGCCCGAGGATAACTGATATCTGCGGAATAACTCCTGAAGAAAGTGTATTACGGAAAAATATCTCGCCGTAACCGGCAAGTGAATTAACCCCTTCCTGAATACGGGCGCCACCCGAGTCGTTAATACCGATCAAAGGCACACGCATTTTGAGGGCATGATCCATAATTTTGGTAATCTTACGGGCATGCGACAAGCCCAATGATCCACCTGCAACAGTGAAATCCTGTGCAAAAAGGCAAACCGGCGATTCGTAAATAGTTCCTGTACCGATAACCACCCCGTCGCCTGCCAGCACTTTTCCGCCCATATCGAAGTCAGTTCCAGCATGTTCAACGAACATATCATATTCATGAAATGAACCTTCATCAACAATAGCAAGAATACGTTCTCTTGCCGTTAGTTTGCCCATGGCAGCCTGTTTGCCGATGGCTTCATCTCCTCCGCCTTTCCGAACCTCATCTTTTCGTTTCCGAAGATCTAAAATGTTTCTTCTCAGTGACATAGAATTTGTTTTTTTGATTAAAATAATCTGAGGGAATGGAGTTTTCTCCTATTCAAATACCAATTAAACGTTGTTTTCGGTGGGCAAAATTATCATTTTTTTATTGCCTGACATGTTTTATAAAACATTTGTTATAAAATAGGCTTTTTCGCTTGTTTATTTGTTTTTGAATTATTTTCTTATGAGTTTGAATTTTATAACATCACCTCGCAGCCCGCCTGTACAGATAAAATGCCAACGCCCCATAAAGGATATTCGGAATCCACATTGCCATCCAGGGCGCAAGCGTTCCGCTGGTAGCAAATACGGTTGTAACCTGCATGAAAAGGATGTACGAAAAACTCAGCAACAAACCCAGCCCAAGATGAAAACCAATTCCTCCCTTGATTTTCCGTGAAGCGAGAGAAACGCCAATGATAGTCAGAATAAATGCAGAAAAAGGTCCTGCCCTGCGCCTGTGTTTTTCCATTTCATAATCAATTGTATTTACTCCCCTGAGTTTCAGGTTGTCTATTGAAGCATTGAGTGCAGGCAAAGTCATGGTCTCCACAATATTTTCAACAATCTGATAATCTTCAGGGGTCATATTGAGAGTAGTATCTATTTCAACACCCTTTGATACAGTTTCCTTGTATCCGTCGATGGTTCGGATGGAATAATCGTGAATCACCCATTTCTTCTTTTCCCGGTCCCACTTAACGTATTCTGATGTTAATTTTGAAACCAGCTTCCGTTCCTCAAATTTTTCGATGGTGAATTTATATCCAACATCGTTGCTTGCATTGTAATTCGTCATGTAAATAAACACACCCGGTTCAATCTGACGATGAATATTGCGCTCGAGGCCCGGGGTTCGGCTTCCGATATACTTGTTCCGGAATTCTACTTTTTTCATATTGGCCGGAGGAATGACATAATTTCCAAGCAAATATGAAAAAATAGCAATTACCGCCGCTCCCACCATGTATGGTCTCATGAGCCTGTTGAACGACACCCCACTGCACAAAATGGCTATAATCTCAGTGTCGTATGCCAGTTTCGAGGTAAAATAAATTACTGCAATAAATGTAAAAAGTCCGCTGAACAAATTGGCGAAATAGGGAATGAAATTGAGGTAATAGTCGAAAGCAATTGCTTTCAGCGGAACATCCTTCGACATAAAATCATCAATATTTTCTGATACATCAAACACAATTGATATACTGATGATCAATGCAATGGCATAAAAAAATGTTCCGAGGAACTTCTTAATTATATAGAAATCAATTTTATGCAGCATAAATTAAAAGATTATAACCTTACACTAAGTTGCTGAACCATTTCATCTTTCCAGCTTTTGAATGTATTGGCAAGAATATGTTTGCGGGCTTCGCCAACCAGCCAGAGGTAAAAGGCAAGGTTGTGCTGGCTGGCAATCTGTGCGCCCAGCATTTCGCCCGAGATGACCAGATGTCGCAAAAACGCCCTGCTGTAATGGTGGTCAACAAACGAAGTTCCGTCCGCATCGACCGGTGAAAAATCGTCCGCCCATTTTTTGTTCCGCATGTTCATAATTCCTTTCTGCGTAAACAGCATTCCGTTTCGTCCGTTACGGGTTGGCATCACACAGTCGAACATATCAATTCCCCGATCAATTCCTTCCAGAATATTAACCGGAGTGCCAACGCCCATCAGATAACGTGGTTTGTTCTCCGGAAGTATTTCGTTTACCACTTCAATCATGGCATACATGTCTTTTTCTGATTCGCCAACTGAAAGGCCTCCAATGGCATAACCATCGCTATTATACTGAAGTACATTTCGTGCAGCAATTTCGCGCAATTCAGGATAAACAGCTCCCTGAACAATTGGGAACAGCGATTGAGAATGTCCATATTTTGGCGAAGTTTTTTCAAACTGATTGACACAGCGGTCGAGCCAGCGCTGGGTCATTTCCATTGACTTACGGGCATATTCAAATTCAGCATCGCCGGGGGTACATTCATCAAAAGCCATAATAATATCAGCTCCGATGGTTCGCTGAATATCCATAACCCTTTCAGGAGTAAATAAATGCGAAGAACCATCGATGTGTGATTGAAATTTGGCGCCTTCCTCGCTGAGTTTCCTGATATCGCCCAGCGAAAAAACCTGATAACCACCGCTATCAGTCAAAATCGGGCCATTCCAACCATTAAATTTATGCAATCCGCCAGCCTCTTCAATAATGGGCAATCCCGGCCTCAGAAACAAATGATACGTATTCCCCAAAATTATCTGTGCCTTGATATCTTCTTTCAAATCACGGGTGTGAATTCCCTTGACCGAACCAGCCGTCCCGACCGGCATAAAAATAGGCGTTTCAATGTTTCCGTGATCAGTAGTGATATGACCCGCCCTGGCCTTGCTCCCGGCGGCTGTATGTTTCAGTTCAAATTGCATTCATTCATTTTTTCTTGAGTGCCCAAAGATAGGTATTAAACTGAAATGACGAGATTAAGAAACAGCAGGCTTCCTGTTAATTATAATTAAAATTCAGGCATAAAAAATCAACCGATTTATTAATTTTGTCGCGGCAAAAACAACATGTTTAATATTTCAACAACTAAGTAACTCAGAAGTGGAGCTCATTAACTTTCAAATACTCACTATCAGCGACATGGTACTGGTAGCGTTGTTCTTAATAGCATTTATCGTACAGATGTATTTTCTGCTGGGGGTTTACCTCAAATTGGTCTTACACAAAAAAGAAGATTACAAAACGGAACCCAATCAGGTAACGATTATTCTGCCATTGAGAAATGAGGAAGCAAGGATCCGCGAACTGATGACAAAATTTACGGAATTGTCTTTTACTGACTATCAGATCATGGTGATCGATGAATTTTCCGAAGACGATACACTTCACATTTTGAACATACTGGCCGAAACTAGTCCACGTCTAAAAGTTACCAGCCTGAGCCAGGAAACCCGTTTCATTGAAAAACAATCCATCAACATCGGGTTAAAAGGTGCTTCCTCGCCATGGATCGTTCAAATCACGTCCAATTCGGTACCAGTCAGCCCGGAATGGTTGTCAAAACTCAACGGTCTGCTCGATGATACTACGGATGCGGTAATTGCCTATTCCAATGTTGAACGAAAAAAAGGATTTAGCAACCTGATTTGCCGGCTGGAACTTTTCAGCCAGTTCATGATCAGCGGTTCGCGCGTACTTGCAGGCAAACCGTTTGTATTCAGCGAGAACAATGTTCTTTTCAGAAAATCAATGTATTTTGACACCCAGGGATTCAAGCAC
>Ga0208968_1001887_pt1 | contig 10914 bp, 5 predicted proteins | sample RifOxyA3_FD_184031 | JGI IMG/M metagenome (GOLD analysis project Ga0208968, IMG submission 184031) | Groundwater microbial communities from Rifle, Colorado - Rifle Oxygen_injection A3 (SPAdes) | ecosystem: Environmental > Aquatic > Deep subsurface > Groundwater | place: Rifle, Colorado, United...
GAACCAATACGCATTGCCATGGATCGCGGAACATGGGGCGGGCTGTCGCAAAAGTTTAACGGCATCAGCGACCCGTGTATTTTGGCTGATCCAAATTCAGGAAAAATATATCTGGTCGCACTTTGGATGCACGGCGTTCTGGATAAAGAAGGAAAATGGATGGAAGGGCTGACTGAAAGTTCCACGGCATGGAACCATCAATGGCGGGAAAAAGGCTCTCAGCCTGGTTTTGGCGTGAAGGAAACTACCCAGTTTTTGCTGACAGAAAGCACCGACGACGGGTTGACCTGGACAGAACCGCTTAACCTGACAGAACAATGCAAACAAAAAGAATGGTGGTTATTTGCACCTGCTCCCGGACATGGCATTGTTCTGGATAACGGAACGCTCGTTTTTCCGGCACAGGGACGCAGCAACACCGGCGAACCTTTTTCAACCATCATGTCGAGTACCGATAACGGAAAATCGTGGAAAGTGGGCCAACCGGCCAGTACCAGCACCACCGAAAATATGGCGGTGCAACTTTCGGACGGTTCAGTCATGCTGAATATTCGCGACAACCGCAACCGGCAGGATAACTCTGCCACCAATGGCCGGGCAGTTCGTGTAACCCGCGATCTGGGGCAAACATGGCAAGTACATCCGACCAATCACGGTGCGCTGATTGAGCCGGTTTGTATGGGAAGCATTCACAAGCATGTTTACACTGAAAAAGGAAAACAAAAGAGCTTGCTGTTGTTTGTCAATCCCAACTCGAAGACCAAACGGGAAAAAATCACCCTGAAAGTGAGTTTCGACGATGGCAAAACCTGGCCCAAAAACCACCAGATTTTACTCGATGAACTGAGCGGCCGCGGTTATTCGTGCATCACTTCGGTTGACGAAAAAACGATCGGCATTGTGTACGAAAGCAGTCAGGCCGACTTGGTTTTTCAGAAGATTTCGCTGGACGAGATATTGAAACGATGATTTTAAAAATTATTAAGCGGGTTGGATTGATCGCGTGCTGAGTGATCAGATTACCTGGGTCGTTCCACCGTCTTTTAACGAAATATCCACTGGTTGGTTCTTTTTCCATGCGCCGCAGGTAAAATCAGGAACGTCAATGGACTGCGACCGGTTTGCCACCGATTTTTCACTGAGTGGGGCGATAGAACTCCACAAGGCCGCATCATAAACATCCTGATCGAGTGGAAGTCCGTTGCGCAAACAGTCAATTGTCCGCCAGTCCATCATAAAATCCATGCCGCCGTGGCCACCCACTTTTTTAGCCAATTCTCCGATCCGGGTGATAATCGGTGGAGCATAGGTTTGTTCAAGTTTTTTCATTTCTTCTGCTGAAAACCATTCGTGACCATTTGAAATTCTGGCAGGTTCAGGATATTTGCTTGCCTGGGCTTTGGTTCCGCTAACCATGTGAAGGCGCGAGTAGGGTCGGGGAGAACTGACATCGTGTTGCAGCAGGATGGTGCGGCCTTTCATGGTTTTGATGGTGGTTGTATTCATGTTTCCACGATAGGATTTGGTTGCCAGTTCCTTGTAGAAATCATCTTCAGCTGCAAGCTTTTTTGCAGTTTGTGCCATCATAAAATCATTGGAAGAAACAGATACCAGATAATCCATCTGATCGCCGCGGTTGATGTCCATTACCTGGCAAATCGGGCCCAGTCCGTGGGTTGGATAAAGGTTTCCATTCCTGAAATTTTCCTTTAACCGCCATTGTTTGTAATATTTTGTTTTGCTGAAATTACCTTCCAGCAGATCGTGAATATATGCGCCTTCTCCGTGAATAATTTCACCAAAAAATCCCTGACGGGCCATGTTTAAAGTGAGCAATTCGAAAAAATCGTAGCAACAATTTTCGAGCATCATACAGTGCTTTTTATTGCGCTCCGAAGCTTCAACCAATTGCCAGCATTCTTCAAGGGTTGTGGCAGCAGGAACTTCAGTACAAACATGCTTCCCATGATTCATGGCATACACAGCCATTGTTGTGTGCAAATTCCACGGAGTTGCGATGTAAATCAGGTCAATATCATCGCGTTCGCATAACTGTTTCCAGGCATCTTCTTCTCCTGAATAAGTAACCGGACTGTGGATGCTACCGGCAAGTTTTTTCCTGATCAAATCAATCCGTTCAGTGCGAATGTCGCACAGTCCTTTAATTTCGACACCTTCAATATGACTCATGCGGTCAACTGCACCGGGGCCACGGTTGCCCAGACCAATAAAGCCAATCCGTACTTTATCCAATTTAGGTGCGGCGTATCCGCTCATGTTGAAGTGTTGAACCGGAGTTTTATCGGATTTCCTTTTGCCTATAATTTCTGAAGTATTGGCCTGAGAAAAATTACTGCTGATCAGGCCAATTCCAGCCAGTCCTGATAGTTTTAAAAAATTCCGTCTGTTGCTTTCCATAGTTTTGTTATAATTGGTTTAGTTAGTTTAGGAGGAACAAATGCAACTGAAATGCTTTCAGTATTTTAAAAAACACATTGAAAATTTGCGGTGTCAATCTTCATCTTTTCCGCTAAATTTCTTTGGGTATTTCTCTTTGCCTTTCATGGCAAACCAGAGGATGCGGTTAAAGAGATCATCATCACCCGAGTCAATTCCGTCGAATTGTGGTTCCATACTTTTTTTAGCAAAATGAAGGGCATCGCCCTTTAAGGCGCTCAAAGCAGGATTCATTTCATCCAAAGGAATCTGATTTTTTACTGACTGGAAAGGAGTCATATCAACCTTATTGGAGAAACAGTCGAACATAGGAGAAGCAGTTGCATCCATGATGTTCATCGGCGGAATACCTAAAATTTGCTCGATGGTGCGTACAATCGATGGTTGGTTGTAATTGGTGCGAATCACTTCGCCTGTCCGTGAATAAGGACTGATGACCATCCCAACAGTGCGGTAGGCGGAAACGTGGTCCCAGCCTGATTGCGAGTCGTCTTCAGTTACAAAAACAACCGTATTTCCCCAGAATTTACTTTTCGAAAGTGCTTCAATAATTTGTCCAAGTGCCAGGTCGTTGTCGGCCACCATTGCACGCGGAGTTGGTAAACCCGGACGTGTTCCGCCCGTATGGTCGTTTGGCAGGGCCATTACCATTAATTCGGGCAGTTGATCACCTTCCATTTGTTCGTATGCTTTCAATTCCTGAATAAAAGCTTCTGCCCTCAACACATCCGGAATCCGGTGATTGTCATAAGATGGATATGTTTTGCTTAAAATTGCTTCAACAGGTTTTATGGTGGTAACATTCTTAAACTCGAATTTCTCTTTTTTCAGAAAACCATTGTAAATGCTGGTCCAGGTATGTTTGTTGTCATATTCAGGAACGGAGGCTTCTCCGTAAATGACCGTTTTTTTTCCATGTTTCAAAGCATTGTCCCAGATAAATCCTGTTGGGGCATAAACCAACGCATCTTCCTGAACATGCGGATAGCTGCGAATCCATGCACGCACATCTTTTTCAATGTAATCGGTCACGATGGAAGCGTCAGTCCATTGGTGGCCCTCAGCAGAACATTTTCCGGAGACATAAAAGTTATCCAGAAGCATAAATTCGTCACTTATTTTATGGGTATTGGGTGTTACCTTCTTTCCGAAAATGGTCAGGGTCGAATCTCCGTCACCCTTCTTCATATCGCCCAAAATCTGGTCGTAGGTGCGGTTTTCTTTGATGATATAAAGTACATGTTTGAAAACGGAAGGCTCTCCGATACGTTCAGGAACACAGACTGGTTTTGCATTTTTACGCGGCATTTTTTCCAACAAGGCCAGTCTGAATAGCTGGTTGTATTCTTCCACCTTTTTGGTATAAGCTTTAAGCTGCTTGTCGTTTGGCACCTGAATGATTGAAACAGACGCCATTTGCTTGTGTGAATTATAGGAACGCTTTGTAGGACCCTTGCTTTCTGATGGGATATTCGCACCCTCAGCTTCAATATTGGCTACAAATATTTGGTTATTGCTCGTCACGGCAACTGCACCCGGATAAGCCCCGGTTGGGATAAAACCTTCAATTTCGCTGTTAATTTCCGTAGTATTTCCTCCTGATTTTTTACCCAGTTCGATTACGGCAAGTGCATTGTCCATGCCATTTGCCACATATAAAATCTGCCCGTCTTTCGAAAGTCCAAGGCCGTTGGGAGAATCTCCCCAAAACGGATTGTCTTCAGCCTTTAGCCTGACTGAAATAGTTTCAGTTATCTCATCGGTTTGAGTTGAAATTGAGTTTACAAAATCGCTGTTGGCATTGGCAACAAAAACATGTTTTTCATTGGCACTTGCAACGATGTCGTTTGGATGCAATCCAACAGTAAATTCTTTCAGTACAATACCTGTTTTTGGGTCTAAAACTGATACAGTTCCTTCGCGGGTTGAACCATTTACAGGATCAACCTTAGCGCTGCCCCATGGAACTCCGGCAACGTCAGGATCGGAACTGTCGGGAACAGCTCCTGCCCAGTTGGTTACATATATTTTCCCATTTGCTTTGGTAATTCCGAAAGGGGCAATCCCCACCTGGCTGGTCCATATTTTTTCTTTGGTGGCAATATCAAGTTTTACCACAGTGTTGTTACCGTTCAAAACCACATAAAGATAATTTTTACCGTCTTCTTTCTGAATCAGCACTTCGTTTGGCAGCGCTGTTTCTGCAGGTTTAACCAATTCAAAGGAATACAGATCTGCGCCGGTGATTTTTTTACCATCCCAACTGGCTGTAAGTACATAGGAATATTGCTTGTTGCCAACGGCTCCCCAAAATAATTTGTATTGATTTCCTTCCTGAAGCCAGCTAATTCCTGAGAAGGTGTTCATAATATTCTGATCTTTGATCATGCCTTTCATCGAAAGGTTATCCACCATCTTTCCGGTTTCAGTAGAAATAACTACCACTTCGTAACGGCCTTCAACCGCAATCCATTTCTCGTCGGGCGAAAGTGCCACATCCAGCGCATGGTTTTCCTGTTCCGGATTGCCAAAATAAATCTGGGTTCCTGCAGGGGAAATGTAGCGGTTGTATGGTAAAAGATTGGGATTATCGTTTGGCGAAAGGGTTTTATCCTCATAGCTGCTCAAATGTTTTTTTTGTTCTCTGCTTTTTTTTACCGGCTGTGCCTGAAGAGAAGTAAAAACAGCGATAACTAACAGGGCGGTGATGAAAAATTTCTGAATTTGCATCATGCTGGTTTTTAGGATTAATCTTTCTCTTGTAAAGTAAGTGGATTCGAAGTTAAATTCATGATGATTTATTGACTTTTTTCAACGATTATTTTGTTCGATCAGGCATAAGGTTTCAATAAAACTGACATGGTAATGAAAAATGAACAAGCCAATTTCTAAATCTGGCAGAAATCGTATTCGATTGTAATACGTTTACTCTTCGGGCCAGAGGCCGTTGAGAATCGGTTTGGTTTTTAGTTTTGAAGGGTCAATAACCACATGTCTGATCAATTCCCGGTTCCAGGTATAAGTTACATGTATCAATCCATTTTTGGCCTGAATGATTGCCGGATACGAATATTCGCTTTTTGCGTTGGAATCATCTTCAAGCAAAACAGCAGCCTCCCAGTCAATTCCATCTTTTGAAATAGCGATGCCGAGTTTGTTTCTTCCTTTGGTAACAGGATTAAAAACAAGGGCCTGATCGTCGTTGGCAAGGCTAACTGCATCCAATCCTGAATTGTTGTTTGGCAATGTGGTTGGAGATAAGGCAGACCACGTTTGTCCATTGTCTTGCGACCACGATTCGATGATGGTTTTATTTTTACTCCGGAAAAGTAACTGCAAAATGCCATTTTTGTGAGTTAGGATAGTAGGTTGAATGGTTTGGTAATTGCCATTGTCAAGTTCGATTCGCTGCCAGTTTTTCAAATCCTGATCCGAAGTTTCCATGTAGGAATTCCATATTTCGTTGGTTTCAAAACTCGTTGGGTAGAGTATTTTTCCATCAGGCAAACGCATAGGTTTGTTCTTTATAGGGCCAAGCAAATCATTTGGAATCCGTGTTGCTGCCGACCATGTTTTTCCGTTGTCTTTGGATGTTTTATAAAGTCCCCACCAATCGCGTGGAGTTGGACCAACCTTGTAATAAAGTACAACGTCACTATTGTCTTTCCTGAATAAAACCGGATTCCAGCAGGGATATTGCTTCCCTTCATAAATACCATCTGCCGCCATTAAAGGTTTACTCCATTTGCCATTTTGATTGATGGAAGTGTAGATGCAAACATCAGGTGCTCTTTCTTCTGTTCCTCCGAACCATGCAGCAATCATTCCTTCAGAAGTTTCAACAATGGTTGAAGCATGACAACTGGGAAATTGAACATCCTGTTTCAGGTAAATAAATTCTGATTTTACAACTGCATCTGAACCTTTAAATGGGTTGCCGGCAATACTGCTGATGACTGCAATTACCATCAGGAAAGAAATGTATGTTTTCATCTGTTTATAATTTGTTTTTTAATTGCCAGATGGAACTCGCCAGGGATAATCATGCTTCTGTGTCCCGATTAATCGGGATGGCTCGTTTCATAATGGTTGATTTATTTTGTTTTCGGTTTCCCAACAAAGAATTTCATATTAATGAAGCCAACAAAAAAGATAATCATCGTTCCAAAAACAATGGTGAGGTTGCTGTGGAACGGACTTTTAAAAGCCAACAGGTTTCCTTCAGTAAAATAAATTGGGGATAAACTCATCCAGATAATTGCCAGAGCACCAATGATTACGCCTACCGCAGCATCGATGTTGCGTACGCTTTTTGAAAGGTATCCAAGCAAAAACAAACCGAGCATCCCGCCACTAAAAATCGAAGCCAGGCCCCACCATGTATCCAAAACACTTTCAACGCCAACCAAAGTAAGGGCGATACCGATTCCCATTGCACCAAATATAACAGAAGAACTGTAAAGAACTTTCATTGATGATTTTTCAGTGGCATTTTTGTTGAAATACCGTTTGTAATAATCGGTTAAAACCAAAGTTGCGGTGCTGTTCAAACTGGTGGAAACAGTGCTCATTCCGGCAGCAAATATGGATGCAATCAGCAATCCGGTGATTCCCACCGGAAGTCCGTTCACTATAAAATATGGGAATACTTTATCACCTGCGCCCTGAAGTTTCAACCCGGCTGGCAATAAGTCAGGCTGGACAGTATAATACGTAAAAAGTGCAGTTCCAATGTAAAAGAACAACAGCGAAACAGGGACATACAGCAATGAACCAAACAAAGCGGATGATTTTGCCTCTTTTTCAGAACCGGTGGTCATGTATCGTTGTACGAAATTTTGATCGATACCGTAATTCTGAAGGTTAATAAATAATCCGTAAATCAAAACGACCCAGAATGTTGAATCTTCAAGGCTCAGTCCAAAACTCCCGAGGCTGAATTTATTGTTTGCAGCGGCAATTTCAAATATCTGTCCGGGACCTTCAGGCATCGAAAAAGTTAAGATAATTGCACATACAATAGCACCCACAATGAGTATGATTCCCTGGATGGCATCTGTCCAGATAACTGCTTTTATACCGCCAAGCATCGAATAAACGGTCACTGCAATTCCTGTGACAATGATGATTGTGGTTACATTCCATCCGAACAATGCATTGAGTGGCAATGCCAGCAGCAAGAGAATTGCTCCGGTGCGCATCAGTTGGGTAAGCATATAACAGGCTGAAGCATAAATACGGGCCCAAACGCCAAAGCGGATTTCAAGGTAATTATAGGCCGAAATACTTCCCAGGCCACGGTATAGCGGAACAAAAAACTTAACAGCCATAATGGAGGCGATAGGAATGGAAAGGCTGAAAACAAAAGCATTCCAGTTGGTCATGTAAGCCTTTCCGGGCAAGGCCAGAAAACTGATACTGCTTACAAAAGTTGCAAATATTGACATTCCGACCACCCAGGCCGGAAGTTTACCGCCTCCTGAAGTAAATTGGGATGAATCCTTGTTTTTGAAGTAAAAACTGGCACCGAACAGAACATTTCCGAATGTCAGTACAATGAAAACAATAAGGTCTAACAGAGGTAGTTGCATGCCTTGTTTAGTTGGTTTGGGTTAATTCAGTTTTAATTCATACCTGCTAATAAACAGATGGGGAAGCATTTTGTACCGCAGGGAACAATTCCATGTCCACCTTGTGATTGTTCCGGGCAAAAATATTTTAATTCCTGCAAATATCGAAAATTCAGGTGAATTCTTGTAATAAAATGGTCAACCGAATGGACACTGAAATAAACCGGAAAATATATCTTTAAACTTTTATAATCTGTAAATATGAAAAACATACTTCTTGCCACAACATGCCTTGCCACAGTCGCAGCCTGTACACAGGCAAAAAAGGAAACAACAGCCCAACTGCCGAATATCGTAATTATTTATGCCGATGATTTGGGCTACGGCGATGTAGGCGCTTATGGCGCAACCCGGTTAAAAACGCCAAACATTGATATGCTGGCCAATGGGGGCGTTCGGTTTACCAATGGTTATGCGACATCTGCAACCTGCACTCCCAGTCGGTATGCATTGCTGACAGGCCAATATCCCTGGCGGAACTCCGATGCAAAAATATTACCCGGTTCTGCGGCTTTGATCATTGATACTGCACAGATGACCATCCCTAAAATGTTAAAGGAAAAGGGATATTACACCGGTGTTGTTGGTAAATGGCATCTTGGCCTTGGCAGCGGAATGGTGGACTGGAATCAAAGGATTTCACCCGGGCCAAACGAAGTTGGTTTTGATTATGCTTTTATCATGGCCGCAACGCAAGACAGAACGCCAACGGTTTTTCTTGAAAATGGATTGGTTGCAGGTTTGGAAAAGGAAGATCCTCTATTTGTTGATTATGAAAAGAATTTCGAAGGGGAACCTACCGGACTTGATAACCCGGAATTGTGCACCATGAAATGGCACCACGGACACAACAATTCCATTCACAACGGAATACCCCGCATTGGTTTTCAAAAAGGCGGGAAATCGGCTTTATGGATTGATGAGGATATGTCGGATACGTTTCTTGGTAAAGCACAGCAATACATTCAGGAAAACAAAAGCAAGCCGTTTTTTCTTTATTACGCTTTGCAGCAACCACACGTTCCCCGCACTCCAAATCAGCGTTTTGTTGGAACTTCCGGTATGGGGCCACGAGGCGATGCCATTGTAGAAGCAGACTGGTGCGTGGGTGAATTGATAAAAACGCTCGAAACAGAGGGACTGCTTGAGAACACGCTGATTATTTTTTCAAGCGATAACGGACCGGTAGTAAACGATGGCTATTACGACGATGCGGTTGAAAAACTGGGCGATCATAAACCTGCCGGACCACTCCGCGGTGGAAAATACAGTTTGTTCGAAGCAGGAACAAGGGTTCCATTCATGGCTTACTGGAAAGGAAAAATCGAACCAGCGGTTTCGGATGCGCTTGTTTCGCACGTCGATTTGTTATCATCTCTGGCCAAATTGGCAGGCAGCGAAACAACAGTGCCCGACAGCCAGGAATTGTTGGAGGTATTGATGGGTAAAAGTCAGCAAGGTCGCGAAGAACTTGTGCTGGAGGCCACTTCCAGAACTGCTTTGCGCAAAGGCGATTGGGTGATGATACCTCCATACAAAGGGCCTGCAAAGCAAACTCAGGTAAATATTGAACTGGGAAATTCAAAAGAATTTCAATTGTATAACCTGAAAGAAGACATTGGTCAGCAGTACAATCTGGCAATATCGGAGCCTGAAAAACTTCAGGAGATGATAAAAACCTTTGAAAGTTTACGTGGAATCGAATCTCAGAAAATTGAACAATTAGAACTAAAATAACTATGAACGTTATCAGTCGGGTATCAGTTTTAACAAGCATTGGGTTCTTGCCCCTTTTATCGCTTTCGGCAAATAAACCGGAGAAAAAACCAAATGTACTTTTCATTCTGGCCGATGATTTTGGCTATCATGACTTGAGTTGCTCGGGAAGCAAATTTTACGAAACGCCCAACATCGACAAAATTGCCAGCCAGGGAATGGTATTCACCAATGGTTATGCGGCTTGTCAGGTTTGCAGCCCATCGCGGGCAAGCATCATGTCTGGTAAATTTCCGGCAAGGCACGGAATCACCGATTGGATTGGGGCTCCTTCAGGAGAACAATGGAGAGATGCAAAACGGTTCAGTCAATTATTGCCTCCTGAATATGTTCATAGTTTGCCATCTGGATATGTCACTTTGCCCGAAGCAATGAAACAGGCTGGCTATAAAACTTTTTTTGCCGGGAAATGGCATCTGGGCGAAAAGGGTTCCTGGCCTGAAGATCATGGATTCGACATCAATGTAGGTGGATGGGATGCCGGCAGCCCCAAAGGCGGGTATTTCTCACCTTACGAAAATCCCAAACTTCAGGATGGTAAGGATGGAGAAAACCTTTCGATGCGACTGGCACAGGAAACTGTCGAATTTCTAAAAGAAAATAATCCGAAGCAAACAGGGAAACCGGTGTTTGCCTACCTGTCGTTTTATGCAGTGCACGGGCCCATTGAAACCGCACACGAAAAATGGAGTAAATACCGGCAAAAGGCTGAAAATTCGGGCATTGCGCCGTCAGGATTTAAAATGGGGCATTTCCTTCCCATCCGTCAGGTTCAGGATAATCCGGTTTATGCAGGATTGGTGGAGCAGATGGACGATGCAGTTGGATTAGTGCTGAACTCGCTGAAAGATTTGGGACTCAATGAGAATACCATTGTCATATTTACTTCCGATAACGGCGGCGTTGCTGCCGGTGATGCATTTGCAACATCGAACCTTCCACTGCGCGCCGGAAAAGGTTACCAGTTCGAAGGAGGAATCCGTGAACCTTATTTCATAAAAGTACCGGGACTTACAAAAGGAGGTGAAAAATGTGACACCCCGGTTTCAGG
>Ga0208968_1001889_pt1 | contig 10913 bp, 6 predicted proteins | sample RifOxyA3_FD_184031 | JGI IMG/M metagenome (GOLD analysis project Ga0208968, IMG submission 184031) | Groundwater microbial communities from Rifle, Colorado - Rifle Oxygen_injection A3 (SPAdes) | ecosystem: Environmental > Aquatic > Deep subsurface > Groundwater | place: Rifle, Colorado, United...
ACCCTTCGTAAAACGAAAATCCGTAGTACACAAATCAGAACTCGAAAAATGCCAATTCATTGAACAGCAAGAATTCCATTCGGATTAACTGCAAGTTGGGTTAAAATTAATTGTATCGGACTGGTTTCTTTCGTCAAATTAAAATCACCGGTCAGAATAAGAGGCAATATCTCATATCTGAATAAATCTATCCTGTTGAATAGGTTCAACAAGATAGATTTCATAATTATCAACTGTAATAATCGAAATTTTGGGATAGATACATCAATTGCAACTACCAACCCGGATTTTGTACAAGGTTTGGATTGGTCAGCCTGTGGGAGTCAGGAATCGGATAATAGTACTTTTTATTTTCCCATTTCCTTACAACTGTCGTGAGCCAGGTTAGTTCTCCCGAAGTATCGTTTTTCAAACGTACCGGATTTGGTGATCCGCTTACTGTTGCAGCTACATCAATATAGGTAACACCCGTGACTGCGGGTGAGGGCTTTGTTGTCTTATAAAATGCAACATCCATCTTGCCATCCTCATTTAAATCGAGAGGAGTTACAAGTTCCGGGACATACATTCCGTTCCATTCCATTTCCAGTAATTCTCCCCTTTTCCATCTCATCAAATCATAGAAACGGAATCCTTCCATACAAAGTTCGATGCCTCTATCCCTGCGAATTTCAAGGATAACCGGATCGGATATGCCGGGGAAATAGTTGGTTTGCATGTAGGGATCGACAACTGTTGGTTTTGTGGTCAATCCTCCGGTGATACCAGCTCTTTTCCTCAAAGCACCAATAGTGAGCGCCCAATCGGCATCGGTGAGAGTCCCCAGTTCTGCTTTTGCTTCAGCATAATTTAAAAGTACTTCCCCATACCGGAAGTAGGATATGGGATTGATATTCAAATTTCTGGTATCATAATAAACATCATCGAGACTCCATTTGATAGGCTGATATCCGGTATAGGAATAATTGAAAGCAGGTGGAGTGGGAACCAAAGCTCCACCACTAAACCTTTTGTAATCACCCAACCTGATGGTTTGTTTGAGTCTTTTGTCCCGGTTTTTGACCTCATCTTTAAACACCATGGTCTGATAATCTGGATTATCCGTAAAAGGAGTACCGTCAAGGTTCAGGTAAGTATTGATGAACGTGCGGATAAAACTAAACCGTACACCGGTGGTGGAACTTGTATGTACCCAGTTGGCAGCATGTGTGACACTTAATGCCAAATCCATAATTGCGCCCATCATTACTTCACTATTTGGCACCGGGGTGATTGTTGTAAACACTGTCCTGTAGGAAAGGTCGGTTCCGGCACCCTCATACAGCTTAAAAACACCCTGATCCATTACAACTTTTGCAGCATCAGCAGCCTGAGTTAGCCAGGTTGAAGCTGTGCCCTGAAGGTTCAGTTCGGTGTGGTATTTCCTGAAGGTTCCTTCAAACAAACAGATACGCGCCTTAAATGCATAAGCAATATTTTTCGTTACAAGACTTTTCGATGCATCGCTCGTGGTTTTAATATTCTGACAGGCATAATTGATATCAGCAAGTACTGAATCCATCACCATTACACGGGGATCCTGTTTTTTGTAAAGTATCAGGGTATCAGTTACATCCAATGCCTTATTAATCCATGGTACGTCCCCATAGCGTTTAACCTTCTCAAAATAAAACCATGCCCTGAAAAATTTTGCCAGTCCAATATAATGTCTTTTAACATCAGGAGCAATTTCAGGATCGTTGCAGTTTTGAATAAAATAATTGATGTTCCTCAATACACCCCATCCCCAGTTCCAGTCTGATCCAAGTGCCACCAGGTCCCAACCTGATTCAGAAGTATTAGAAGAAGATGTCGGGCCGAAACCAGTCGCTTGTAAAAATTGAGGAGCATTCCTTCTTGCAGCATAGTCAGACATGTTATCAACACGATGGATATCATCAGCACTTGGAAGGCCATTATAAAATGACATGGCATATAAATCCAGTCCCTGCTGACTGCCAAAAACTGATGACTTTGAAGCCTCGGACAAAGGTTCCTGTTCCAAATCACAGCCAAAGAAAAAGGCTGATAAAAGGAAAACCCATAAATATCTTTTTTTCATGATCGTTAATTTTAATAGTTAAAATGTTACTGAAATGCCCATTGTCATGCTTTTCAACATCGGATAATTATAACCATCACCGGCATTGCCCGACGTAAACAGTTGGTCGGACGGACCTGTGTTATCAACATCGATGTCCCTTGTAATCTTGTAAAGAGGAGACCAGGTCCAAAGGTTTTCGCCTGAAAAATAGATCTTGACATTTTCTGCTCCGATCTTGGAAATTAAAGTCTTTGGAAGATTATACCCGAATTGAATATTTTTCAACCTGACATAAGCGATATTCTGAAGGTATTTCGTTTGTGCCTCTCTGAGAATTCCACCTGTCCGGTTATTCAAACGAGCAACGTACCTTGGCAAATATGCATTTGTGTTTTCCGGGGTCCAATGGTTGGTGAGGTGCCATGATGGCATCTTATTGTAAGGTCTGTTGTATTGCCCCCAGAAAATTTCTGATTCAGTGCCGGGAAACCAATCCTGCTTGCCGATACCCTGGAAAAAAGTTGAAAAGAAAAAGTTATTCCAGTTCGCTCCCAGGTTGAAGGAATACATATATCGCGGCGAAGAATTCCCTATGATAAACCTGTCCCCGGGATCAATAGCCGTATTTTTCCCGGGATTAACATCCTTATCATCATTCAGGTCTTTCAGCTTGACGTCTCCCGGATAAATCTTACCGGAGGAAGAGGTTAAAAACCGGGGGGATTGTTTGGCATGGCTGTCAATGTCGGCCTGGTCAACAAAAAATCCCTCGGTTTCGTAGCCCCAGATTTCACCGATAACCTGTCCCTCATAATAATCTGTCAGGAACTTATCCGGATTGTTGTATTTGGTAATTTCCGACCTGTTATCAGCAAGTGTAAAACGTAAGTCATAACTAAATGGTTTGGATAACAAATTGAACTCATCTCTCCAGGTAAGCATAAGTTCCCATCCGGTTGTTTCAAGGTCAGCGTAGTTGCCTCTAGGAGATGTCGCTCCAAAAACAGCAGGCAAAGTCATCCCAATGGTGTACATATCGGTTGTCTCGCGGATGTAATAATCACTTACAAAACTCAGCCGGTCCTTTAACATTGAAAAATCAAAACCGAAATTTGTAGTGGTAGCAGTTTCCCAGGTAAGCCCTTCTGGCAGTACATTCGGCCTGCTGGTATATTGCGGCTTCACCCCGCTGATAACTCTTCCGGATTGAGCAACGGATAAGGTTTCCAAAAAATTATAAGAGCCAATGTTTCCGTTGCCTAATGAACCATAGGATGCCCTTATTTTCAGATTTGAAATGAGGTTAGGGTTTACTTTCCAGAAGGATTCATTTGAAATACGCCATCCTGCAGAATAGGATGGGAAAAAGGCATAACGCTGGTCGACAGGGAATTTTGATGAGCCATCGTACCGGCCATTTACTTCAAACAGGTACTTATCCTTGTAAGAATAGTTTAACCTTGAAAAGCCTCCGAGAATATTCCATTTTTCCCAGCCTCCTCCTATCTGCATTGACTGTCCCAGCGCAAGGTTTAGATCCATTGCATCTTCAAAAATAAGCCCGTTGCGCTGCGCCATTACCCTTCTGTAGGTTGATTCTTCATAATTGTACCCTGCCAGAAATTTCAAATAATGGTTTTCGGTTAAGTTTTTTTCATATTCAGTATAAATGTTCGTGGCAATGTACTGCGTTTCAGTTATAATTTCGCGTAAATCATTGGTGGTTGTTCCCACATAAGCAATAACTCCAGGCTTGTTGCTGTATGGGACAGCTACCTGTTTGCGCTGTTCACGGTTATCCCTTTTTTGAAATGTAAAATCACCTTTTATCCGGAGCTCATTGTTTAAAAACTGAGCCACGAATCCATTGGTGGTTTTAAATGTTTTTTTCAGCATATCATACCCGTTTTTCCCATACCAAAGATCACCCACGTTGTAAGCAGCCGACATGGTAAGGGTGCCATCAGGATTAAACATAGGTGCAAGTGGATGCCCTTCATCACCAATGTTTCTCCAGATACCGCTGCCTTCGCCAACATTTGAAGGGTTATGGTACTTCGTAGTAGAGTATTCTGTATTGTTGTCAATCTTTAGCCAGGGAAATACCTGAACAGCACCCTTGCTTCTTAAATTCATCATTTCATATTTATCGGTATTCCAGGTGAATAATCCATTCTGCCCCATATACCTACCGGTCAGCATATAACTTGTAGTTTCACTGCTTCCGGAAACAGCAATATTATGCTCATTGGCCAATTCATAATCTTTGTATAAAAGATCATAATGATCGGTGCTTCCATAATAAACATACTCACCAGTTACCGGATCGATTTCAACCTCCTTGTCAGTTGCCAGCGGACTATTGTGCCTTCTTTCCAGTTCATTGAAATAAGCCTGAGAAAATTTAAGGGTTTTATTTACAGCGGCTGGATATGTACCTTCCCAGTTGACAGTGGCTTCAGCAAAATATTTAGCCCAGGTATATCCATCAGTAACAAAATCAGGAACTGTAATAGGACTTTTAACTGACATATTTGAAGAAATGGTAATTGAGGTTTTTTCCCTTTCCGGATTACGGGTTGTAATCAGGACGACGCCAAATACACCCCTGGCTCCGTATATCGAAGCTGAGGCTGCATCCTTTAGCAATGTAACACTGGCAATATCGTTCGGATTCAGCAAACTCGGATCACCTTCTGACCCATCGATCAGTACCAACGCATTACCTCCCTGACCGATTGAAGTGGTTCCTCTGATATTGTAACTTGGTGATTGGTTGGGTTTACCGTCAAGTAGTCTGATGTTCAGGTTGGGCATAACGCCTTTTAGTCCCTGAGTTAGGTTAGTCATCGACCGGTTTTCAAATGCTTCCCCGCCGACCTGGTCAACAGCACCGGTGAGGTTTGCTTTTTTCTGAGTACCATAACCTACAACCACAACCTCTTCAACTCCAATGGTTTCTTCTTCTAAAACAACGTTAAATACAGAACTGCCGGCAATGGCTATTTCCTGAGATTTCATACCAACAAAAGAAACAACCAAAGTTTTGGCATCAGCAGGTACAGATAATTTAAATTCCCCATTGACATCTGAAATAGTACCGGTAGTGGTACCTTTTACCTGAATGGAAACTCCGGGAATTGGATCTCCGTTACTGTCATGAACAGTTCCTGAAAGTTCCTTTCTCTGCTGAGTGATAAAAACTTCACCGGTCTTCCGGATTACAATTTGCCGTTCATACACGTCGTAAGATACTTTTTCACCTTTCAGCGCCTCATCAAGTATCTGATTGATGGTCGCATCTTTGAGATCAATCTGAATTTTCTTTTCTACGTTAAAATCTTCGTTCTTGTAAAGAAAGATAAATTCACTGTTTTCTTCAATGAAACCAAACAGGTCGCGGATAGTGCTATTGGACATATTGATGTCCAATTTGGTTTTCTGAGCATAACTGTTTGCCGAAACAGTTAACATACAACCTAACAGCAACACGATAGTTAGTCGCATAATTAGCATGATTTTTTGTAGGCTATTCCCATAGGGATGCCCGGTTAACCACTTTTTTTTCATAGATTTGAACTGTTTTAATTAATAAATACTGAATTAAGCACTCGTATTTGTTTGACCGGTAAATGTTCCCGCATTTGCCGGTTTTTATTTTATTTCGTAATTATTGTTGTCAATTTTTCTGATTTCGGTTGACGAAACTTTTGCCAGGTATTCAAAAACCTCCTCTAAATTTTTATTCAGATCAAGTTTCCCGCTTATCTTTTGTAGCCCAACCAACGGGTCGGTATAACGGATTTGAATATTATAATACCGTTCAATCTTCTTAATTATACGACTAAAATCCTGATCATCAAAACTTAGCAAGCCTTTTACCCAAATCGTATAATAAGCAGCATCTACATTATAAACTTTCGAGTTTTGGGTGTTTTTATTGAACAAGGCCATCTGATTTGGCTTTAAAACGATATCACTCTCAAAAATACCGGAATTATTCCTGCGGATTGAAACACTTCCTTCTTTTAAAACAGTCTGTACAGTATTGTCTTCAGGATAGGCCGAAACATTAAATTCGGTTCCCAGAACTTTTACTTCCAAGGAAGAGGTTTTTACGATAAAAGGCATTTCCTCATTTCTGGTAACATCAAAAAACGCCTCGCCAAATAACAATACTTCACGCTGCTTGCCTGAAAATTTTGAAGGAAATACAAGTCGGCTTCCAGCATTGAGCCAAACAACCGTGCTATCGCTCAAAGTAATTTTCGATCTGTTTCCATAAGGGATAATCACCTGATTCGTCAATAATTTTTGCACTTCATTTTTTGAGTGTAATTCGGTTTCGTCGTTTACCAATACATTTTCCGGGTTGGTAAAATCAAGTGAGGATTCTTTTTTATTCAAAGCAATACTTTCACCTTCAGGTAAAATCAATACCGGACCTTCAAGCTGTGAAGGGATTCGGGTTTCTTCGGCATACCATTCATTGTTTTGCTTACCTAGTTGTAAATAAACAAATACGCCCCCTATAGAGAAGAACAGAATTGCAATGGCTGCATATCTGGTTAAACCTATTAAAAACTGGGTGCGTTCTTTCTTCTTTTCTACGGATTCAATACCCAGAATAATTCTTTTTGCCAGCTCTTTCTTTTCTAAGTCAGTTAATTTCTGATGAGGAAAGTCAAGAGCAATAAAACTTTGTTTGAAGCGAAGAATCTGATCCGCCTCATCAGGATTCATTTTTAGGTAGGTATTCCACCACGAATCAATCTCCTGGCTGGGATGATAAATCCATTTAAAAAATAAGGGGTTCTCTATTAATTTATCGTAAATATCCATGTGATAGAATGAATGAATTTACAACAAGAGATCGGCAGACTTAAAAAGGGACAAAAAAAGGAACAAATATTTCTATGCTTTATAACACATGAAGAGCAACTCGAGTATTTTGGGGCCAAAATTACCTCTCAGATATTGAAGAATCCGGTAAACCTGTTTTTTTACTGTATCGGGTTTCATATCCAGCAAATCACCTATTTCATTATAATTCAACCCACTATCAAACTTCAGAAAAAGCAGTTCACGCTTTTTGTCATCCAGTGTCTTTAATGCTTTTTGAAGCAATTCTATTTGTTCATTTATCAGTTCTTCAGGAAAAGAATCAGTTTCAGCAGAGAAAATAAGGTCAAACGAAGAATGCTCATAACCGAAACCCTCTAAAAGTTTGTCTTTTTTAAGCTTTTTAATGATCAATCGTTTCAATGATTTGTAGAGATAATACTCCAGCAACTCCGCGTTCCTGATAGTTGGATTGTATTTATAGAGGTCGATAAAAAGATCCTGAATGCAATCTTTCAATAATTCGCGATCGGTTGTGATTTTGGCACCATAAGCAAATAGCTGATCGGCAAATTCATTGTAAATTTCTTCAAATGAATCGCGGTCGCCGGTTTTAAATTTTAATAAAACGAGCTGCCAATAATCTTTATTTCTTGCATCTTGAGCCAACGGTCGATTTTCAGGATTTATATTCAAACAAATGTAGCAATCCATTTTTGTTCCGAAAGCAGCCTGAAGTATAAACTCATGTCATTAGCACCAACATTTCCATCAAAAGCCAACCATTTGAATATTCCAAAAACATCTGCTATATTGGTGCAGCAATAGTATAGACCAACAAAATGATGGAGAATAACCCGCAAAATATCGGAAATGACGAAGTGAGGGATCAGATTGTTCAGGCAGCAAGACTGGTATTTGCACATTTCGGTTACAAAAAAACAGCACTCGACGATATTGCCCGTGAAGCCCGAAAAGGTAAAAGCACCATCTATTATTATTTCAAGAGTAAGGATGAAATATTTAAGGCAGTGATCGATGCTGAGGCTGAAATCAGGAAACAAGCTATTCAGGGACAAATAAGTCAGCTTAGCGATTCGAAACAAAAGCTAAAAACATACATATATGTGCGGATGCAGACACTGAAAATGGTTGTGAACTATTACGAAGCGATCAAAAACGACCTGCTCGACAATCTCTATTTTGTAAACAGTTTTCGGACCGGCCATTTTGAGGATGAAATCCATCAAGTTAGAAATATGCTGCTTGAAGGCATTGAAAAGGGTGAATTTTCAATTGCCAACCCAGAACTTACTGCAAAAACCATCGCTACTATCCTTCAGGGATTTGAAGTTCCGTTGATACTTAAAAACCTCTCTGACGAAGAAATCCAGAAATCAGTGGATGAGATGTTGAATATTCTATTATTTGGAATAGTTGCTAAATCTACTTTTTCACCTTAAACAATTCTTTTTCGTCCACCTTTTTTACTTTCGAGCTATCGTTCAGTAATTTATTGATGGCATTGAACGGGGCAACCACAACTTCGTCGCCGGTGCTTACGCCTTCCAGAATTTCAATATTCTGGCTATCCTGAATGCCGGTTTTAACCGGTTTTTTATAGACTTTGCCATCTTTATAAATAAAAACTACCTCCACTTTTTCTTCCTCGTCAGCTTTTGCTACCTGCTCCGTGCCAGTTTCGCCTTCTTTCTCAGCTTCTTCAGTTACTTCAGCTTTGGCTTCCTGCCTGCCATTTCCTTTCAATGCACGGGTAGTCACAGCCTGAATCGGAACAGTAATTACATTCAGCCTTGTTTCTGTCTGAATATCGACGGTTGCCGACATTCCGGGACGGAAAGGATATTTTCTTCCAGACAAACTATCGGTAAGGTCTTTATATGATTCGTCGAGCAACAGAATTTTCACACTGAAATTGGTCACCTGATCGGTTGAACCGCCAACCACATTTGCGGAGTTGGCAATTTCAGTAACAATTCCTTTAAACTTGCGGCCCAAATAGGCATCCACTTCAACCAAAGCGGTATCGTTCAGGTTAACACGCACAATATCATTTTCGTTTACATCTACTTTCACTTCCATCAGAAAAAGATTGGCGATCACCATCGTCTCAGTACCTGCATACATATTGGTTCCAACAACCCGTTCGCCTTTTTCAACATTCAGGCGCGATACAGTTCCATCCATCGGGGCATAAATCTTTGTTTTTACGAGCTGCTCCTGGGCCTCGGCAACCGATGCTTCGGACGATTTGACCGCAAATTGTGCAGCTTTCACTTCCGATTGGGCTACTTTATATGAAGCTTGTACTGTTTCGAAATCCGACACGGGAATCGCATCCTGTTTAAACAGCGTGTTGGCCCGCTTGAATGCCAGTTCACTTTCAATTAACCGGGCTTCGCTTTGCGCCAGACGGGCCTGCGATGAGCTAAAACTTGCCAGAGCCCTGTTGTATGCCTGTACGTACATATCAGGTTTTATCACCATCAGAAGCTGGCCTTTTTTAACCTCATCCCCTTCTTCAATTTGCAAATCAATAATTTCACCTGAAACATCCGGACTGATTTTCACCTCGGTTTTGGGTTGAACCTTGCCATTTGCTGTAATTAACTCGGTTATCGTCTTGCTTTCAACAACTTTTGTGGCCACGTTAATCTCAAAGTCTTTACCGAACCAACCTTGTTTTTTACCTATAACCAAAACAATGATCAGGATAACCGCCAAACCAATAATGTATGGCAAAAATTTATTTGACTTCTTCTTCATTTCTTTTGAATTTTGACTTATCTGTCTGGGCAAACTTTTAAAAATTACAGATTACAGGAAAAAGAACCCATTATTTCAGGCGAATGAAATTAAAAGCAAAAACATTCAGCGGGCTTGTATGTTATCGTGTTTTACCAATTAAAAATTCTTTGGGTTTGGAATTAAACCATGAAGAAATATTTCTGAACAAAATACATAGAGATTAATGAATCAGGCAAAACTAAAAGTTGAAAACCCAATTTCTGAACTGAATGTGCAAAATATTCCATTCGGCGAGTTTCTGAACAATTTAAAAGCGCGGATGAAACTCGTTTTTCATGACCGGGCCGATATTGATCAAATGGCTGTCAAACGTGGAATGCCACCTTTTGTAATGCGAGAGATAATGGACTTAAACCCATTGTCGGTGGGAATTCCTTCGGAATATGGAGGAAGAGGCTGCAAAATGGAGGAGGCCATTGCCCTGCTGGCTGCAACTTCTTACGAATCGCTGGCTTTATCACTTACAATGGGAATAAACTCGGCCTTGTTTCTTCAGCCAGTCGCTAAATATGCACAGGAAGAAGCCAAAGCTCCAGTTTTTGAACGTTTTCTGAAGCATCAAAACATGGGCGGGCTGATGATTACGGAACCTGACTTTGGAAGTGATGCCTTAAATATGCAAACTTCTTTTTCAGAAAATAATGGTAAATATCATCTTCAGGGAATCAAACATTGGGCTGGACTAACCGGATGGGCTGAATTTTGGTTATTGACCGCACGCGAAAAGAGCCAGTCTGGCGATCTGAAACGCGACATCGATTTCTTTATTTGTGATGTAAATAGTCCTGATCAAAACATTGTGGTTGAAGAATTTTACGAGAACCTTGGCTTATTTCAGATTCCATACGGAAGAAACCGACTGGATGTTCAGATACCAAAACTGCAAAGACTCGTTCCTAAATCCACTGGGGTAAAAATGATGCTCGACTTACTGCACCGAAGCCGGATGCAATTTCCTGGCATGGCAATGGGTTTTATCCAGCGTTTGTTAGATGAATCAATTGCACACACTAACCGCCGTCTTATAGGAGGCAAACCGCTGTTCACCTATGATCAGGTTCAGCAGCGATTGGGCAGACTCCAGGCATCTTATACTATTTGTTCCGCAATGTGTGCGAACAGCAGCGAAAAAGCCGGCATCGAAAACGATCTTTTTCAG
>Ga0208968_1001891_pt1 | contig 10909 bp, 8 predicted proteins | sample RifOxyA3_FD_184031 | JGI IMG/M metagenome (GOLD analysis project Ga0208968, IMG submission 184031) | Groundwater microbial communities from Rifle, Colorado - Rifle Oxygen_injection A3 (SPAdes) | ecosystem: Environmental > Aquatic > Deep subsurface > Groundwater | place: Rifle, Colorado, United...
GAGCATTCTGACCAATACAGGACAATGTATTCCTTTAAATGCAGTGGCTGCCGCATTTATGTATACTGTGGAAAAAAATAATCTTGATCCTTCTGATTGTGCGATATGGTTAAATCCTTCGGAAATAGCCTGTAATATTAAAATGTATCCCTATCATATTAAAAAAATACTTGAAAGGAACGGCAATGGATTTGAGAAAGCAGAAATTTATAAAGGAGAGCTTTCTTTGTTTGACATTTCATTTAAAGCCTCTACCAATGCCTATTTTGCCTATATGTTCGGTGGACTTTTAAGAAGTATAGGATGCAAAATCAGGCCTTATGAAATTCATAAAGGAGAAACGGACCAGATACTCAAGGAAGCATTGTCGCTTTTATGCAACACATTTGAAAAAGGGGGGGACAAGGAATCATCCATAAAGGCAATCATGAATATGTTTATGAACATACACACCAAACAGAGTAAACGACCCAAAATTGGTATTTTCGGAGACCTTTATGTGCGCGACAATGATATTATGAACCAGGATTTGGTTCATTTCATTGAAGATAACGGAGGCGAAGCGATTACAACCCCCTATTATAAATATTTAAAAATCATTGCAAATTCATATTTCCGAAAATGGTTTAAAGAAGGAAAATATATCAGTCTGATGTCGAATAAGACGTTGCTTGTTGTCATGCAGGCCATGGAAAAGAAATATTATAAATATTTTGAACCCATTCTGGGTCGGGCCGTGTTTGAAGTTACCGGAGGGAATGAGACAATCCTTCCTGATTATGGCATCCTCCAGGAGCATACAGGTGAATCCATGGATAATATATTAAAGATCCATCATATCGTCAGCGAACACCCTGACTTAAAACTGCTTGTCCAGACCAACCCTGCTTTCTGTTGTCCCGGACTTATTACGGAATCAATGGCGCACAGACTTGAAGCAAAATTGAACGTTCCTATTGTTTCAATTACTTATGATATTTCAGGGGGTAATAAGAATAAAGTGATTATTCCCTTTTTAAAGGATTCAGTAGAAAATGATTATCCCCATAATTTAAAGGTTTCTGTCTGACGTTCGCCAGGAAGATAAGGTCTGATTTCAGGATATTGTTTAAGGTAAGAATTCTGGAATTCAATCCGTCTGACATTAAATTTATTGTGGCTGTCAACAGCCCTGCGATACCGCATATAATATTCATCATAGTTTTTTAAATGTTCTTCACTCTTGAGTTCAGTTATATTTAAAAAATTTTCATAGACATATTCCAGCAGTTCCTGGAAACTGAATAGATATTTTTCAAGACTGCTATAGTGTTGAATAACAGCTCTGTCGTTATAAAAATGATGAATGTGAATCACCCATTCCAGATCTTTTCCGGTAAATGATGTTTTATAGTCTTCCGTGAATTTTTCAAGTCGCTGAATGACATCCTTATTATCAACCATCATATGTTTCAGTTCCCGGATAAACTCGATAGTCTTTTTTATCTCATGGACTCTGGATTCGACTTTGCTCAAATTTTCCAGTTTTACCAATGCAGTATCTAATTTCATAGTACTCTCCTTCAGATCTTCACTAAGATGAATCATTTGAATCGCTAATGGAGAAAGATCCGCATATTTATTTTTTTCCATATAAGTTTTAAAAAGAAAAAATTCAGAAGCCCCAACTGCTGAGAATGTTGATAAAAAAATCAGAAAAACTATGTAACCGGATTCTTTACGTGATTTAAAAATGAAATAGGGTGAGGTTACAGGGGCTATCAATACCATTAGTGCCCACCATTTTGGCTGATTTTTTTGATAACATTCATACAGCATAAATAAGGAAAGAATGGCAACATAGGGAAAATAGATATAATACAAAATCATCCGCCTTTATGGGTTTTAATATGATATTCCCTGCCGTTGGTTGATATGAAAACTGCTCCGTCTCTATCGATTCTAAAGATTTGAATTCCCATATCCTCGTACCGTTTTAATACACCAGGATGCGGGAATTTATATCGATTATTACGTCCACACGATACTATTACACTCTTAGGCAAGACTTTATCAAGAAAAATTTCAGTGCTGGAAGAAGAACTTCCATGATGAGGTGAAAATAGTATTTCTGATTGAAGATTTAAACTGTTTGTATTGACTAAGCGTTTTTCACGAACGGAAAGGATATCTCCTGGGAAAAGCATTGAAAAGTCCTTGTATGAAATTTTAAAAACAAGAGAATTGTTATTCAGATCACTTGACTGAAATTTTTCATCATTTTCAAAAAACAAGAGCCCTGTCTCTCCAAGATAAAGCGTTTCCCCTTTTATTGAAGGGTTCCATATCCTAACGCCATTGTCGCGGCACAATTTAATCATGGTTTCATAAGCCTCTGATTTGGTCATATCTGTGTTTTTAATAAGTGTATGTACCTTGAAATTCTTCAAAATATAAATCAGACCATTTATGTGATCGGATTCAGGATGACTTAGAATGATATAATCCAGTGTATTGATCTTGTTTCTCCATAAAAATGGGGCAAGGATAAATTCTCCTGTATCAAAGGCAGAAAATTCGGAAAACCCTCCACCATCCACTAAAACATTATGGCCTTGTGGAGTCTGAATCAACGAACTGTTCCCCTGCCCCACATCAATGCCGGTAATAGTCAAAACTTCATTTGGTTTTTTAATGGGTATTGATTTTGAAAAATTATAGATACTCAACAGAATGATCGGAATGATAAAGCCAATTGATAATTTCATTTTTCTTGTTAATACGGCATAGATAAAAATAAAAAGCAGATAAATGAATATAATTTCCCAACGATCCAGCATCATGATCCTAAACCATGAAAACGGTATTGAAATAATTGCTTTTGACAGATGAATCGAAAATAGAATCAATAAATGGCAAATATTGATAATCCAACCCGAAAATGCAGCCAATAATGAGAAGCATAATAGGGAAACAATTCCTAGAGGAAGAACAACAAACCCGATAAGAGGTATGAAAAAAAGATTTGATATGAGCTGAGCGACAGAGACTATATGAAAATAATGGGCAGTCATGGGAGATGTCCCCAAAGAGGCGAGAAAAGACACATATAGAAGCAATATGGATTGCTTCAATAGATTATTTTTGTATAGTAAATCAAATGTTTTAATTAGAGGCAGACCACAAATAATAAAAGTTACGGCAATAAATGATAATTGAAAGGAAATGGAAAAAAGCGCTGAAGAGTCAATTAACAGGATCAAACTACCAGCAATGGAAAGGCTTGAGAGGACATCTTTTTCCTTTTCTGAAATGAATGAAAAAAGAAGAACGATTGCCATGATGAATGCGCGCTGGGTCGAAGGGGAAAATCCTGAAAATATGCAATACAATAGCAAGGGTATTATTGTTATGATTCCAGCCGTTTTTTTTGCCCTGCCTGTGATGAGATATTTTGGGGAAATAGATAATAAATAGAAAATCGCAGTAAAGAATAGAAATCCGATAATGGAAAGGTGCAATCCGGAAATGGCAAAAAGGTGGCTTATGCCGGATTTTGAAAATAATTCCCTCAGATCAGGTGTAATGAGTTCTGTTTTCCCGGTAATTAAAGAAGCTAATGTTTTTCCGCTTTCTGAGTGCCCTGTATGGTCCAATATGAAATTATAAAAATTTATTCTGAGTTGTTCTATGTTTCTTAATAAAAGCACCAAGATGCCTTTAGATTCGTTATCATTTATTATTTTGATTTTTTTTTGATCACAGTATGCTGTAGCAGATAATCCCATCAGCTTAAAATGCCTGACATAATCAAAGGCTCCAGGGTTTCCAAAATTGTGAACTGAATGAAGGGTGGATTCAAACTCAATCATGTCCCCATACCGAGGTATTGCACCTGAAGATAAATAAATACTCAGATCAATCCTGCCGATAGCTTTTTTTAATCCTTGATCCGGTATCATAATATTTTCACACTGAATGGTGACTTTAATTTTTTTTTCATAATGACGTGCAAATGAAACAATTTTTCCCTTTATGACTGATTTCTTAATATCCATAAAACGGCTGATATGATCCTCAGGCAAAGCAGGGTAAAGCTTCATCTGGATAGAAAGATATCCAAGACAGAAAACAATGAAAAGGAACAGAATAAAAACAAATCTTTTATGGAAACAATAAGTAAGAATTAATAAGCATGATAAACCGGATAGGACTAATAGCGCGAGACTTTTTGAATCAGGACAATAATTTCCCGACGCAATCCCGGTCATCAATGAAAAAAAGATAAATAAGAAAGGAGGGGTTAAAGGGGTAGGAAAAAGATTCACATTCTCTCACCTCAAATTCAGAATTTTATTTAATTCGAATGATGTCGGCATCTAATTGTGAGAATTTTTTTTCAATGGCTTCATATCCTCTGTCCATGTGATATACTCTTGAAATGGCGGTTGTTCCTTCAGCCACCAGCCCCGCAATCACCAGCGATGCACTGGCCCTCAGATCTGAAGCCATAACAGGTGCACCCTGAAGTTTTTTAACACCTCGTACCATGGCAAGATTACCATTGGAAATGGATATATCCGCCCCTAGGCGTAGTAATTCATTGGCATGGATGAATCGATTTTCAAAAATTGATTCATGTATCACGCTGTTGCCGTCTGCAATGGTCATCAATGCCATGAACTGGGCTTGCATGTCGGTAGGGAAGCCGGGATAAGGAACTGTTTTTATATCCACACTGTGAATACATTCCTTGCCCGTTACTCGGATAGCGTTTTGATAAGTCCGGATCTCAGCACCTGTTGCTTTAAGTTTATTAATAATACTGCTCAGATGATCTGGTTCACAATTCTTGATAAAAACGTCTCCACCGGTAGCGGCAGCCGCAACCATAAACGTACCGGTTTCAATTCTGTCGGGAATGATTGTGATCTCTGAAGAAGAAGAAAGGCTTTTGACCCCTTCAATGGTAATAATAGCAGTACCAGCCCCGTGTATTTGAGCCCCCATCTTGTTCAGAGCATCGGCTAAAGATACAATTTCAGGTTCTCTAGCCGCATTCCGTAAAATGCTGGTTCCTTTTGCAAGACTTGCAGCCATCATCAGATTTTCAGTTCCGGTAACCGTGGGTGTATCAAAATAGATTTCATTACCAACAAGCCTGTTCGCTTTTGCCTCTATGTAGCCGTGATCCATGCTGATTTCCGCTCCAAGGGCTTCAAGGCCGGAAAGGTGCATATTCACTGGTCTCGCCCCGATAGCGCAGCCGCCGGGCATGGATACTTTTGCATGACCGAATCTGGCCACAAGGGGGCCTAAAACAAGAATGGATGCCCTCATTTTCCGGACAAGATCATATTCAGCTTCAATTTTATGAATGTTTGAGCCGTCAACCTCCAGATATCCATTAGATGATTTGCAGGTTGCTCCGAGATCTTCAAGAAGAAGCTTGATGCTTTTAATATCCATTAAATCCGGGACATTACTGAAGCTGGTTTTACCATTGACGAGTATAGCAGAAGCAATAAGGGGAAGCGCAGCATTTTTTGCACCACTGATGGTCACTTCCCCATAAAGTTTTTTACCGCCGTTGATCTGAATTTTATCCATAATTAAAACTGGTTTTATTTTGATTTGAAAAGGCTTTGGTGATATCCAAAAACCCTTTGTTTGTAAATGGTACCTGGGACGAGAATTGAACTCGTACAGTGATAATCACCGAGGGATTTTAAGTCCCTTGCGTCTACCAGTTCCGCCACCCAGGCATAATCCATGGTTTCTATAATATTTTCCTGAAATATGCAAGCTTAAAACCATAAGCTTACAATCATATGATTGTTTGTTTATCGGATTTCTGATAATAAAAAATACATGAAACCGATTAACCTGGAAAGATTATTGTTGGCATCCCGGTCTCCCCGTAGAAAAGAGCTTCTTGAACAGGCAGGGATGGAGTTTGAGATAATTTCTTCAGATATTGATGAAGAGAATATGTCAATAAAAAACCCTGTGGAAAATGTAAAAAAACTTTCATTTCTTAAGGCTGACAAGGTCTCAAGAGTATATCCTGATTCCTGGATTCTAAGTGCAGATACCATTGTGGTCATTGAGGATCAAATCTTGGGAAAACCAGAATCTAAGAAGCATGCAATGGAAATGCTCAGATTGTTAAGTAATAGAGAGCATCTCGTATTTACAGGTTTTTGTATAATGAATCAGAAAAAAGACATTATAATTAAAAATGCTGTAGAAACAAAAGTGTATTTTAAATATTTATCTGATCAAGAAATAAAATGGTATGTAAATACAAAAGAACCCTTTGATAAAGCAGGTGGGTATGGAATACAAGGCGTTGGCGCATTCCTTGTAAGAAAAATTTTAGGGTCGTATTCAAATGTCGTGGGATTGCCTGTGTGTGAGGTTGTTGAAACGCTGATGGAACTAAAAATAATTGAAATGAGGGTCTGACAGAAGATGTCATCTGTTAAAGAAAAAATTGAAAAAATTAAAGGGATTATTGCTGATACGGCTTTGTCCTGCGGCAAGAAACCTGAAGATGTGCTTCTTATTGCAGTGACTAAGAAAAAAAGCATGGAAACAGTAAAAGAAGCCGTCCAATGCGGTGCCGGAAATTTCGGAGAAAATTATATCCAGGAAGCCACAAGCAAAATTGACATTATCGGCAAAGAAAAAGCCTGCTGGCATTTCATTGGACATCTCCAAACCAACAAAGCCGGGATTGCCGTAAAATATTTCGAATACATTCATACAGTGGATTCATTCAAGTTAGCAAAAGAAATAGACAGGCAGGCAAAGGCCATCGATAAAATTCAAAAAATTCTTCTCCAGGTCAATATCAGCAAGGAAAAAACAAAATCCGGGATTGATGCAGAAAAAATATTTGAGCTGGTCAGACAGATCCATACCTTTGAAAATATTTCCATACAGGGATTAATGTGTATGCCGCCCTATTTTGAAGAGCCGGAACGATCACGACCTTTTTTCAGAACACTTTTAAAAATCAGGAATGACATCAATACCTGTCAATTTTTAAATGTTTCCTTGAATCATCTGTCCATGGGAATGAGCAATGATTTCAAGGTGGCTATTGAAGAAGGTTCAACAATGGTAAGAATCGGCACTTCCTTATTCGGAGAAAGAAGTTGAAACTTTTGCTACATACCTGCTGTGCGCCCTGTTCAATCTATCCTGTTCAAGTTTTACGACAGATGAGCATAGATGTCATGGGCTTTTTCTACAGGTATAATATTCATCCGTTTCAGGAATGCCTGAAGCGGGAAGACACTTTAAAAGAATATACCGACTCCATTGGTTTAAAGATGATTTATCAACATGATTATAAAATTGAAGAATTCATTCAGTCTATCGTTTTCAGGGAAACCGACCGTTGCCGCGTATGTTATCATGACAGACTGCTGCAAACCGCCATATTTGCTAAAAAAGGAAATTTTGAAGCTTTTTCCACCACGCTTTTATACAGCAGGTTCCAGAATCATGAGGGTATCAGGGAAACAGGGGAAGCCATTGCCACAAAATATGGCATCCAATTTTTCTATCACGATTTCCGGGAAGGATGGAAATTCGGCATTGAAGAATCAAAGCGATTGAACCTTTATCGTCAGCAGTATTGCGGCTGTATATACAGTGAGAAAGACCGGTATTATAAAAAGTGATACAGGTCTTTACTTGGCAGGTGTAGTCTTGGCAAACTGGTTGAGCATGTTCACAAAGCGTTTATCCGTGCTGTCAAGCCTTGCAGCCAGGACACTAAATAAATGTTTGGCTACATCCGGGTATTTTTCAATGACTTCACTCAGTTTATTCCCTGGAAAGCGCTTGACCATTGACCTGCCTTTGGAAATAATGGATGCAGACCTTGGTTCTCCCGTAATGGCCGACATCTCACCAAAATATTCTCCGGGCTGAACAATTTCAGCGATTTTTTTACCCCCTTTGACAACATATACCCCTCCCTGAACAAGAACAAAAAAATCGATATCTTTATTGCCTTCCCGGATTATCACATCTTTGTCTTCATATCGTTCAATATCGGGATTGATCAGATAGGCAGGCAATGCTTCCTTGGTTACGACAGTTTTTTTTAAAACTTCTTCATAAGAGGTTTCCCCTGCCCTGATCTTCCTGAGACCGGCTTCTCTCAGGGTCACCATCCCTTCCTGAACTGCAACTTTTCTAAGTTGATCTTCCGATACCTGAGCACTGATGGCCTTGGCGACATTATCCGTGACCTCCATCAGTTCATACAGACCAACCCGTCCTTTATGCCCGGTTCCGTTGCAATGCCCGCAACCTTTAGGCCCATGAATTGTGAGATCCGGGATTTCGTCTTTTGAAAATCCCTGAAATTCAAGATCAATGGGGTTATGCCCGGTAACCACCTGTTTGCATTCCGGGCAGAGTCTTCTGGCAAGGCGTTGGGATAGAATCATTGTAACGGAAGACGCCAGCATATAAGACGGAATCCCGATATCAATCAACCGGCCGATAGTTGAGGGGCAATCATTGGTATGCAGGGTTGCAAATACAAGATGACCGGTCATAGCTGCTTTTATGGCAATTTCAGCAGTTTCAAAATCCCGGATTTCCCCAACCATGATGATGTCCGGGTCCTGACGCAAAAAGGCTTTCAGTGCAGCCGCAAAAGTCATTCCAATTTCCTGCTTCACAGGAACCTGATTGATCCCTTTAAAATTGAATTCCACCGGGTCTTCAGCCGTGAGTATTTTAATGTCTTCTTTATTCAAACGATTTAAAATGGAATAAAGCGTGGTTGTCTTTCCGCTTCCTGTGGGCCCGGTCACCAGGATAAGCCCATAAGGCCTGGAAATGCAACGTTTTAAACTTTCAAAGGTGGAAGGCTCAAATCCGAGTTTGGTCAAATCAATGCTGAGAGCACTTTGATCCAGGATACGCATAACAATGCTTTCACCAAACAGTGTCGGCAGAGTTGAAACCCTGAAATCAATGGATTTTTTCTTTCCCAGTCTGAGTTTTATCCTGCCGTCCTGGGGAACTCTTCTTTCTGCAATATCTAGCTGGGCTAAAATTTTAATCCGGGAAATAACTGCATTTTTAATGCTAAGCGGAAGATTCATGGCCTTATACATGCTGCCATCAAGCCTGTACCTGACCTGAAAGGTTTTTTCAAAGGGTTCGATATGAATATCACTGACCCCATCATTGATTGCTTTTGTCAAAATACCATTCACAAGCTTAATGATCGGCGCATCCGAGGCCATAAACTCATCACGGCCAATATCTGAATCGGATGAACCGACTTCAAGTTCTTCTGCAGCTTCCGACACCAGGCTTCCAAAATCTTCCACTGAGGTAACAGGTTCATTGGCATCTGCGTCTTCTTCAAAGCGAAGAAAGCTTTTGTATTCATCATCACTGATTTTATAAAAATCACGAAAAGCCTGGATCAGGTCATGTTCGGTTGTTACAAAAACCGTGATGGTTTTCCCGGTTTTTTTTTGAAGATCTTCCACAATGGTTGTATCGGTAGGCTCCACCATGGCAACAGCCAGCTCCATTCCGTTTAATTCAACAGGAAAAGCCATTGCAGGCTTGGCCATTTCGTATGGGAAAAGCTTTAGTAATTTTGAATCAGGTTTGATATCCGACCGTTTAATGACTTTATAATTATAGAGACGCCCCAACACACTAACAATTGTATCCGGGTCAATATATCCTCTGCTTAAAAGAATTCCGCTCAGGCGCTCATTGGTTTTTTTCTGAATCGACAATGCTTCATCCAGCTGCATGCTTGTAATCTGACCCTCTTTAGAAAGTATCTCACCGATCCTGGTTTTCCCGGCTCCTGATTGATCTTTTATAGTGGATTTCAAGCTGGAAATTTTTTGCATTTTTATTCCTTAACTATCTTTATATATTTTAAAAATTCTGATGGCGCCGGCCCAAACAAGGAATAGGCCGAGAATATAAAAACACAATTTAACAAGAAACATTTTTTGCTTAAAAAATTCAATCGTTTCAATTTGCGGCATAACCTGTGGTATTCTATAGAAAACCCCAAGCCCAACAGCAATCAGAACAATACCATAATAAAAACGAATCTTTTTTTTGTCCATATTAAAATACTACCTTTCAACCTCTTCTAACTGATGATTAAAATCAGTTTCTATTTTATCAAATAGTTCCATTTGAATTTCAAGCTCTTCGAATAAAATTTCATTCAAGGCTTGAAGCCCTGCCAGCTCTTTTGCAAGGGTTTGTAATGTCTGACTGTCTTTCTTGCTTGAAGCTTCAAGAAGAAAATCATTGGTTCTGGCAATTAAGGTCTCGTTTTTTTCAATATCTGCTTCAAGACGATCAATTTTATGTTTAACGGGTTTAATTGCTTTGGACTTCCTGATAATAATATCTGATTTTTTCTGACGAAGCTCTTTCTTCGAAAGAATTGGGGGTTTTATTACTTTTTTAACAATACTGTCTTCCTCATCCCATCCTTCTTTTTCCAGAAACTCCTGATAAGTTCCCTCAAAGACATGAACACTGTCGTTTTTAAACACGACCAGCCTGTTTGCAAGGGAATGGAGAAACATTTCATTATGGGTAACTATGATCAAGGCGCCTTCAAAATTATCGAGTGCTGATACAAAAGAGTCGCATGCTTCGATATCCAAATGATTACTGGGTTCATCCAACAGCAGGAGATTCAACGGGGTCATCAGCAATTTTCCGAGCATGACCCTTGATTTCTCGCCACCCGATAAAACGGCTATTTTTTTTAGTGCCAGGTCCTTTTCGAACATCATGGCACCACAGATGTTTCTTGCTGCCTGACGATCTGAGTCAGGAGAAGATTTTATCAATTCATCTTCAATAGTAAATTCATCATTCAAAGATTGTACATTTGTCTGTT
>Ga0208968_1001896_pt1 | contig 10884 bp, 8 predicted proteins | sample RifOxyA3_FD_184031 | JGI IMG/M metagenome (GOLD analysis project Ga0208968, IMG submission 184031) | Groundwater microbial communities from Rifle, Colorado - Rifle Oxygen_injection A3 (SPAdes) | ecosystem: Environmental > Aquatic > Deep subsurface > Groundwater | place: Rifle, Colorado, United...
CGGGAGCCACTTGTTCGCCGTGAACCACGCTCCCGGCAAAGAGCACCGCGGCGCCCGCCCCGGCGGTTTTCATGAAATCGCGCCTGTTCATGCTCAGTTCCTCCCCTTGGGGTCGACATGGCAGTCCCAACAGGTTGGGGTGACCCCAGCGTAATCATGACAACGGTCGCAGAACTGCTCCTTGTGCTCGTGACAGTCCAGACAGGTCAGCGTGAGACTCATCAGCACGGTACGTCCGTCCTCGGTGAGGGTACGGTGTTGCCCTTGGCGCACGACCTGCTCCCGCCAAGCATCGAGGAGGTCCATGTGGTGGCTGGTCATGTACTCGGTGTTGGCCACGCAGGCCGTACCGGCTCTGGCCTTCTCCAACTCCGGCCTCACGGTCGCCCCGGTGTTCCCACCGAACGCGTTGTACCACAACGGGAAGGTGATCAAGGCCAGGAAGACGAGCACGCCACCGGCGATCAGACCTTTGTCGTTCATCTCAGGCCTCCTCCTCGTAAGGGGTGCCGCGCAGATCGGTCTCCCGCGGTTTCTCTCCCTTCATCACCAAGGCATTGCCGACCAGTTCGTGCAGCCCGCCGACTTGCACCCCTGGAGCCCAGTAGTCCATCACCGCTGGTAAGGTCGCCTTGTCGATGGCGCACATGCAGCACAGCAGATTGACATCGTGCTTCTGTTGGACGTAACGCACCGCATTGCCGCGGGGGAAACCGCCGCGCAGCCGCATCTCCAGGTTCTCATCCGTACCGAGCCCCGAGCCGCTGCCGCAACAGAAGGTCTGCTCACGTATGGTGTTCTCGGGCATCTCGAAAAAGTTGTCGACCACGTGGCGCATCACGTAGCGCGGCTCCTCGAGCAAGCCCATGGCCCGCGCCGGATTACAGGAATCGTGGTAGGTGACCCTCCACTGGCGATTGCGTTTGGGATCGAGCTTGAGTTTACCGTGCCTGATCAGATCGGCTGTGAATTCAGCGATATGGACCATCTTGGTCGAGGAGGCATGCTCGAAGCGCGTGCCGGTGATCGGCGAGACCGGGACCTCGAGGAAGTCGGCCGGACCGTTCATGGTGTCCATGTATTGATGGAGCACGCGCCACATGTGCCCGCACTCGCACCCGATGATCCACTTCACCCCGAGGCGCTTGGCCTCGTGATAAATCTTGTGGTTGAGCCGCTTCATCATCTCATGGGACTGGAACAGGCCGAAGTTCCCGCCCTCGGAGGCGAAGGCACTGAGGGTGTAGTCCAAGCCGATCTCGTGGAACAGGGAGAGATAGCCGAGGAAGGTGTAGTAGTGAGGATCGCCGAAATAGTCGGCCGAGGGTACGATCACCAGGACTTCCGCCCCCTTGCGCATGATCGACGGCTCGACGTTGAAGCCGATGATGTCGGCGAGGTCGTCCGCGGCGAAGAGGACGTTGTCCTTGAAGGTATGAGGCTGGATACCGAGGTGGTTGCCGGTGCGGAAGCAGTTGGCCGCGGGGGTGACGATCCAGTCGATATTGATGCCCACGAGGTTGAGCAACTCCCGGCCGATCATGGTGACCTCGGCCGTATCGATGCCGTAGGGACAGAATACGGAGCAACGGCGGCACTCGGTGCACTGGTAGAAGTAATAGAACCACTCCTTGAGCACGTCCACGGTCAGCTCGCGAGCACCGGCTATCGAACCGAGCAGCTTCCCTGCCGTGGTAAAATACCGCTTATAGACCGATCGCAGCAATTCTGCCCGCAGCACCGGCATGTTCTTGGGATCGCCCGAGCCGAGGAAGAAATGGCACTTGTCCGCACAAGCGCCGCAGCGCACGCAGATATCCATGAACAGGCGGAAGGAACGGTACTTTTCCAGCCTGTCGGCCATACCCTCGAGAATGATCTGTTGCCAGTTCTCGGGCAACTTCCAATCCTGCTCATAGGGCTGCCATTTCCGAGGGTTCGGGAAGTCGAGGTACTGCACGTTCTCGGCCAACCCGGCATGGTTGTAAGTCCCCTTACGGAAAGCCGGTTTGGTTTCCATCCAGCCGGGTCCGGCCGGTGGGGTATACTCGATCGCGCCGGCCAGTTCCTCCGGCTTTGGCAACTTCTCCGACATGGCTCACTCCTTGTCCAGAGGTAACTCGGCTTCCACGAGGCGGTCTCGGAAGTCGTGCTCCCATTCCTCGTAGGTATGGACCTTCACCGGATAGTTCCAGGGGTTGATGTGCCGCACTCGTCGACTGTCGTTGGACAGGTTGCGGGTGGGACTGAGGAACACCCCGCCGAGATGCATCAACTTGCTGAAAGGGAAGTAGGCGATCAGCACGCTGACCAGGAAGAAATGCACGTAGAACGGAGTTCCAATGCCATGGCCGGACGTGGGTCGGAACGCGAGCAGCCCGAGCATCAACTCTTTGACCGCGGTCACATCGACCTTCAGCCAATAGCGCATCAGCACCCCGGAGGTGGCGATGGCGAGGAGGAGAAAGAGGACGAAGTAGTCCGCCGGCAAGGAGATGTACCGCAATTTCGGCTCCAGGACTCGGCGCAGGAAAAGGAAGGTCAGGGCGGCGAGGAGCGCGGCGTCGGTCATGAAAAAGGCCGGGACGCCGATCTCGAAGAAGGAGTCTCCCCATTGCAAGAGGTTGACCCACGCGGGTACGGGTTCAGCGAAGAAGCGGAAATGGCGAAGGAAGACTACCAGGAAGGACCAATGGAAGGCCAGGGCCGCCGCCCAGAGATACTTGTTCGAACCATAGACCAGCCGTGGGCCGGGTTTGAGTTCAGCGGTGGTGTTCCTGAAGAGAGATCTGAAGAAAAGAACTTCGAGGGCCATGCGCCCTAGCACTCCCAAGGTCGAGGACGGGCTCTCGAGCCGGCTGGAAGGGATCCAATCCAGGGACCTCTGTTGTCCGCAGGTGGTCGGGATGTTGAAGGGCACCGGAGTGCTTGCCCAACGATACACGCGATACAGGAAGCCGAGAATAAAGAGGGTGATGGCCGAATAGGGGAGGACCACGCCGAAGAGACCGTGGAGTTGCCAAGCACTGATTCCCCAGGTGCTGATGACGACCAGACCCAGGACGGCGACGAGGGAGACGAAGACGTTCATGGACATTCCTCTCGCGATGGTTCTTCCTGCTGACGGCCCCGCCGACCGCGCAATTCGCCATAGGCCTCTTCGACCCGCTCCAGCATCTTGAAATGGCGATCGCGGAGTTCACGCCCCCGTATATCGTGGAGCAGGTCGCGACTGGCCACATAACGGTCCAGCGCGGCGCGGAGCAGACGTTCGTACTTGGGTTCCAGCTCGGACAGGTTGGCCCTCAAGGTTCCGCCGGAGCGATGCACGAGGTCTTCGATGACCTTGCGCAGGGAAAAGGCGAAATCCAGAGCCTCGGAGGGCTTGAATTCTTGCACGGCGCGCACGCGGACGAGTTCTTCGAGGGCCTGCTCCAAACGAGGGCCATCGGCTTCACCCAAAAATTCCTCGACCGTCGCCTCAAGGCACCGCCTCGCAGTCGAACCGACCGGATTCGTGAAAACTTCGCGGTTTTTAGCGAACTGAGCGACGGCCTCGGCAGGATAGGTCGCCAGCAAGGCCTCGAACCATCGTTCCAGCAACGTCGATCGATGCTGTTCAAGGAACTCAATCAATGTCATAGCCTTACTCCGACGTGCCGTCCACCCCGGGGTGGGGGTCTTCGACAAGGAGTCACTTTCGGGGGCAGATGTATGCAATGGCCTTTCAAAGATCAAGGATTTTTTCGTCGGTGTACGCTCTTTCGGAAGGCAACCCGGCACGCTGAGCACCTCAGGTCTCGGACGACAACCACCTGTTGTACGTCTCTAGGTCCCGCAGGAACACCCGTTCGCGCGTTCCCGAGCTCAAGGCGAGATGGAGCTTGACGAATACCGGCGCACTTGCTAGGAGGTCTGCACGGATCGAAGACACGACCGATGTGTCCTTAACCTCTAGGAGATCAGGACGATGATACAACCCCATGGCTCCGACAAACTCAATCCCTTGTACGTGGCCGATGCGGCCAAACGCGCCGCTTTGACCAAAGAGGCTCAGAAGCTCCCCTCGATCGTCATCAGCTCGGCGGCGGCTGGTAACGCGGTCATGCTCGCGAGCGGTTATTTCAACCCGCTCACCGGTTTCATGACCCTCGCCGATGCTCTCAGCGTCGCGAAGACCATGACCACCACCTCCGGCTTGTTCTGGCCTACCCCGGTGGTCAACGTGGTCAAGGACATCACCCCGATCAAGGGCGCCAAGCGAATTGCGCTTCGCGATCCCAACGTGGAAGGTAACCCGATCCTGGCGATCCAGGACGTCACCAGCATCGACGTGGCTACCGAAGACCAGATGAAGCTGATGACCGAGAAGGTCTTCCGCACCCTCGACATGAACCATCCGGGGGTTTCCGCCTTCAACACGGTGGGAACTACCTTCATCGCCGGTCCGATCCAAGTCCTCAGCTACTCCTACTTCGCCACCGAGTTCCCCGAGACCTTCCGCACTGCGGTGGAAATGCGCGACCTGATCAAGAAGAACGGCTGGGACAACGGCAACGTCGTCGCTTTCCAAACCCGCAACCCGATGCACCGCGCCCACGAAGAGCTGGTCAAGATGGCCATGGAGCGCCTGCACTGCAAGGGCGCAATCATCCACATGCTGCTCGGCAAGCTCAAGAAGGGCGACATTCCCGCCGACGTCCGTGATGCCTGCATCCGCAAGATGGCTGAACTCTACTTCAAACCGAACACCGTCGAGATCACCGGCTACGGCTTCGACATGCTCTACGCCGGTCCTCGTGAAGCCGTACTGCACGCCGTCTTCCGCCAGAACATGGGTGCAACCCACCTCATCGTCGGCCGCGACCATGCCGGTGTCGGCGACTACTACGGTCCCTTCGACGCCCAGACCATTTTCCACAACGAAGTGCCCAAGAACGCCCTCAAGATCCAGATCTTCGAGGCCGACAACACGGCTTTCAGCAAGGAACTCGGCAAGGTGATCATGATGCGCGAAGCGCCCGAAGGTCACAAGAAAGAAAGCTTCGTCGCCCTCTCCGGCACCAAGGTGCGCGAGATGCTCTCCAAGGGCGAGGCTCTGCCGCCCGAGTTCGCCCGGCCCGAAGTCGCCAAGATCCTCATGGGGTACTATCAGAGTCTGTGACCCATCTGTCCTCTCCCTATCCGAGCATGTCTGAACACGACCCTACACGCATCCTGACCTCGTCCGATTTCCGGAACTGGTCCCTCAATACCCCATGGGCCCCCTCCCGATGGGCCGCAACCACTGCATGAACTCGCCTGGTTTCATACATCCTCCTCGAACCCTAGGCCTCGTCGCCACGGCTCTATTCCTGCTCGTCCTCTTCCAATTCCTCTATGCGCGATGGTTGATCACGGAATGCGACCAGATCACCGGGAATGACAGCAACCCGAATCTCGTGCAAGTCATCGACGTTCACGGCCAGATCGACGCAATCCAGGCCGCGTGCATGGGAAATGCACCGAATACCTGCGTTGAGAGCATATTGAAGCTTGTACAGCAAAGGGACTCCAGAACGACCTTCATGCCTCTGGTCACCGACCTCCTGGGAAGGGTCTTCGGTTTTTCACTCGATCGCGTGCGCCTCTACAACCAACTCTACGTCTGGCTCACGATCCTAGCTCTGTTCTCGATCGGGTTGCAGCTCAGAGATCCGATCTGCGGCGTGCTGGCTGCTTTCCTCTCCACCACTTCCCTTACCTTCCTGCACCTCGCCACCCACTACGAACACGATTTCCAGGCCCTTGCCTTCACCACGCTGGTTATCGCCTGTCTGCTCTGGACCCAGGGGTTTCGTCGGCCGTGGCGGTCCCTGCTCTTCGGCACCGTCTTCGGTATCGGGCTCCTCTTCCGACCTCACATCCTCTTCTATTGCGGAGGCCTCATCCTCTGGGAAACGTGGCAGATCCTGCGCCTACCGACCACACCGAGCATTCCTAGGATTCGACGCTTCTTCAACCTCATCCCGACCATGTTTCCTGTTCTTGTTCTAACAACAATAGGATACGCTAAACATACCGAGCATCTGCTCGGTTTATTCACCGCGCGTATCTCCGCCTACTGGACGGGGATCAACGAACAGAACGCTAGGTTGTTTTGTACCTCGAACAATCCTCCTCCCTGTTCCTTCGAGGCAGCCTTGTTCTACCCCCTGGCCCTCGTGCAGTACCTTTCCCCCCTGGTTGGCCTCCTGGCCCTCTTCGCCCTGGGTTTCTTGCTCTGGAAGAGGTCCAGAGGATGCGTCCCGATACTGTTGTGGTTGGCTTCTTCCCTCGTCTTCCTGACCGTCATTCCGACGAAGCAGGAACGGTACATCCTCCCAGCCCTACCGGCCCTCAGCCTTGCCTGCGCTCTGGCTATCTGCAGCCTTCGTACTTCCCTCGGCCGGTCCCTGGCCTTCGCAGCCCTCCTCCCCCCCCTGGTCAGTGCTCCTATCCTCTACAATCCTCGAGTTCCCATAGAGAGTATCCTGCGCTTCATGCTGCCCCTGCCGATGGTGTCCCCAATCGGTCCGGAAACAACCCCCTTCTGCACGAAGAGGGCCCTGAACGAAATCATCTCCAAACTCGCTCAGTCGAGCGCAGTCCAGCGCCACCCCCTCCACCTCAACCTCTATAGTTCCACCCAGGTATTCGATCCCGACCACCTCCACTACCTCTTATGGTCGAGCCTCCCAGGCCTCGTTGTCTCGAAGATGTATCCTATTGAAATTACTAAACCAAATGCCGACTATACCCTCCTCTGGTATCACCCCGACGATACCATCTTCTGTCCTCGTTTCTTCAGAGCTGGGCCTACCCCCATGGACGAGGCAGGAGAGGAGGAACCTAGGCTCGTACCGCTCGAGTTCGGGTTGATCGTCCCCGGGAGCCCCCGCCCCAAACCTCCCACCCCCCTCGAACTGACCTACCACTGCATGAACCTTGCAGAGAAGCTGGAAGAGAGGGCTATCTTGGAGCAGTTACCGATCGCGCAGTGGGCAGAACGGACCCTCCAACACAATATCCTGGAACAGCACTGGAGCTGTGATGCCAGGTATCACGCGGTCTTGTTGCGGCATCCCGCCCTGCCCTCACACGTCACCGAGTTCTCGCTCCAGCCCGCGCTCAACACCATCGCGACGTTCAACGCTCAGGCCGACCCTGTTTCCGGCCTGATGCAATCCGTCGGTGCCGGGCCTTTCTCCCTGACGTATGCGTACGACTTTTCCCAAACCGGGACCTATCAACTCTGGTACCAGGGTCCTCCGTGCCGGTGCGATCTGAGCATCTTCACCGAGGGGCCGAACGGTGCGGCTCAACTCGGCACCTGGGCCTTTCCCCGACCGTGCTCCCTGGATACAAAGGGACGCATCTGGAACCCGACCCCGTGCTTTACAATCGCCTCCCCGGGGGTGCATCGCCTGGTTCTCACGGTCTCCCACCCCCTGCAGAGTCTCGCCTGGATCTACCTACGCAGGGTGGCCTCGACCGCATTGTCGGAGCAAGCCTGCAACAGTGTAAATTATATCAATTTGTTACATGAATACTCTATGGTCGAGTGAGCTCAGGGTTTGACGACTACTCTACGATGATCCATCCCTTTCGACTCGATGGTTCCTGGCCCGTTCTAAAAGGCAAGCTGCCCAGTCCTGCGTCGCTCGGGCATGGAGATGAGTGTACGAGGCCAGGACTTGATAGCGTACCACCGCGTCCCGCCGAGCTCCAAAACCCTGCCCACGATCAAGCCGATAGGCCGTCGGGTGGACAATGTTTGCCGCGGCCGAGTAATGGAACTCATGGCCCCTAAGGCTCATACCCATGGGAAAGAAAGGATTGGGAGCATCGACCACGGCCTCGACATACCCATGGCCCCTGGGTTTCTCGAAGACCTGGAAGTCGAGATCCAGGACCGAGCAGAGCTCATGGCGCCTTCCCTCGACCAACACGCTGCGGCCGAGGAAGATGGCTCCACCGCACTCAGCGTAGATAGGTAACCCGGCCTCCGCCGCCTCGCGCACCTCGACCAGGAAGTCGCGATTGGCCGCCAGACGCTCTGCATGGACCTCGGGGAACCCCCCGCCCAGATACAAAGTATCGAGTTCCGGCAACCTCTTGTCAGTCAAGGCATCGAGGAAGATCAGCTCGGCACCTCCGGCTTCGAGCTGTTCGAGGTTCTCGGGATAATAGAAGTGGAAAGCCCGGTCCCGGACCACGCCGATGCGGACAGGATCGGCGGACGAGCGAAAGGTTTCTGACCCGAGCTGAGGAGGAAGGTTGATAGGGCTTGCGACGGAGAGCATGGTCTCGAGTTCGAAATACCGCTCACCGACTTCGGCCAAGCGATCCAGGAACATGGCCGCATCCTCTCGTTCAGCGGCCGGGTGCAAACCGAGGTACCGCTCGCCGACCAGGGCTTGGTCGAGTACGGGCAACACTCCGAGTACCGGGATAGCCTCGATGAAGCCGAGCGCTTCTCGCAAGACGGCCTCGTGCCGTTTGCCCGCGACTTTGTTGAGGATCACGCCGGCGAGTTGCAACTCGGGATCGTGAGCCCTGCAACCTCGGACCAGGGCGGCGATGGTCCCCGTACATTTGGTGCAATCGAGCACGAGGAGCACCGGCAGGCCCAGAAGTTTCGCCAGGGCTGCCGTGCTGTAGGATCCTCGTCCGTCAAGACCGTCGAAGAGGCCTCGATTACCTTCAACCAACATGAAATCAAGATCTCGAGCGGCCTCGACAAGGGTTTCCCGAACCACCGTTTCTCCCATCAAGAACACATCGAGGTTACGACAAGGTCTGCCGCCGGCGGCGGTCAACCAACCGGGATCGATGAAATCCGGTCCCTTCTTGCAAGCCCCGAGGACGAGACCGCGACGGCGCAAAGCTGTGACCAGGGAGAGACTTATCATGGTCTTGGCGGAACTGCCGCGCAGCGCTGCTACCACCAAGCCTCGGGGGGACGATGTTGGAGAGGACACGGGGAATTCTCCGAAGGGAGGTGGAAGGAGACCAATCCGGGTGAGGACCGGCCTCGAACCACCGCGAGCTGGCTCAGCGCATGTCGAGGAAGCCGCAGGGACAGACCTTTGCGCACTTCTGACAGCCGGTGCACAGGTTGTGTTTGTACACGTAGAATTCCCCGACGTTGTGCGGTTTGCCGATGGCCTGATCTTGGCAGAACATCCAGCACTTCTCGCAATCGAAGCAATAGCCGCAACTCATGCAACGCTTCGCTTCGGCCAGGGCCTCTTCGGCCGAGAGGCCGCTGATGATCTCGACCTCGGGATCAGCCCAGCGCTCGGCCGCGGGCAGTGAGGGCCGCTCATGCCGCTCGACCTTCTCGTAGTGGTGCAACCGCATGTTATCGGTCAGGATGATCGGCAACTTTGCTTCAGCGCTGGGTTGTTCGCCACGGAAGCTCGCGTCGATGCTCTCGGCGGCCTTGCGACCCTGCGCAATAGCGGTGATGACCAGGCGAAGATCGAGGACATCCCCCCCGGCATAGACCTTGTCGAGGGAGGTGCGGCCGAATTCATCGGCGGTGAGCCACTTCTTGTCCCCGCGCAGGGTTTCCAGCCCGCGATAATCGGTATCCTGGCTGATCGCGGGAATGAGGGTGTCGATCTCTAACTCGTAGTCCGAACCCTCGATCGGGACCGGTCTGCGTCGGCCACTCTGATCGGGCTCACCGAGTTCCATCTTGATGCAACGAATCTTCGTGGCGCGGTCCCCTTCGCGCACAATACCTACCGGTGTGGCCAGGAAGTCGATGGGTATTCCCTCGGCTTCGGCCTCGCGCACTTCATGTTCGATGGCCGGCATCTCGGCGATGGTCCTGCGGTACATGATGCGCACGTCCGCGCCCAAGCGTTTGGCCATGCGCGCGGCGTCGATGGCACTGTCCCCACCGCCGACCACGATGACTTTCTTGCCGATGGAGAGCTTCTCGCCGGCATTGACCCGGTGCAAGAAGGCGGCACCAGTGATAACATTGCTGGCGTCCTCGCCCTCGACATAGAGTTTCTTGCCGCTGTGAGCACCGAGCCCCACGAATACCGCGTCATAGTCGCGCTGCAGATCGGCAAAGCTCACGTCGCTGCCAATCCTGGTCGTGGTGCGCAGCTCAATACCCAGGGCGAAGATGCGATCGATCTCGGCTTTCAAGACCTTCCGCGGTAAACGATACGCGGGAATACCGTAGCGAAGCATGCCGCCGGCTTCGGGGAATGCCTCGAACACGGTCACCGCGTGTCCGCGCCGGGCGAGCTGATAGGCGCAGGAAAGGCCTGCCGGACCGGCGCCTATGACCGCGATCTTCTTGCCGCTCTTCTCCTCGGTCAGGCGGGTCAGCGCAAGCCCCTTTTCCAGAGCCCAATCGCCCAGAAAACGTTCCAGGCAGTTGATCCCTACCGCTGCATCGTGGTCCTTGCGGTTGCAGGCGGTTTCACAGGGGTGAGGGCACACCCGACCGATGACAGCCACCAGAGGATTTTTCTCGGCATCGAGGCGCCAGGCCAACTCATAGGACTGCTCGAGCGTACGACCGAAGCGTTCGGTATCGGCTAGGGTGCGTAGAATGGTACGGATCTCGGTGCCGTTGGGGCAACCGTTGACGCACGGCGGCGTTTTTGGAGCGGGATAGGGGCGCTCCGGCGACGAACTCCGCCCACTGCCGGAAGAGCCCGAGCTCTTACCGAAGGCCTTCTTTCTGGTCATCATTGCCATGGGTCACGTTCCTCTCTTATGGGTTACGGGACTTGCCCTTCGCGATCGCCCCTTCATACTGAAACGGGGGAGAAATGCAAGCGGGATCTGCCAGGTGATAGAGTGTACGGTGAGAAAGGAAGAGAGAGGCGGGGG
>Ga0208968_1001904_pt1 | contig 10859 bp, 5 predicted proteins | sample RifOxyA3_FD_184031 | JGI IMG/M metagenome (GOLD analysis project Ga0208968, IMG submission 184031) | Groundwater microbial communities from Rifle, Colorado - Rifle Oxygen_injection A3 (SPAdes) | ecosystem: Environmental > Aquatic > Deep subsurface > Groundwater | place: Rifle, Colorado, United...
CATATATGGTCAGCATGATGATCTTGATGCCTGGTATTTTTTCACAGCACAGCCGGGTTGTCTCAATCCCGCTGATGCCCGGCATGCTGATATCCATCAATATCACATCCGGTGTCAGCCGGTCCAAGAGGTCAAGGCATTCTTTGCCGTTTGAAACGGCAGCGATGACGTCAATTTCAGGATGGCCTTCAATTAGTTTTTTCAACCCGTCACGAACGATTTCATGATCGTCCACAATCATCAATCTGATTTTATTTTCCATTTTTACAATTCCCGGTTACAGGTATTCTCACCTGGATTTGGCATCCCTTATTCAATGCGGCTTTTAATCCAAACACCCCGCCGGCAGCCTCTACGCGTTCCTTCATACCGAGAAGGCCGAATCTGTCAGGATTCTTAAACGAACTCCATCCCTCAAAAGGATCAAAGCCTTTCCCCTGGTCTGAAATTGTCAGTTGTACAAATTTCCCTTTTACCGTAAGTTTCACTATGGCTTTTTTTACATCTGCATGCCGGAAAATGTTGGAAAGCGCGGACTGAAGCACCCGATAGATGCAGATACTGCTATCCGGCGGAATAATGACCTCATCCGGCATCATACGCCCGATCTTTATGCCTGTTTCCTGGGTAAACTGGTCAAACAGTTGATGAAGGGCCGGGATGAGCCCTACCGTATCGATCAGGCCGGGCCTCAAGTTTGAAATCAATTCCCGGGATTGGTTAATGGCCCGGTCCACCGACCGAAGTACTCCGTCAATATTGTTGAGCAATTCATGCTGGTCATGACGGATGAGTTCTTTGCAGTACTGCATCTGGTAACCGACACCGGTCAGGGTTTGCGCAATCGTGTCATGGATATCGGTTGCAATCCGTTTTCTTTCCTCTTCCTGCAAGGTCATTATTTTGCCGGTCAGGGCCTGCAGTTCCTTACGGTTGACTTTGATTTCATGGATCATCAACCCGTTTTCGATTGCCACAGCCGTGATATAAAGCATTTGGTTCAGTATTCCGAGTTGTTTTGAAGTGAATTTGAATCCCCTTTGCCCTGAATACAGGGCAAAAGCCCCGTAACAGGCAGAATGCGAACGAATCGGCAGGCAGATTTGCGATTTCAAAGGATCATCATCCAGACATACGGCAGGTGCTGTATTTTTTAAAAAAAATGCGGGATTACCGGTTTTTATGACCGATTTTAAAAATTTTGAGATATTGGCCGGCACTTTGGGTAAAGGATGATTAAAAAATTTGGAAATTTTTCCATGCCGGATCAACAGGCTGCATCCTTGCACATTAAAAAGACGGCTTGCATTTGTGAGCAGAAGGGATGAAATTTCACCAAAGGATTGCCGGGCAATGATGTCATGGGTGTACTGGTGGAGATTATCAAGATAGGACAGGCTTTCATCAAGCTGAACCTCACGGGTCTTAAGATAGGTATTGGAAAACACATTGAGGCCCTGAAGACAGGTCTGTTGGAGTTTTTCCAGTTCGGAATCAGTTTGAATCCGGCTTGCCCTGCAATATTCAGTATCTGTTCGGCTCCGGCAGACCTCCCATACAGCTTGTAAAAAAGCACCGTAAAACTGGGAAGCACCATCCAGTTGAAATCCTTGTTCAGCTCTCTCGATACTAATCTGTCTCTGATATTCATAAAATTCCAGGGGGCCTTCTTCCAGGCTTTTAATCAGTTTTTCACACCAGGCATGCAGCCGTTTCATTCCTGATTCGGTTTCAAGGACAGATATCTGGTAATGGGACAGGGGGGTCTGGCGGATCAATCTATCGATTATGGCTACTAAGTCAGGAAGCCTGTGAATCAATAATTTTGAAAGAGAAGGAGTATCCACCGGAATTTACCTTTATGGGTTAGGAAATTTCATCCGATCAGGTGATTGATATATTGGTCTCTATCCTTTATCGTAAAAACGAAAACAAGGTATATGGATAGTTGCTGCTTGTCAATATTAAACCTTAACATCAGGAAGGAGAAAACAAATGATGCATCAACAGTCAGAAACAAAAAAAATTTTCATTCTGTTGCTCATGATGATTTTTACCGGGCTTGCTTTGGGGGTCACTCCCGGCAATGTCAACGCAGAGGAGGCACCTAAAGTGATCAAATGGCGGATGCAATCGATTGACCCGCCATCGTTGATCGGCCCCCAGGTTACGCAGAAAGCCTTTTGCGAGAATATTAAAAAAATGTCTAACGGCAGGTTGGAAATCACGCTATATACGGCCGGCCAATTGGCTCCTTCTTTGGAATTGGTAAAGGCATTAAACATTGGCATGGTGGATATCGCCTATACCAGCTCCGTTTATTATACCGGCATTGTTCCGGAGGCGAATATCGATCTTGTTACCTTGCCTCCGAACATGCTCCGAACCTTGCAGGATGCTATCCAGGTATATTGGTATGGAGGCCTCGACGACCTGATCCGGGAAGGTTACAAAGAACATGGGGTTTATTATGTGGGGAGTATGTTTTACACGGAACCGAATACGTTCTGGAGCAAGAAACCGATGCAAGGGGTGGACGATTTAAAAGGGTTTAAAGTCAGGGGATACGGATATTATGCCAAAACCCTTGCAAAACTCGGTGCCTCACCCACCATGATCCCGCATGAAGAGGTTTATACGGCTATGGCACAGGGTGTCATTGACGGTTCCATGACTGCCGGCAGCTATTACAAACGATTCAAGTATTACGAAGTTGCTCCTTATTATTACCTGCCCGGCTTCGCACCGGTATGGTCCATGGGTGTCATGGCGTCTCAGAAGTCCTGGGAAGCACTGCCGGATGACTTAAAAGCGATTGTTCAGCAGGAATTTAAGGTCTTTGCCATCGATACCCAGCAGAGAACCTGGTGGGAGCACGAGCAGATGATCCAGGATCTTCCAAACCTTAAAGCGACTTTGATCACCTGGCCGGACAGTGAAGTCAAAAAGGTTAAGGATGTCGGCATGACATTCATTCCTGAAATTTCTAAAAAGTGCAAGCGTTGTGCCGAGGGTATGGAAATTTTACAGAATTATATGAAGACCAAAGGATATAATTAAAAACAAATCCAAAGGCATACCGCCATAGCCCGGATCAAATGTATCCGGGCTACGGTGGGTCGATGAAAGGGTATTTAAATGCTGCAAATAAAAAAAATCATATTTTTTATCAATTATATAAATGACAGAACCGGCAAAGCCGTCAGTTTTCTTTTGTATCCGATGATAGCAGTTCTTATCTATGAAGTGGCAATGCGTTATTTATTCGACCGGCCGACAATTTGGGCACATGAGTTGAGTGCGCTTTTTTATGCAGTGTTTTTCCTGCTGGGCGGAGCATACACCCTGCGGTGTAATGCACACATCAACGTGGATGTTTTTTATGTCAGGCTTTCCTTACGTTCCCGGGCTGTGATGGATCTTTTTACATGGCTGCTGTTCTACCTTTTCTGCGGTGCATTGCTATTGCAAAGCAGCAAATTTGCGTGGGCCTCTTTTTTAAATCTCGAACGTTCTTCGACTGTGTGGGAACCCTATATCTGGCCCGTGAAATTCTGCATTCCCTTAGCCGCTTTTCTGATGCTGCTCCAGGGCCTGACAAAAACCGTGAATGACCTGTATATCGTTTTTACGGGCCGGGAATTATCTTCAAATAATGAAAGGGTGGAAAATAAATGAGTATTGAATTTGCAACCCTGCTGATGTTTGTTTCCATGATGGTGCTGCTCGCGTCCGGGCTTCCTGTCGCCTTTGTTTTAGGGGGCATTTCCCTGCTCTTTGGCTTTGCCCTCTGGGGGCCTGAATCTATCAATGTTGTGGCAATTGCAGCAAGCGATTTGCTCCGGGCAAACCTGCTGGTTGCCGTCCCCCTGTTTGTTTTCATGGCCTTTATGCTGGAAAAATCGGGAATAGCGGAAGATCTGTACGGTGTTATGCATTCCTGGATGGGCGGGTTAAAAGGGGGGCTGGCTGCCGGGACCGTCATCGCCTGTACTATTGTGGCGGCAATGAGCGGGATCAGCACCACAGGGGTTCTGATGATGGGAATCATCGGGTTGCCTGCCATGCAGCGCCGTAACTATGACACACAACTTTCCATGGGGTGTATTATGGCTGGAGGCGCATTAGGGCCCTTGATCCCGCCCAGTGTCGTATTGATCGTCTATTCCCTGCTTTCAGGTCAATCAATTGGTAAACTGTTCCTGGGCGGTATTTTTCCAGGGCTCTTACTGGCCTTTGTCTTCATTGTATACATACTCGTCCGGTGTTTTTTGAATCCGGATTTAGGCCCTGCCTTACCAATAGAAGAGAGAGCTTCCTGGAAGGAAAAATTTTTTGCCTTAAGAGGTATTCTTCTTCCTGTTCTCATTGTCTCCGGCGTTCTGGGATCATTGTTCTTTGGTATTGCTACTCCTACCGAAGCTGCTTCCGTGGGTGCTCTGGGCGCCATCATTTCGGCTGCAATATATCGCCGGCTGAATGGTAAAATCCTTAAAGATGTGGCATTCGACAGCCTGAAAACCGTTTCCATGGTCATGTGGGTCATCTTCGGAGCCGGATGCTTTGCTACTGTCTACCAGGGAATCGGTGCTTCGGAGTTAATCCAGAACATCATCAAGAGCTGGCCTGTCAGCAAATGGGTGATTCTCTGCCTTATTCAGGCAGTCTGGATAGTATTGGGCTGTCTGATGGATGCCATTTCCATATTGATGGTTACAGCACCATTGTTTATCCCTGTTGCCAATTTCCTTGGGATTGACCTTCTGTGGCTTGGTCTTTTATATGCTGTGAATACTGAAATGGCCTATCTTACGCCGCCGTTCGGCATAAACCTGTTTGTCATGCGCGGCATAACCCAGGGCAAAGGAATCACGACCAGGGAAATATATAAAGCGGCTATACCGTTTGTCTGTTTGCAATTGCTTGTTCTTGTTCTTGTAATGGTTTTCCCTGAAATCATCACCTGGTTACCGGGAGTGCTGTCAAATTAGGTTAAAAACAAGGTACTGGAATTCATAAAACAAATTCAATAAAAAAATTATAAAGGAAGTCCTTAAAAATGAAAATCGCTTATAAAGGTGAAACCCTAATTACAATACCCGGCACACAGACTGTCTCGAATGCCTCTGTAATCGTTGACGGCAATAAAATCAGCTCGGTTCGGACAGACATACCAAAAGGATTACCCATAGTTGACCTGGGTAAAACCACATTGCTTCCGGGACTGATTGATGCTCACCTTCATCTTATGTGGACCGGGGAAAACGCTGATCCTGATTCAACCCGGCGGGCTGAAACCAGGGAGATAACCATGCTGCGAATGGCCAACCATGCCCTTAAAGCCATCTGCGGCGGAATCACAACGTGCAGAGAAACCGGCAGCCCGACTAAGATGATTCTGGCGCTTCGCGATGCATTGCTGATGGGGTTGATTCCAGGGCCAAGAATCATTTCTGCCGGTACGCTGATTACCATGACCGGAGGGCATGTAAACACGATTTCAAGAGAGGCGGACGGTCCAGGAGAGGCCCGCAAGGCTGCACGGGAATTGATCAAGGCAGGTGTGGATTTTTTAAAAGTGGCTGCTTCAGGAGGAATTTACGGGCACGGGGAGGAAATCGGCTCTCTCCAGCTTGACGGGGATGAGCTTTCTGCAATCGTCCGGGAGGCTCATAAAACAGGAAAAAAAGTGGCTGCACACGTATACCCTGCAAAAGGAATTGAAATCTGCCTGGATGCAGGAATCGATTCAATCGAGCACGGCAGTTTTCTTACCCAGGAGCTGGCCGAGCGCATGGCCTCGCTTGGAACTTTTCTTGTTCCGACGTTGTCAGTATACCAGGCCATGCACAGCCACCAGAACGATCCGGCAACAATGGACTTCATCCGGAGGAAAACCGCTCAGGTGGTGGAAGCGAGTGAGAAAGCAGTCATGATTGCAAAGGCCCATGGTGTGAAGATTTGCGCCGGGACCGATTCAGGGGGACCCTGGCACCCCCATGGATCTATTATCAGGGAAATTGAAGCACTGACAAGGGTAGGACTGACCCCTGCCGAGTCAATCTGTGCAGCGACATTGACAAATGCCGAACTTTTGAATCTCCATGACCGGATCGGCTCACTTGAGACAGGCAAATTTGCAGACTTTATTGCCGTGGAAGGAAACCCCCTGGAAAATATCGGGGCATTGAATAAGATTGTCCTTATCGTCAAAGACGGGATACCGGTTTTCATCCACAGCAGATATGCAAAAGAAATTTCAAAATCAGGGCTTACGGATTCCTTTCTTTTTCCAAATGCCGTGAACCGGGCCTGACCTAGTTCATAGTCTGCAAAAATGGACACAAATCATTAAAGACGGCGGTCTTTTCAGATTTTATAATTTGATTTTTTTTTTCGATCAGGTTAGTATCCATACCGATGTGATTCCTTTTTTGATTTATTTTCTTTAATCCGGACTATACATCATAAAAAAAAAGAGTTTCGACAATATAATTTATTTCCATGTTCATTTATTGACTGGAAATTGAGATATTTAAGATTTCATCACGCTATGGAAAAAAACGGTTTTAACTCAGAAACTGTATGCCCTGTGACCGGACTCCCGGTTAAAAAAGATCCTGAATGGGAAGAGGTTTCCCTTGGCTATAATTATTATTCGACCTTTTCCCTGATCGGAAAAAGAATTTTATATACCGCCCCCAAAGGTTCCCTAAGCCCTGAGGGGATAACGGCGTTTTATGCAATACGTGAAAAATATATCGAAGCCGCCGGGCTTTTGGGCAGGCATTATGTTGAAATACGGGATAACAGCCGGGTCACCGGGATCCCGTCAAGGGAAGTCCGGATACAATACTCCAAGCTGTTTTTAAAAGAGGTTGATACAGGGTGGCTGTCCGGGTTCTGGCTGTTTAACGCTCCCATGATCTTAAAAAACGTTTATAATGTGGGCATTCTTTTAAAAAAACCCGCCATACCCGTGAAAGCAGTGGATGATTATAAAACTGCCGTCACCACTGCCATTGAAGTGCTTAATTCAAAAGGAATCCCGACAGGGCTTCCGGAAGAGGGAAGGAAGCGATATTCCAGGGAAGACTGGCAAATCGACTTTGGCGATTATGGTATAGGGTTTGAGCTGATCGGTGACGATATCCTTTACAGCAATGCCTACGGTATTATAAAAGAAGATTTTATCGATAAGTTTTTTGCGCTTCATGAAAAAGTGATCAATGAGGCCGGGCTCTTACAAAAACCCGGATACTTCAAGATAATGAACTGGGAAAAATTGGAAAGCGCCACCTGGAAAGCAAGACAGCTATATAGAAAAAGGCTGGTCGAATTTAATAAAAAGATCCCTTGCAGGCTCACCATTGTCTTTGGGGTGAACACCCTGATGAAAACCGTAATCAATATGAGCCGCATGCTGGCCCCGTTTAAGGTCATTGTTGCCGATAATCTGACCCAGGCCTTAAAAAATATTGAAAAAGAAAGAAGCGTCTCTGCCGCTCTTCCGGATATCCAGTCAAAAAGAACGGGCGAGCCCGTCAACCACGATGAACTCAGGGATGAACTGCTGAAACATATCGGGTCGTTGAACTGGGATGAAAAGGGGACTCCTTCCGATAAAATCAGCGAAGACCATCCCTTTAAAGAAGTATTTTTGGCCTTGAATATCGTTAAGGAAGATCTGGACAACACTTTTGAAGAACGGGCCAGGGCGGAACAGCATTTAAGACAGAGCGAAGAAAAATACAGAACCATTCTGGAAAACATTGAAGATGCCTATTATGAAGTTGACCTCAAGGGGAATTTTGTTTTTTTTAATAAAGTTTTTCCAATGCTTTTAGGCTATCCGGCTGAAGAGCTGATCGGGATGAATTATACCCGGTTTGTGGCAAAAGAATCTGTTGCAAATATCATGAATATATTCAGTCTTGTATATTCTACACACAAACCTGAAAAAGAATTCGGATGCGAACTTATCCATAAAAACGGCCGGCGGCTTTATTGTGAAGTATCTGTTTCCCTGAAAAAGGATTTTAATCATCAGGTCATCGGATTCATGGGGCTTTTAAGGGATAGGACAGAAAAAAAAGCCCTTGAGGATGAGCTTGCACTTCACAGGGACAACCTTGAGAAGATGGTCGAGAAAAGGACTTCCCAGCTTAAAAAAGCAAACATTGACCTTAATGTGGAGGCCAATGAAAGAAATTATGCTGAAAAAATCAATGCAGCGCTTTTTGAAATTTCCAATGCCGTCACCACCACTCTGAGTCTTGATGAACTATATGTATCAATGCATAAAAGCCTTAACGGGATCATGGAACTGTCCAATTTTTACATTGGTATCTATACTGAAAAAGAAGACATGATCCATATTGCATATGAAGTGGATGAATACAATGAAGGGATTAAGGAAATAAGGGACGTCTCCAGGTTAAAATCCCTTTCCAGCGAGGTGATTTTCGGAAGAAAACCTCTGTTTTTGACCACGGAAATGCTGATGCTGCGAAAAGGGAAAGACTCCATCATGGGAAATACCCCGCTTGTCTGGCTGGGTGTCCCGCTTTTGATCCAGGACCGGATCATGGGCCTGATCTGTGCCTATAGCTATTCTGAGCCTGATTATTTTACAAAAAGAGATCTTGACATTCTCATCGCTGTTTCCAGCCAGATTGCCGTTGCCATAGAAAGAAAGCAGGCCCTGGACAACCTGAAAATCAGGGAAGAAAAATACAGGCGGCTCATAGAAACAACATCGATTGGATACTGGCAGCTTGGAAAAGACCTGGTCACAACTGATGTAAACCAGGCTGTCTGCCGGATGACCGGGTATGACGAGCATGAAATCATTGGAAGGCCCCCTACTGATTTCCTTGATCAAGCAGGTTCGGAAATACTCAGGGAACAGTATTCAAAACAGACCTCTTCCCATTACCGTAAATATGAGCTGACCTGGATTAGAAAAAATGGGGAAAAGGTCTATACCGCTCTTGATACGACCTTGATCTATGATGAAAAGAACGATATCCAGAGCTCATTTGCATTTATCACCGACATTACCCCGCGGGTCAAGGCGGAAGAAGATCTGAGCAAGGCCAGGGACCAGGCAGAGCAGGCAACCCGGGCAAAAAGCGAATTTCTTGCCAATATGAGCCATGAGATCCGGACCCCCATCAACGGGGTCATCGGTATGGCTGAACTCATGATGGATTCAAGCCTTGATGATCAACAGCAAAGCTATTTGAAGACCATTTCCAATGAAGCGGATGCACTTTTAGGGATCATCAATGATGTACTGGATTTTTCCAAGATAGAAGCCGGCAAGCTCGAACTTGAAGAGATCCCTTTCAACCTTTATAATACCCTTGAGAATCTTGCCTCCTCCCTTGCCATAAGAGCTGAAAAAAAAGGACTTGAACTGATTTCCTATCTTGCGCCGGATGTCCCGGCCCTGGTGATGGGAGATCCCGGGCGATTGCGCCAGATTTTGATGAATCTTGTGGGTAATGCATTGAAATTTACCCATGAAGGTGAAATTTTCATTAAAGGTGAGAAATTCAGTCAGGAACAGGACAAGATTTTTTTGAAATTTTCAGTCAAAGATACAGGTATCGGGATCCCAAAAGAAAAACAGGTTGAAATTTTTGAGAGTTTTTCCCAGGCAGACGGATCAACAACCCGGGAATATGGAGGGACAGGGCTTGGCACCACAATATCAAAACAGCTTGTTGAGCTTATGGGGGGTGAAATCGGAATCGAAAGCGAACCTGGAATTGGAAGTAACTTTTGGTTTACCGTCTGTTTCAGGTTGCAGCATGTAGCGGATTCTCCTGAGTCAAAGGCATTTAATGTGGATTTAAAGGATTTGAAAGTTTTAATCGTTGATGATAATCCGACCAACCGCTATATCTTTTTAAGATACCTTGAATTTTTTGGCTGTTTGCCGGTTGGTGCCCAAAATGGGGAAGAGGCGCTTGAAATCCTTGGAGAACCTGACCCCGGGGGCAATGTAGATCTTATTTTAATGGATTTGCAGATGCCCGGTATGGATGGATTTGGACTCGCCAGGGCCATCCGGGAAAATAAGGATCTTGATTGTATCCCGATTATTATCCTGTCCTCCATGGGAAGGGCCGGGGATAGCCTTATATGCAGAGAAATCGGAATACAGGGCTATTTGTCAAAGCCGGTCAGGAAAAATGAACTGAAACTGACAATCGGCTCGGTTCTCGGTTTGATCGAAAAACCGGCAGAAGATAAGAAAGAGGTTGTCACAAGACATTCCATTGCGGACGAACAAAGAAAAATGCTGTGGATACTCCTGGTTGAAGATTATCCTACCAACCAGAAAATTGCAGAAAAAAACATTACCCAGGCAGGGTTTAACATGGTCCTGGCCCAAAACGGCAAAGAAGCAGTAAATATGTTTAAAACCGGAAAATTTGATTTGATCCTCATGGATATCCAGATGCCGGTCATGGATGGGTATGAGGCCTCACAGAGGATACGGGAACTTGAAAAACAGATGGCCGGCCCGGGTGCCCGGAAAAACAGGATACCTATTATTGCCATGACGGCCCATGCCGTATCCGGGATCAGGGATAAATGTTTCCAGGCCGGCATGGATGATTATATATCCAAACCCTTAAGGCGACAGGATCTCATTGCCATGGCAGACAAATGGACCATTGCAAAAACCGGGAAAAACAATATCCTCCCTTCAGGGGACTCTAAACCGCCGGAAATAAAAAACATCCTTTGTGAAAATGAACCCATCCATTTTGAAAAGGCTTTAAAAGAGTTTGAAGGTGATAAGGATTTTTTGATGGAAGTTTTGGTTGAATTTATCAGGAAAG
>Ga0208968_1001906_pt1 | contig 10853 bp, 7 predicted proteins | sample RifOxyA3_FD_184031 | JGI IMG/M metagenome (GOLD analysis project Ga0208968, IMG submission 184031) | Groundwater microbial communities from Rifle, Colorado - Rifle Oxygen_injection A3 (SPAdes) | ecosystem: Environmental > Aquatic > Deep subsurface > Groundwater | place: Rifle, Colorado, United...
ATGAAATGAAAGACCAGCAAAACGAATCCAAGCAAAGCGAATATTTTGGCCAGTTTTCCAAAGATATTAAACTCATTGTAGAAAACTTCGAGACCGATTTTTGAAGGCGAAGGAATAATATCGGCACCATAATTCGTCTGGAATTTTTTAATGTATCCGAGATATTCGGCGGATTTCGACCAATTGCCTGACATTGTTGCGTTGTTGTACTCGTCGTAATACAATTTAAGTATGCTGCCGGCAAAATCAGCTTCTTCTTTTTTCATCGTTGGAGGAATTGTCGATTGCGTTACCCAGGTTCGGCGCGGGTCGTTCGGAACCGGGAATATTTTCAGGAAATCGCCATTAAATATTTGATAGCAAATGTTTACCCGCTCATCAACATTGATGATTTCCTTGTCGTATTTGTTCCTCGTTGTTTGCTTTTTGTTGTATGATTGCTGAACCAGATCGTTTAATCGATAGTGTCCGGATTGATCAAACATTTGGTTGAATGAAACGAAATCTCCTGAAATGCCCAGCATTCTCCTTAACTCCGGATTGCCCACTTTCACAATTGGAACGTTTTTCCATTTGTCAGGATTGGCACTCATTTCAATAAAAAATTCAACCGGAGAAAGTCCTTCCCAATTGTCTTTTTTAGTGATTTTGCGTAAAAGATCTGATGCCAAAGTATTGACTGGTTCAATCCGTCCCTGATGATCCTGAACCAGTAGCTTCCCTACTTCAGAAATGTGTTGTTTTTTTGTTGTGTTCGCTCCAAAAGAAATATTACCAGACAGGCCTAATGCCGAAAGAATAACAAGTGCCAAAAGTGTTTTTCCGGCCTTGCGCATATTCTGAAGTTTTGAGCTTAGGCGAATCAGTGTCTGAAAGCGGCTGGCAGGGCTAAATAAGGTGAAAACCATGCCAAGTGTCATCAGGAAATACCCAAGATATGAAAGCATTGTTCCCCAATAATCCTGATTAACCGATAGAATGGTTCCCATTTCATCCTGATCAAAAGATGACTGGAAGAAGCGGTATCCGTTGTATTTCAATATATTGTTCATGTAAATCCTAAATGGGCGATCGACCGATGAGCCCGGGTCTTTTAAAGTGATTTCGCTCGCGTACGACGATGGGCTGTTTGAGCCGGGATACCGTTCAAGCTGAAAATCGCGAAGAAAAATGCTGAAGGGCAATTCGCGGACAACCGATCCGTAAGAAATGCTAACATCGATGCCATTGATCGTGCAAGTTACAGGTTGATAAATGTTTCCATCGCGTCCGAAAACATTCAGTCGCGTGGTTTCATTTCCTGATGTGATTATTGCAGTAAAAGCATCGACTCCGCCTTGTCCGGTTTCATCAGGAATCTGAATCAGCGAACGAAACCCATTGACATCGGGAATTCGTGTTTCTGTTGCATTCGGAACGAATAATTCATTTTCAACAGTCAGTGATTTTCCGGCGATTTCTATTGTTTCCTTGTAACGATTGCTCGTATTTGGTGTAAATTTTACTTTTGTATGGGTTGTTTCTTCCTGATTGTTTGCGGTCGCTTTCAGGGTAATATAGGATTCGGTCGATACAATCTGGTTGTTCGATTCGCCTTCGCGGATGTGCATACTTCCTTCGAACCCAAAGTATCGGGTAACTCCGGCTCCGATAATGATCACGATAAAAGCAAGATGGAACAAAAGGATGGCCCATTTCTTCCGGTTGACCAGTTTGTATTTGAATACGCTTCCTGCCAGATTAATCATTCCAACAAAAAGAAGCAATTCGAACCACCAGGATTGATATATAAGTGCCTGCGCAGTTGCAGTTCCGTAATCGTTCTCAATAAAAGTTGCATATCCTATTGATATGGCAAACATTATCAATAACAAAACGGTGAAAAGCATGGAGGATAGAAATGAAACTACTTTTTTCATGTGTTTATTTTTAAACCACATAGGCACCTAGGACTCATAGTTATTATTTTTCTATGTGAACTATGTGCCTATGTGGTTATTATTCATATGATTGACTATATAAAAGATCCTTTAAATTAATGATAATGATTCCAGGGTTCGACAGGGCTAACATGTGATATAAAGACTAAAAAAAACTCCTTTGTTTTAGAGTAAAACAAAGGAATTTTCTGAATTTTTATACTGACCAAAGTTTATTTGGTTGTTGGATCGTCATGTGCAATTTTAGCTGAGTACTCTTTGTAATTGAATCCTTTGTAATGAGGACTTTCTTCGTTGTGACATTTTTTACAAACTTTTTCCTCTGGTAAAATCATACCTTTAGATAGAGCCAACTTCTGATCTTTCATTACAGTTGCTACTTTGTAAAGGCTACCTGGTCCATGGCAAGATTCACATGAAACACCTTCGGCAGGAGTAATTGAGGCGATTAAGCCCTGATCAACGCCTGCAGCTGTTGAGTGACATTTTAAACACTTTGGATTTTTTGCTTCATCACCCTTCAGTGAAGCCATTGCCTTAGCATGGGGACTAGCTAACCATTTGTTATATTGTTCCCCTTTTTCAGCCTTGTTATGACACATTTTACATTTGGCGGCTCCGATATACTTTGCCTGAGCATTGGCGAATGAAACTAAAAATAGAAACATCCCCATTAAAAGAAATAATCGTTTGAAATTCATAGTCGTTGTTATTTTAAAGATTAGTAATATATTTCTCATTCACAATCATATTAATCAGTCTGTTGACAATTCCCAATCTTGTAACTGGAACAAAAATGCATTAATATTTTCTAATAGGCAAAGATAATGCCACACATTTCCAGGTTTGTGTCCTCAAAGTTTGTTAATAAAGTTGAACATGACACGAAGCACAGGATTCAGTGCGCCAGGCATCATCAATATCGACAGGATGCTTAAATTCAAGTGGTTCAAATGAATTAGAATATTGAATGCTGTCCGGACTACCCTGCGCCTGAATAACATGGCACAAGTTACAATCTTTTGAAATTACTTTCCCTTGTTCACTGGCATGCCTATCGTTGTGACACCTGAAACAACCGTCATACTCCATGTGCCCGATGTTATTGGGATATTTTGTCCAGTCAGCTTTCATAAACGGGAAAATATTATTGGCGTATCCGTTTTGTATTTCAGCAATTGAATTATCAATATCCGTTTTTCTGCTGGTCATCAAATCAGGATAAGTTGATTTGTAAAATTCATTTACCTGATCTTTAATAGCCATAAATGCACTGTCTTTGGTCGAATACGTTTTATACAATGCTGTCATCGCAATTTGTTTGATTCCGGGCAAAGTTTTAGAAATTTTACCGGTACTGATTGATTTGTCAACAAAATTTTGCGGAACATTGTAGTTGTGAGAAGGCCGGTTATGGCAATCAAGGCAATCCATCACCCTTGTCTCCAATGAGTCGAGTTTTTCCTGGCTTAACAAGTTTTCACTGTCGGTAAATATCTCACTGACACCGGTTTTTTTATTGGTATATTTTACCCACGGAATTACCTGACGATTGTCTGAAGTTGTTTTGTATTCAATTTTAACGTCAGGGCTTATGTGCTGGTGAATTCCTTTTTCCAAACCTTCGGATGTCATTTTTGAACTTGTTTTCATTTGCAAATTAATAACATGTTCAGTATTTAATTCATCAGCAAGGTATGACTGCAGATATTTTACCTTCCGGTCATAAAATTTTTCGGGCCAGTGGCATTGTTCGCATGTTTCCTGTGCCGGGCGCAGGTTTGCAATCGGTGTAGGAATAGGAGTGGGGAATTTATGTGCTAAAACCGAATAAACCTGATATAATCCCGACATTTTACTTTTTACATACCAACTGGCACCTGATCCAACATGACATTCAACACAGGCAACGCGCTCATGTGAAGAACCATGGTAAGTTACAAATTCAGGCTCCATAACCTGATGGCATAATTTTCCGCAGAATTCAACCGATTCGGTATAGTGAAAAGCTTCATAACTTCCAATGGATGAAATTATAAGCAGGAATACGGTGCCAAATACAAAAATGATGGATGCATTCCGGGTCGCTTCATTGTTAAAATTAATTATCGGCCAGTTTGTAACTTCTCCTGCGGCTTCTGCTTTTCTGGTTCTCGATCTGTTTAATCTCATCCCGATCGGAATAAGAAGTAACCCAATTATCATAAATGCAGGTAGTACCATGTATATGAAAAGGCCAATATATGTACCACCGAAACTAAAAAAAGTACTAAGAATCATTAATGAAAGTATCGAGGCCAGGTTGAAAACAGCCAATACTGCTCCAACGATTGATACCCAGTTTTTAATTGATGAAGGAAGTTTCATGTCAAAATTTTTAAGACAAATAAAGTACTTGATTGATTGTGCAAGTTTGTAAAAAGTACTGAATAATTTATTCAAATTGACAAGTGTCAAGTCATCAATGTATCTCTATATATTTCAGGTTGTTATGATTAAATTAATGGGAAAGCAGGGAATATATAATAAAGATGACCTGAACAATTCCTGTGAATAGGAAAATATATCCAAAGAACTTAATCCATTTCATTTGTTTCTTTGAAAATTCTTTCTTGTCAACTACATTTTCGAGCATTCCTGATTTTTCGAGTTCCTTATATTCACGCGGCCTGTCTTCTTTGTATTCTTCAGCCAGTACTTTCCCTGTAAAAATAACTGTATCCATCGGGAATGCTTCGGGACGAAGATGTGTATTAAAGAAGTGGATTGTAAAAATAAATCCTACAGCCAGCAATGCTTCATCACTATGAATGATTTGGGCTACATTGATAAACCAGCCCGGCAGAAGGCGTGTGAAAAATACAGGGAACCAAAGAACCAAACCGGTTGATCCAATAACAACAACTCCCCAGAAAACAGCCATGTAGTCAAATTTTTCCCAATAAGTCCATTTCCCATAAGATGGCCGCGGGCCTCTACCGGTAAACCATTTCATCGAAGCCCAGAAGTCTTTTAAATCCTGACCGTTAAACATCAGCGAATTTTTTCCGAAAATGAAATCCTTCATACTAAGTCCTTTTTCCTTCTTCATCTTGAATAAGGAATACACATGGTATGAAAAATAACCAAAGGTCACAACAGCTGCAGTACGATGAATAATTCCGGCAGAATATGCCCCACCAATAAGTTTTACGAAGAATTTTGCCCAATCCATGTAGGCGAATTTCAATAACATCCCGGTAAAAGCAAGAGATAAGAAACTGACAACTACAAAAAGATGGGTAATACTTTGACTTTTTGTGAATCGCCTTACATAGACTTTCTCGCCAAGTTCCTGAATATGTTCTTTCTTTTTTCTCATGGCGCTGATCGAACGAGGCAACCATAAAAGGGTATGCAATCCGAAGAAGGCAAAAACGCTGATAAGTAATCCGGTCATGGCCCAGAAAGTGTAATAGAGCCAAGGATATTTGGTTTTATTATTGTGCGTTGCATGGGTTAAATACCCAGTAAATTTTTCGCTGGCATCGGCATGGCATTTTTGACAGGTGGCTACAATATTCTCCGGCCCAACTGACGATTTTGGATTTTCAAGTTTGTAAATGCTATGAGCACCATGGCAGTCGGAACATCTTGCTGCCTGCAGGTATCCAAGCTGATAAACTTTCCCATGGTATGTATCAAGGTATGTTTCAGCCAGATCGGTATGACACTTGCCACATTGCAATGTTATTTCCGACATAAATTTATCCTGATGAACTTCTGTTATCAAATGGGCAGTATGGCATGTTCCGCAATTCGGATATTTTAAACTGCCTTCCTTGTCCTGATAGGCATGATCGCTGGCAATATATTCATTGTAAATACCCTTGTGACAGTTACCACAGGTAGCCGCAATGTTCTTTGGATTTACCGATGATCGGGGATCCGCTTCTCTCAAATTGAAATGGGTGGTATGGCAATCAGTACAAACAGCTGCCGAAAGTAATCCCTTTTCGGTAAGACTTCTGCCGTGCACGCTTGATGAATAATCGTGAAATGCATCGATTTCACCCAGGTTAGTTCCTTCGACAGCTTTCCCGCCTGTACGATGACATTCGCCGCAAAGTCCTGGAATAGCTGACCTGAAAACAGGGGAAGTTTCATCCGTTTTTGGTTTGACCAAATGCGTGCCATGACAATCAGTACAGTATGGCGCATTTTCTTTTTTGTTGAAATATGCCTGACCATGACCACTCGAAAAGTAAATATCAGATTCTTTAGCGTGGCAATTGGAACAATCGACCTTGCCTGCTGTTTCGCAGGGCCGTTGCATATTGGCTGTTACATCTGAATGGCATTTAACACATGTAATGGTTTTGTGAGAAGATGCAGCAAGTTCCGAAACTTCTACTTTTAAGGATACTTGCTTGTTATTTACAATTTTGTGAGTCTCGCCCTTTTCATGACATTTCAAACAGGTATTGTCCGAAATATTTGCAATTACATTTTTTAATTCCACTTTGTGTGGCGGATGACAGGCAGTGCATGCCGGAATTGCACCCGGTTTAGTTTCCCACAATTCTTTATTTATAACCTTCACATGCACATCCTCGATCCTTGCATGACACTTCATACAGGTAGCAGCAATGTTCTTCGGAGAAATACTTGAACTTACATTTGTATGAGGTAATATAAGGTGGTTGTCATGGCAATCGTTACAGGTAGCCGAAACAATCAGTCCTTTTTTGAACAATCCAAGTCCGTGGATACCTTCGCTGTAATTTTCAAGAATATTGTGTTCTGCGATATTGTATGCCCTGGCTACCGGAGCGCCTTCCCTGTGGCATGATCCGCATAACACAGGAATATTCATCTTATAGGTTTTTGATTCGGGCTGATCTGATTTTAAAATGTCGTGGGTACCATGACATTCCTTACAGGTTGGGGCGTATTTTTGGTTCGCCAGAAAAGCCCTGCCATGAATTCCACGGTAATATTTCTCTTTTGCATCAGTATGACAAGTTCCGCAATCAACTGGTTTAAGCGTTTCGGCGTGGGGAAAATCTGTCACTGCAGCATCGGCATGACAGGCAGCACAAGTTACATTCTTGTGAACTGATTTTTCCATTGCATTTTCCGGAACATATCTGGAAAGTTTTTTACCCGGTTTTTCCGATGTTAATGAAGGATCGTTGTGGCACGTAAAACAATCATCGTTGGTTTGAGCCCACAAATTACCTTCGCACAGAAAAAGAGTTGCTGCGAGTAAAATGACTTTGGGAAGTCTCCTGATTATTAAATATGGTGCCATCCTGTAATGATGCTTTTATAATTTTCAAGCGGAGATTTTCCAATTGAAGCAATATAGAGATGAATCACTAAAAAAATCGAAATGAAAAATCCAAGGGCTGAATGAAATATTGCGGTCACGAATACACCACTAAAATCATATACCTTTTCAATAATTATTTCAGGAAATAAAAGTGCGAACCCGGTTATAATCACGCCGGGAACAGCTAAGTACATTACCACAACATAGAAAATCTTCTGAAGCGGATTGAATTTTCTTTTTTCAGAAAGAGGAAAGGGAGCCTTCATTCCATGAAACATCCCCCATGAATAGTATAAGGCCTGTTTAATAGGCTGTTTAATAAACCCTTTTATCTTAATAAGGTAATATTTGCCATTACTGGTTACCAAATTTCCAACGAAAAAAACGATATAGCCCAGCGTCACTACCACACCTGCAATATTATGGAGCTTAACTACCAGGCTAAAACCAATTACCGATGTTTCCATGCTCGATTGCATCGAAATACCAGTAACAATTAAAACAATAATTCCCAGGGCATTGATGCCATGCCAAATTCTTAACCAAAGAGGATAAAAATATATTTTTTCAGTTGCTGCCATTATAGATTACTTTTTTAAAATTCTGAAAATACTATGTATAATAATACCAGCCAATGTTGCCAGGAAAATCAGAATACTTAATAATTTCAAAAAGGGACTTTGATGTGTACCGATTACGTATGACGAGTTTGTTAAAACAGTACTTAAACCGCCATTTTCAGAACGTTTTCGAAGATTTTCGTATTTGTAAAGCGAAGCTTTTAATCTGGAATCTGCCGAATGACATTCCACACATTTTTTTACAGCGTGATCCTTACTTAATATATTGTGAGAAACCATCAGACTATCAACCACTTCCGTATGACACTCGATACATCGGACATGTTGAAAATGAAGTGCCTGATTAGGCAACCAGTCGTGAACCTCAACCAATTTCGGATTATTGTGACCTGAAATGAGTTTGTATTTTTTCATATCATTGTGACATGAAAGGCACAATTTGTTGCTGTAATCAACAATTTCAAGAACGTTGTCACTGTTTCGGGCCGTGGCAGCATAGGTATGTTGATTGTGACACTTTGAGCAACTGAAATTTTCGCCGTAAACTTTATGATGGACACTTTTCTCAACTTCAGCCTGAATTTCTTCAAATTTATACTTGGCGTATGATTCGTCTCCACCGTGGCAGTCTAAACAGGAACTTAGAGGTTCAAGTTTCAAAGTTGCCTGATGAGGGTAAACCTCGTATTCAGACGAATGACAGTCCGTACAATCAAAACTCTTATGGACACCTGCCGAAATTGCAAAAGTATCAAGTACATAGTATGGATTCATAAGGCGTTTCACTTCCTTGTCAGTAACGTCATTGTGAAACGAATAAGACTGATTGGAATGGCATTTCAAACAGGCATGATGCTGTGGATCCTGATAAGATTGAGCATTTAAATGCGACGATGCAAAAAATAGTAGTGAAATCAGTATAATCAATCGATAATTCATCTGTCTGTAATTTTTTTATACCCTGGCAATATTAAAAAATGGTAATATCCTGATATTTTGGATATTACCATTTTTTTAGTTGAAATCTATAGAAAAAAATTTCTTGAAATTAGTATGCCCAAAGTCGGGTAATTGTAAATCCGATGGCAAATCCTTTATTATTCATCTCATTCTGGTTCCACATAATATTATCCTGTGGAAGCAATGAAGTTGTTGAAGCCATGTAAACCTGGAAAGCATGTGTTCCGGTAGAAACTTCATACCCAAAAGCGATATTCGACTTTGGATGTGGGTAATTATCGTTCCATTCCGATTGCTCAGAGATGTCTTTAATTTTTAATGGCTGGTCATAATTGAAAATTATAGATCCCTGAGGGGTTACTTTAATGCGGCCATTAACATGAACGCCAATTTTATCGTGATCATAGGGGCTGCCAGCTTTTTGGTAATGTACCATGTTATAATGCGAAAAGCTTACTGCTGCCTGAAGTGAAAACCAATCACAAAATTTTCTGGCCACCATCAGTTCTGAAAAATAGCTCAACCTATCAGTAAATGCAACTTTATTTATTTCTGCAAGTGGTGAAGGAGAAGCTACACTAACGTTTTCAACTAATCCTGTATAATCTTTTCCGTCAATTCCGATAACACCATACAATGCTACTGATACTGGAATGGTATTTTTGCGGGTCTGCTGCAGAATAGTCCATTTTGCGTTCAAATCGGTTATGTTTTTTTCACCAGCAACACTTTTCTTGGTAATTCCGGCTCCAATTTGAAGGTTTTTTACCGGTACATAGTTTAGCCCTAATCTGATGTTTGCGGAACCATAAATTCCCCATAGATCGGTACGACCCTTTTCGAGTGTTCCGAATTTATGCTGAATAATCATTTCCAAAGTCTTGGCTTCAGGGATCACAACAGTCTGGGCATCAATCAGCAACCCACTTTCAAAAGTTGCATTTACCGGAAAATCCTTTTCTTCTGCTTCAGTTTTTGCAGTTGCTTCTTCCTGTGCAAATGATCCGACCGAAATAAAGGAAAGGAGTATAATAAATAAGATATTTTTTTTCATTTCAGAGAATATTAATTGTTTGCACTAATTATTTTTAGCTCCTTCTGTTATCCATTGCAGAATTAAGGCTGCCTGTGAAGCAGAGATAGTAGCGTAATGAGTACCCGATTTCGGTAAAGTATAGATTTTGCTACTTGCAGGACTTGCAATATTGACATAATTCGGTACAAGTTTCGAATGAGCAACGGCTGCCGTTAAAACTGGAGCCTGTGTATTATGACAAGAGATACATTTTTCTGCAAAAATCGGAATTATTTTTTCTGAAAAACTGATCGGATCACTACCGGGTGGTGGTGGTGTAATTTCTTCCGGCAAAATAAAATCATATTTACAACTGTTCAGGAACAGTGAAAACAAAATCAGAATAAGGAATATTGTACGTTTTTTCATGGTGCTCAATTTTAAATTATTTATAAAAAAAGGCTTCAATTTTTAAAAAGAGAAGCCTTTTTTATATCTTTTCACATTATACCTTCTTATTTATTAAGCGCTTCAAGTGTATTTGCCAACAAAGCCTTTACGTATTTTGGATTGTGAACACCAAAGCTACGGTCTTCTTTAATACCTTTCCAGTTAAAATAAGCCTGTACATGAAGCATTGGATAAGTGCCAACTTTTGGCTCGTAAGCTGCGTCAGCTTCAACATATTCCACCAAGCCAAGTTCAATTAACTTATCGCGTATTTGATCTAATTTAACGTGTACCTCATCCTGCACGCCACCATAGTTATAATTGGTAATTGCAGTACCACCATGACAGGTATTACATGCAGTTACACTAGGAATATAAGAATGGCCGCCGCGTCCAACCATGGCTGTACCGGTAAAAGCTTTTTCTTTCGTAAATGGAGCCATGTGGCAACCTGTACATGAGGCTTGTGCAAGATGCGTGGCTGATCCGGCCGCAGGATACTGAACTGAACCGGGGATTTCAGCAAATCCGACTCCGGCAAGAACATTGCCCTGAGAACTGTAGTGTGGCCCATAATGCGTACTTGTGATTTT
>Ga0208968_1001908_pt1 | contig 10850 bp, 9 predicted proteins | sample RifOxyA3_FD_184031 | JGI IMG/M metagenome (GOLD analysis project Ga0208968, IMG submission 184031) | Groundwater microbial communities from Rifle, Colorado - Rifle Oxygen_injection A3 (SPAdes) | ecosystem: Environmental > Aquatic > Deep subsurface > Groundwater | place: Rifle, Colorado, United...
AAGTTGATTGAACGGCATTGGAACGGTATAGCAGCATACAGCAGACCAGAGAACAAAGTCTCTTTGGGTTTTGTCGAAGGATTAAACAACAAAATTAGAGTAATACAAAGAAGGGCTTATGGCCTACGAGACGAGGAATATCTCCGCTTAAAAATTCTCACTTGTATGCTCAAGAAGATATAAAATGACCCACTCGATTACGCGAAGACCCAAAATTACCATATCCAAATGCTCTTACCCCAAACTCAGCCCACGCGTGTGCACTACCACCAAAATCATCTACCAATCCATTTCCATCATATTTGAAACTTAAAACCAGATCACAAGATGTTAGATCCCAAACTTCGGGGAAATTACCTGCTTGATATCCTCCACTCAGTGTAATATCGTTAAACGCTTTAGCTAAGCTATTTATACTTTTTTCTTGTGTTTGTTGTACATCTAAAATATCTGGTGTGTCCTGACAACTTGTAAAGAAAATCCCAAAAGAGAAAAGCAAAACAACGAGAACAGATAAGTTTTTCATTTTACACTCCTTTTGTTTTGTAAATAATTAATTATTTAATGAAGTTCCCGGAAAAGTATAATAAAAAATTTTACCTCCCTTCTATATTCTTATCCGTTAAGAGTTTTAAAGAAATGAATTAATTTTTAAGTCTTTACCAATTTGGAAAGACTAGACTGAGAAATAAGTATGAGTGTGTCTTTACTCTAAAATCCCCGAGATAAAAACAATTTTCTGGATATGACAATATTTGGAAGGGTAGATTAATTGTTTCCCTCTTCGAGGAATTTATTATATCACCAATTAACTTGAAAAAAACTAAAGAAATTTATTGCTATTGTCAAGAATTATTTTGTTGGTTAAGTCTCGAATTGAGAAGTCATTGCCTATTTAGTGTTTTTCAACGAAGACGTATTGAGGATTTAATGCTCAATCGGTCTTCCAAAAAATAAAACATGCCCGCGCTCAAGGGGGGCAAAGCGCAGGCATATATTTCTAATTCTCTACTCCCTTAGGAGTGGAGGCTGGTACAACAATAAAGATATTTTTGATTATTATCAAATTACCTCAACAACAACATCTTCTTCGCATTTATGTATCATCGTGCTTTCAACCGAAAGATTTTGGATTGCGAAATGGAAAACGTTATGAAATAACGCCCGAGGCTAGCATGGTTCTTCAGACAACCTCGAAGGTTGCTAACTAAATTTACTTTGAACTTTCGCCTGCGAGACCGTTAAGATCCATTCCTTCAGCAATTTTTCTTGCGCTGCCTTCAGGCATTTCATCTGTTTCTACATGCACAATAAATCTTTTTCCTACAAGAACTGTTACTTCATTATCCTTATTCTCCTCATTCCATTTTTCAAAAGTCGGCATACCGTTTAATTCAGTGCTTTTCTCATACCCCTCCGAGGATTCTCGCTCAAATTTCATTTTGAACATCATTTGGTAAGGCAAATAAAGATTTGAGATATAAGCATAATCATAAATGTTAACACTAACATTTTGGTTGTCGGTCTCGCTTCGAAAATCTACATTAGCTGTTGAGTGAGTCCATTTATCCCATTGAACAGATTCGCCGCGCGGTTTCTCAGCTTTAAGTCCTGCAACTTCTTTAGGAAGATAATTCATAAGCACTTTAAAACTTACAGGTGGAACGGGTTCTTTATTTTCAAGCAAATCTCCACCCATCATTTTAGAAATGTCATATTCATCCGATTTCATCTGTTCGTCAGAAGACATAGATTCTTTCTCATTCATATCCTGCGGTTGATCCTTTTTATCGCCACCACATCCTATTAAAATAAAAAATGAAAAAAGAATAATTATTAAGAAAGATTTTAGAAAAGCGGTCATCATAGCACCCTCCTTTTTAATGAAAAAATTTATTATGCTATTAACATATCTTATTTCTCAAACAATTAAAATATCGCAGCGCACAATTTCTTTAACGGAAGTTATATTGGGAGCTAGTTTACTTCGGGAAGTAATTTCCTATGCAGGTCATCTCTTTTTTACAAAATCTCATGTTTAAACTATTTATTTATACTAAAAAAGAATTTTTTTACATGAACTTTTATGGCATAAATTTAGCAACAATCGATTTTACTATTTACTTAATTAAAGGAAAGCGTATGAAACAATTCAGTCTACTTTTATTGGCAGTCTTTTTTGTTGTTGGTTTATCGGCAAAATTTTCTTCACTACAGGCTCAGGTATTATATTTTTGTGAAGATGTTGATGAAGACGGTTATCCTGAAAAAGAAAGCTCATCATTCACAATTGGGTCAGATGGCGGCTGGCTTAAATTTTTAGTTAGATTAGACGACGATGTTGATTGTAATGAGGTTAAATACGTCATCTATAAAGTATCAAGAAATGGTAAAGAAAAATATGATACTACTATTTATCAAGATGTAGAGGAAAATTGGGTTTGGTTTTGGAAAAAAATTACTTTTTACGATGATGGCAAATACAATGTCTATACTTACGATAAGTATGATAATTTCTTAGCATCAGGTACGGTTAAAATAAATTTTAGGGATTAACTTGCCGCAATATATTACATTCACTGGTATTTCAGCATAATTGGAATACAATCGAAATCCATTCCCCTGAGATTTCAAATTCAAGCATAGAAAAGTTTAACCTCTCATACTCGTGCTGGATTTCTTCCTTATCCTGAATTAATAGTCCCGAAAGAATTAAGATACCATTTATTTTCGTCCGATCACGGATATCTTTCGAGATGTTGATCAGTATATCTTTTTGGATATTTGCTGCCATAAGATCAAAATCTTTCTCAGCAACAGCTTTAATCTCGCACAAACGAATATCAATTTTATCTTGAACTGAATTCACTATACAATTCTCTATTGAATTTTCGTAGCAGCATTCATCAATATCAATTGCTAAAATTTTGTCAGCACCCAACTTTGCCGAGGCAATTGCAAGTATAGCTGTCCCGGTTCCAACATCCAGAACCTTCATTCCCCTTTTTACATACTTTTCTAAAAAAAGTAAAGAGAGTTTTGTTGATTCATGCTCACCTGTACCAAATGACATTTTAGGATCAATTGTAATTACAATCTGATCTGGCTTAGCTGAATATTCTTTAAAGGATGGTTTTATTACTAAAGTGTTTGAAACAACAATCACTTTCCTGCTCTTTTCCCACTCTTCGTTCCAATTTTTATTCTCTAAAACTTTCTCAATGACTACGAATGACTCAATGACCTTTTCCTTCACCAGCTTTTGAATCTGAGCGGAGATTTCTATTTGATTTGTTGAGCTTACTCCAGGGCAAAATACCTTAATAAAAGTATCTTCTTCCTGAATTCCGGTTATATTCAATTTCCACAATACTCCTGCAAGTACTTCAGGTATGAATGGAATTGCTGTTATCGTAAACTCTTTGTAGTTGTTCATTTTTAATTTGTTAAATCATCATTCATAATTCAATATTCATTATTCTATTTATATTTCAGTGTTGCCCAATTAAGAATTCAATACTTTCAAATGCTCATAAACCGAATTAGCAAGTGCATTCAGATTATACCCGCCTTCAAGCGCTGAGATTATTGGAATATTTTCTGATGAAGTGAACTGTTTTACCATCTTTGTCATCTCAGCAAAATCATTCTCAACTAAAAGCATATTTGCAAGAGGATCATCTTTGTGTGCGTCAAATCCCGCGGATAGAACTATCAACTGAGGTTTGTAGGAGAGTAATTCAGGTATTATTCTTTCATTAAAAATTTTTATATAGTGTTCACCTTTTGTATAAGCAGGTAAAGGAAAATTCAGAGTGAAATTCTTTCCCTTGCCTTCACCTTTTTCGTTTTCAGTTCCGGTTCCAGGATAAAGCGGAAATTGATGCAAACTGAAATAATAAACTTCAGGGGATTCATAAAATATATCCTGCGTTCCATTTCCATGATGTACATCCCAATCAATTATTGCAATTCGATCAAGATGATATTTTTTAATTGCATACTTTGCACCAATTGCAACATTATTAAATAAACAAAATCCCATTGGTCTATTTGATTCAGCATGATGCCCCGGCGGACGAAGCAGACAAAATGTATGGAGAAATTTCTTGTTCATAACCAAGTCAACAGAATTGACAAGACTTCCAGCCGCAGTTAAAGCAGCATTCCACGATTCTTTTATTACATAAGTATCCTCATCAAGCATAAATCTATTTTGCTTAACGGATGTTTTCACATAGTTCACATGCTCTTTTGAATGTGCCAATAATATATATTCTTCTGAAGCCGGATCAGGTTTTATCAATTCCACTTTTTCAAGAAAAGATTCTTGTTTCAGCTTATTCATAATCGCTTCTAGCCGTGAAGGATTTTCGGGATGAGAAAACGGCGGTTTGTGAGTTAAAAAAATATCGTCATATAGAAATGCTAACTTTTGCATTATGAAATTTTAATTAGATTCTGCAAGCACTTCACATACGTCATCGATAAAATCTCTCGCTTGCTTTGAATTGTCATTATAATTTTGAACGAGAATTGAGAAAGCGATCATGTTCCCTTTTTTGTTTTTCACGTAACCAGATAAAGAGCTGACTCCACTTAATGTTCCGGTTTTAGCATGAACATTTTTTTCTGCTTTAGTTTTTTTCATTCTGTTTTCTAAAGTACCATCAAATCCCGCAATTGGAAAAGAGTTATAGAGCGATTCAAATAAGTTTGGTTCGGAGTAGTAAAAATGTTTTAACACCGATAGAAGCAGTTCAGCAGTTACTAAATTATAATGCGATACTCCTGAACCATCCACCAATTTGTAATCTTTAGGATTCAATCCGCAAACGATTATCAAACTGTCTATCATCTTCAACCCATTTTTTGCTGAAGCAGGTCTACCGAAATATCTTTCGGATAACGCAAACAACGTCATTTCAGTGCTGAGGTTATCGCTGGTTTTGTTAAGGTTCACTATTACTGAATCATATGTTCTTGAGAAAGTAAAAATATGATTTGTAAATTCGTTGAGTGATTTTATACACAAATCGCCGGAGAATTTTATTCCGTTTTTCTCCAGCGATTCTTTAAACAAAGTAAGAAAATAATTTTCTGGTTTATAAATATTGAATCTCTCCGAATAATTATTTTTCCTCTTAAATCCATTCTTCGAAAAACTCCCTTGAATTAAAAACTTGTTAGTTCTGTTTATCCAATCTCTATCAACTACGACTCGAGTCCTGCCACTAGCGGTATCAATCTTAACATCATTAATTATCTTAATATATCTCGTGTCGGGAATGCTTTTGAAAATTAATTTATTGTTGGTTTCATCATACTCACCGGTAATCGTAACTGCATTATCATTTATGTTCAATGCTGACATATAGGGCGCATCCGTTGAAGGATCGTCATCCCACATCCAGCCGTTTCCCCAGAATAAAGAATCCTTCATTGATACATCGCCGTAAATATTTCCCGTAACTTTTACGATTCCTAAATTCTTCACAATTTGAGTTAATACGTTCAAATCGTTTGAAGTAAAATCAGGATCACAGCCGCCAACAACAAAAAGATGACCGACTAAAACGCTGTCAATAATTTCTCCTTCATAATAAAGCGAGGTTTTGAATTGATAATCCTTTCCTAAAAATTTTAATCCGGCTGCACTAGTAAGAACTTTCATATTGGATGCCGGGTGAAGCAGCAGCTTATTATTTTTTTGATAAAGGATTTTTTGCTTTGTTAAATCGAAAATATCGATTGATGCAAGCGATGATTCAAAAAATTTATCCTTGTACAGTTTATCAATCTGGGTTTGAATTTGCTTTGTTGAAGACTGGGCAAAAATAAACGAGGCAAGAAGAAAAAAAAGCCCCACCCCAACCCTCCCCGAAGGAGGAGGAGAAAAGAACAATTTCATAAAATCAATCTGCATTGCAATATATTTCATATTATTTAAACCATTGAACGATTTATGGCAATTAGTTATTTATGTCGAGGGTGACCATATCAAATTGTTAGCCATTTTAACGGTTTACAGAATTTAATTCAACTAATTGCATATTTAAAAATATTCTCTGCCTCTAAATTCTGCTCCGATTTCATCCTCTACAATTTGACGAACTTTTTCAATCTCCACGCTATCAAGCAGCACCGCAGTCATTACAACTTTTTCCACGTATTTTTTTGATTCCTTCGCAAAGGAGATCACTTCATCAAACAATAGCGGGTTAACTCTCATCAACTCAGAGTATTTTATTGGATCAGCAGCATTGAGACTAATTGACACAATGTCAATCAATCCATTTAGTTCCATTGTAATATCTCTTTTGTTTATTACATTACCATGACCATCGGTATCGAGCCGGGTTTTTCCACCGTTACGCTTAACATACTCTGCAATTTTTTTAACTACATCCCATCTTATTGTAGGTTCGCCAAAACCGCAAAATACAATTTCATGGTACTGCTTAGGATCACCAATTTCTTTAATAAAAACATCCGCTTCCGGTTCATCATTTTTACTCATCTTTAGATTATAACCGCTTACAACAGCTTCTCCTTTCCGATCACAAAAAACACAATCGGCGTTGCAACGATTAGTGACATTTATATAAAGATTTTTTCCGATTTGATAGGTAAAACTTGTATTTGGTTTACTCCCGATACCAAACATTTTAAACGCATTGTATGATGTAACACGGGATATATCTTCAGGACTAACATGTCGAATTTCTGCAATTTTTTCTGCAACAATTTTAACATAAGCAGGTTCATTTCTTTTACCGCGATGAGGAACGGGGGTCATAAACGGAGAATCGGTTTCGAGAAGTAAGTGTTCTGGAGTTACTTTTGAGACAACTTCTCTCAGCGAATCAGCTTTTGTAAAAGTAATATTGCCTGTGAATGAAATAAAATGATGATGCCGAATAAGTTCTCGCGCTTCTTCAAGAGTTCCATTAAAGCAATGAAACTGTGCCTTCAAACCGGTCCCTGAATACTGTTTGATAATTTTTAGAATATCTTCACTCGCATCCCGGTTATGAACAACAACTGGAAGATTTAACTTTAAAGCCAATTCTATCTGAGATTTGAATGCTTCAATCTGTTTTTCTTTTGGGGAGAAATCGTAAAAATAATCCAATCCTATTTCACCAATCCCAACAATCTTTTCATGCCTGGTGAACGCTTCAATTTTAAGGATAAAACTCTGATCCCAATCTTTTGTATCATGCGGATGAATTCCAACAGTACCGTAGATCATTTCATATTTCTGAGTCAGCTTAATTACTTTGCCGCAAGTTTCAAGGTCGGTTGCAGGAACAATTATATAATCAACGCCTGAATCTTTTGCCCGCTGAATGACTTCATCGAGTTCGCCGTTAAAATTAGGATAAAAAAGATGCGCGTGCGTATCAACAAACATAGATTATCTCTACAGCATAAAAATGTATAATTAAAATGTTAGGGATTCTTAATTAGATGAAAAAATATTTAGATGCTAAACAAAGTTTAGAAAATTAATTCTAAACTAAAAGAGTAATTTCTGATTGGGGCAAGATTTCCGATAAGCTCAACATAATTGTAATTAAAAATATTGTTAGCGTTAAAGTTCATTCTTATGGGCAAACCCAAATTTGAAAAATTATATCCTGCTCTTAAATCCAGCACATAAACTGCAGCACGATTTTCGCCATCGGGGACAAGCCCGAGATCAATCAACTCTGTGTCTATCTCTTCGACCCTGCTCCAATATCTTAAATCAATGCCAAGCAGAAAATCAAGAAAGGAATAATCTGCCGTGACAAAAGATAATTGCCTTGGTCTATACTTCAGCGATTTTTTCTTCTCAAGATCTCTGCTCCACAAATAGGTATGACTTATAGAAAGTGAAAGCTTTTCATCAAGTAATTTGATATTGCAGCTTAATTCGGCACCTTGAATTCTTGCTCGAACCACGTTATCAAAATAAATTAAACCATCAGAGCGATCAACTCCCGGCTCAATAAAATCATAAAACTCATTTTGAAAAATTGCAGCATCAAATGTTAAGTTATCACACGGTTTGTAAATCGAACCTATCTCAAAAGTAAAATTACTTTCAGGTTTCAAACGAGGATTTGGCTTTATAGTAATGCCGCTTGCAGTTGTGGAAGTAAAAGTTTCGGCTAAGGTTGGCGCGCGAAATCCAAATGCAATTGATGATCTGAAAATTAAGTTTTCATTTACTTTGTAATTCAAGCCTAACTTCGGTGAAAGTGCACCTGAACTTTCCAGAGTATCCGGTTTTGTGAAGTCATATCTTAATCCGAGCGTTGCAATAAGCGGAAAATTAAATTTCAACTCGGCTTGTGAATAAGCTCCTAAGCTTAGAGCAATTGGATTACCGAAAATATCCGATGACACAGCTGAGAAGGAAGATTCGAATCCTGAAATAAGAAACAATTTATCAGTAAGAGAATTATTCAACTGAACTTCAACTCGAAATAAATCCGTAACCGCCGAGTTGGCAGACTCAGTTTGATCTTTCCAATCGGAACGATAATAGCTTCCACGAAAGTTTATGAAGAAATTTTCACTTATAATTTTCTTAAACAGCAAACCTAACATTTGCCTGTTAGTAATTATACTTTGTCCTTGATCTGCTTCAGGCGGAATTAATGCGTTCCGGGAATCTTTCCAGTAAAGAAAATTCCCGCTCTTCTGATTTAATGAATTGAAGAATAATGTTGCCGAACTTGCTTCAGAAAAAGCATATTCGGCTTTTAGATAACCAATATAACGATGATAAAATCCGCTTTGCTTATAACTCATATCCTCAATTCGTGATAATGATGCGGCTATTCCCAAATCGCCAATTTTTCTTGAGTGAGAGAGAGTCAAACTGTTGAGTATTCTAAGATTATCAGCCCATTTCCATTCACTATAATAAGGATCATCCCAAACACCTATACTTGATTTTATGTAGGTGACTGGTTCGTTAGGAATTTTTTTAGTAATAACATTTACAACACCACCAATAGCAGCCGAACCGTAAAGCGAGCTTGAGGCACCTTTAATTATTTCAACTCTTTCGAGCTGAGTAACCGGAATACTTTCCCAAATAATTTCTCCTGTGTCGCCGGTATAAAATGGAATTCCGTCATAAGCAAGCAGAACGCGAGTTCCTGCACCTTTACTGTAACCGCTTGAACCTCGAATGCTGATTTGATAGCTGGTCATATTCACTCCCGGAACATATCTCATGGCATCTTCAAGATTAGTAAAATTTTTTCTTAATAATTTTTCATAAGGAATAACTTCAGCACTCACAGGAAGGTCGGATATATCTTGTTCATATTTATTGGCAGTGATTATTACTTGGCCTGCTTCAATCACAATTGGTTCAAGTACAAAATCTACTCTTTTAGACTGATCAAATATATTTAAATCTGCAACTTTTACTGTCTTGAACCCAACCATTGAAACTTCTAGAGTGTACAATCCGCTGCTAACGTTCCTAATTTCAAAATTTCCCTCTTTATCCGTTGCAGCGCCCTTTTCAGCTCCCAATAAAATAACATTGGCTCCAATTAAGGGATTATCCGAATTGTCTTTCACTGTTCCGTAAATTCTGAATTGCTGAGCGGAAGATTCTACTGAGATTAAGATGAAGATTAAGCCTGCCCACCATAATATATGGGCGCCAGGGATGAAGACCCACCATACAGTACGATTGCCAGGAAGAAAGTTTTTTGATTTAATGATATTCATTTTTTTCACTGTAACCTATCCGCCCGGCGGTTGTGGCGGGGGATTATTAAAATCACAAATAATATTTATGTTCTTAACTAAAGTGTTTTGCGGAATAACCAGCTTACCTGGCTTTGTCGTATCACCGCCAGCATAATATACTCCAACAACAACCCAATCTTTTCTAAGCAGGGAAACATTTGGAATTTTTTGCTGAGCAACTGCAACATAAGAAAATTCACCCTCACTAATTTTAACTACTGCTGTATCTGCCGAATTAAAATAAAATACTTGTGAACCATATGGAATTTCAACGCTCACGAATTTTAAATTCAAAGCATTAAAATCTCCTGCAGATAAAAGCGGATCTTTAAAAACAACGATATGAGTTCGTGTAATTCCTTGAGGCCAGTTACCAACAAAACTTATTGTACCGCTAAATCCTGTCTGCACTATAGGTTCAGGTGCAATACCTTCTCCACAGGAAAGATTAAGGATTAGAAGAATTAAAACGAGTATGAATTTGAAATATTTCACTTAAATATTAAAAATTATTGTCTGGTAAAATATATTGAGAAAGTATGAAAGTCGAAACGGAAAGAATTAGTGTTAGATTTTAATAAACATTGCCATTTCTGTCCAAAATAAATGTCAGATTGTACTTATTTTAAAATTGAATCATAATCTCCATCCAAAAGTAATAAAGTAATAAGGTTGTATTTCATCAGATTTTTTTACTGAGGTTTAAGAAATGTAAATGTCCACATACTTATTCAATTTCTAAAATCAACAACCTTAGTAACATAATAAGGTCGCCCCTCTCAACCTTCTCAGCTTATTTATGAAAAATTGTGATGAAACTTGTTTTTGAAAAATCCTTTCCGATAGAAGAAAGATTTCAGTTTTACGCTCATCGTGGAAGTAAGTGGGTAAAAATGATAACAAGAAACGTCATAACATATGAGGAGATAAGGGGATAGAGGAATTTTAAGTTAATAAAAAAATGTGTATGGTTAATAGATGCGAAAAAAAAGACGGCTAGTGGATGAGTATAGATTCCCCGGATATCGTCCAAGTGCTAACATACAGGGGATATTCGGTGACCCGAAGGCACGAGTTATACATCT
>Ga0208968_1001910_pt1 | contig 10839 bp, 8 predicted proteins | sample RifOxyA3_FD_184031 | JGI IMG/M metagenome (GOLD analysis project Ga0208968, IMG submission 184031) | Groundwater microbial communities from Rifle, Colorado - Rifle Oxygen_injection A3 (SPAdes) | ecosystem: Environmental > Aquatic > Deep subsurface > Groundwater | place: Rifle, Colorado, United...
TGATAGTTTGGCTGGGACCGTTCATGCTTTGGATTGTTATGCAGTTGGCTACGGATATGGATGATGTAATGTAGTAATGCGAATCTGCTACGAAAACTGTTGCTCCGTCAAGAGTTGGTGTCAGAGCCGTTGCGATATCATTGGCAGCATCGTTCCAATTTGTAAATGGATACAGATTTCCCCCAGTCGGAGAGACGTATACATTGGAAGCCCCTACGGTAATATAGCCCTCTCTAATACGAGAGAATGACTCTCCTGTAGAATTACTAATAAGTAACGACACAGTGAAGGACTTTTTCACGGACGTGTACTGGTTGGTTATTAATGCAAGATTGGGACCAGAAACGATATTCGTTTTATCAGTATTGAAGTTCCAAGTGTAATATAGATTTGAAACGTTTGTCCCTCCTGTGACTGCGGTAAAGGTTATCGGAGATGGAGAGAAAACAACCTGCGTGTTAGCAGAGAAATCACAAATGAGTTCTCCCGCTTCATAAGCCCCCATGTCCGCCTTATTCATAATAATTCTATCGTGTCCGTACACATCCTTTGCCCCAACCATCCACGACAAGTTTGTGCCAGAGTCGATGCAAGGAGAAGAAGGTAATAATCTGAAGTTCCCAGCCGCTTGGTCCAGAAAGAGAGGGTTGTTGGTGTTGTTGTTTTCACCATCTGCTAACGGCGTAGTACAACAAAACGAAAGTGAAGACACGCTACCGTTCGTGTAATAATTCATTCCGTTTGATAAGAAAGCCCTGTTGCTATAAATAATAGAGTTAATTATGGTGCCACCCACCACGCCACCACCATACCCCATTATGCTGACATTATCTACAATCGTGCAGTTCTCAATACTACCGCCATTATTGCAGTAGATACCCCCTCCGTTTCCGTTCATCAGAATATTCCCGCTTATTATACAATTTCTTACTGTACCACCCCAGTTGCAGTAAATTGCTCCTCCATCGGCTGCAGTAGAATTGAAATTACTGCTAATAATGCAATTCTCTACCAAGCCTCCGCCATTACAATATACGCCCCCACCACTGGATTGGTTCAGAACGGGTTTCAATGTTAATCCACGAATAATGCTGTTTGGATCAGTAAGCGAGAAACAACGTCCACATTGTACGCCATATATCGTTGTCTGCCTTGGATCACCAGTACTGCATACAGTAATTGCCTTTGAGACGGTGATTTGGTTGAAAATAACATAAACACCATTCGTAAGTAATACTGTATCGCCCGTATCTGTTACATCTACTGCAGCTTGAATATTCGTTGAGGCATCAGCCCAATTTGTATACGGAGGGTTATTTGTTCCATAAGGTGAAACGTAATGAGTGTCTGCATACAAAATGGCAGGCAAAATAACCAACAGACAAGCACAATAATAAGGTAGGCGTTTCATCATACGACCCAACGACCATAAAAACTTTACAAGGTCACATTCCCTATCACAAGGCATTTCATTATGTAATATCCATTTCCTTCATTCTTAACACCATCAATGGGCAATTAACAATTTTACGGCGCTTGAGTTTGGGCATCTGGCGATTTTAGAGACAGGCAGAGCCACGGAGAAGGGGTTTGGAATTGATTGTAAGGTTGAGGAGGTTGAAAGGTGCTGTAGCTATTTATCCGGTTTCTTGCCGTTCAATCCAGCCCTTTTAATTGCCTCATTCCATGTCTTTCCCAACGGAGCTTTCTTAATCTTACCTCGCCAAGTAAGCTGAACTATCATTTCTCCCGTTGAACTACCTATGCCAATGCCTCTGAGCCTTTCATCGGTGGCAATTGCTTCCTTTGCCTTACGAACCAGTGTATCAGCCTTGGTTGCGTTTGCTGTGGTGTTGCAGAAGTAAATGCTTATTGTGCCGGGATTCAGAAATTCCCAATAGTCAGGTTCAAAAGATTCAACAAGCTTTTTGAGAACAGGGTGATTGTATTCATCAAAGCCGTAATTATGATGCAGGCAGACAACGATAATAGATTTCTTGGTAGCGGTCATGGATGAATAATAGCAAAACGTGGGAGGATAATTAATGATTTATTTAACAATTAATTCGGCATTTAACTAACGGCACAGTAATTGGCGATTCTAGCAATATTTAACGGCAGGGAAGAAGGGCAATTAAGGGCACTTGAGTTTATTAAGGGGGCGGAGTAAATTGAGGAAAGATGAAAACAACCAGAAAATGGATTCTCTGGTATGTCCTGCTGTTTACGCTGTTGATAAGTGTTTCGGTATACGTTTGCAAACATGGTCATATATTCATCGCTACCTTCATAATCGTGATTCCCTTAGCAATGGTGATAAATGGATGGATTGCGGAAATTGAGGATCGTAGCCCCGGAGGATTCTTAAACCCGAATGATTCCGAAAAACAGAGAATGGAACAAGAAAGAACAAACGATTCCGAAAAATAAGAAGCAGAGTATTTATGTTGGGCATTCTTCCCATCCCTCTCCTCGTCATTTCTAAACGGGCATTCTAAAATCAATTAGTATGGCATTTAAGGCGGGGTTTAGATGGCGGGGGTAGTTACTTGCTGATCATTACTGTGACTACGAGAGAAATAACGAGTAAGATTTCAATGATCTGTAAAAAGAGAAACCATTTTGCACAACTTGGGATCTTGCCTTTGTCTTTTCCAATGTCCCACGCTACAGACCAATCAGCCAATATAGATAAACCCCACCTAGCCGCTGTTACACAAGCCTTCCCGTTTTCGTGAATGAATTTCCTGATACCGAAAAGCCATATCAAGATGCTTGTAATTGTTAAGTCAAGAGTTAGTAACAAAATAATCCAAACAGTAATATCAGAATCGAATATCATTTATTTGCCTTTATGTCCTGCATTTTAGCACTCATCACTGTTCGGGCAAGTTAATAGCATACCCTCCCTGCATCTTAACGGCACTTGAGTTTCGGGAGAGGGCGGGGTAAGATGAAGAACCATGAAGAAGCTTGCAGTCATTTTGTGCCTATTCGCTTTGCTATTAACTTCTGGATGCTTATCCGCAATCCTTACTTTGTCAAAAGAATCACCGCTGCCTACTTGGTTTGAAAACAAAACAAAATTCCCGTCAACAGATCTTACGTTCAAATATTTCATTTATGAGAACTATGAACAGCCCAAACCCGGAAAAGTCATTGTCCGGGTATATTCACCTGATGGTAAGCAGCTCCTTAAAAAGGATGGGGTCTGGAAATACAGTAATAGATTCACCACCAATTATGTTGAAGATATTCTTATTGAAGTTGATGGTGTATGGGATACCTGTGAACATGTGCCTGTAACACCGTACTTTAAAATAGTAAAATAATTTAATTTCTTTTCAATTTTTAATCTGCCATTTAAATCAATTCTCCCAGCATTCTTAACAACCCTTGAGTTTGGCTAGATGGCGGGGTAAGATAACAAGCACCATATATGAACATACTGATTGCAGATGATGAAAAAGGGATAAGAGCACTGTTTAAAACTTATTTCCTCAATGAATTATCGGATAGTGCAGTAGATGTGGTTGTAAACGGGGTAGAGGCGGTAGATACTTTTCGGGCTGGTAATTATGATGTCTTGTTGCTCGACCTTAATATGCCGGAAAAAAGTGGTTATGAGGCTCTAATAGATATTCAGGAAATATGCAGGGAAGAAAAACGGATAATGCCTTTTGTTATATTCTGTACAGGGTTCGCAATACCAGAAGAAGTCGAGAAACTAATTACTGATAAAACTCATTATTCCCTGTTGCAAAAACCAGTGACTTACGAACAAATTGTAGCCACATTCAAAAACCTGAAGTAAACCCCTAACGCATAGATGGCAAATGAAGAGAATTCTATTTAATGTCGTAAAATTCAGAAAAGGTATCTGGAAACCGATTTAGCATAAGAAACAAGTATCCAACAAATCCTGCCATTCCTTTTTTGTTCATTGGAATATTACGATTTTCAGCAACTCGGTATATTGTTTCCTGTGCTATCCATATCTTGTCCAATAGCTTCTTATTCCTTCGTAGAACATTCGCTTCTGACAGTTGTTTCATTTCGACAACATAATCTAGTGTTGCTTTCAGGAAGTTCTGCCGATCTTTCCCTCGAATGTTATAGGTCTTGAGGAATGTCTGGGGATAATGCTCCATTTCTATAGAAAACGCTTCTGAATCCTTGACGAATTTGCTTAAGAGCGATTCCATTTCCTTGAGCCATTGTTTTTGAAACTCCTCAAAGGTCGGAATATTCGTTTCTATAATTATATTTGTCATTGAGTCATTATGCTCTTGCTTAAACAGTTTACACGATGGGCTAAAATCTATGCTATGGGGTAAAACCCTACCGTCCTTACTGATTCCTTCAATTAAATGGGGAATTTAAATGCCCGTTTAGAAAATACTAACTGCCGCTCTTTCTTCAAACCCTCTGCTATTCCCGTTAAATTAGCTAGATGTATCTCGCAGAATATTTTCCTGTCATTTTGTTGGGCAGGAAAATTTCAGGGCATACTTGAGTTTGGCTAGAGGGCGGGGTAGAGTACGGAAAATGAAATACGCATTCCTTAGCTTTCTTTGTTGTCTGTTTTTTACTGGTTGTGCTGAATATTCGATAGGCTGGCTTTCTCATCCTCAAGAGCAAAGCGTACAAGAGAAGAATGCTATTTATTATTCTGATTCGCCTGATAGGAAAATGCAGGAAGAACAACCAAGCACTATTAAGACCAACAACATCACTGAGAAAACTGTCTGGGTCTGGATATGGCAGAAAGAGTTTTGGTCTAAATGAACCTAGTATTTAAGAAAGATATCTTATTGCTCTTGGGCTTGGTGATGTTCGTTTCGGGTTGTGCGACTGATAGTTCTGACAATACATTGAGAGGACGCATGATAACCGATCTGTATCCAACCTTTAAAGCATTCAATCTACCCTTTTACGTTAACTATTCGGCTGATAGATTCGAGTTGGAAAAGTTGCCTGAAATCAGGGAATGCAGTATGAATGAGGACGGAAGTTTTAATGTCATTCCCGTCCATTCAACAGGTAAGGAGAAATGTCTGATAGTTAATCGCTTCGGACGCATAATTGAAACTAAAGGTTTTAAGTAGTTTATTTGTTGCCAACTAAAAAACAATTAATACGCCAATTAACTGCCCGCCTAGTTTACCATATTTCTTCACGAATACTTAACAACCTATAAATTGAATCCACTTACAGGCTTCTCGTATACTTGTATCGTAATTGAATCGGGAACATTTATTTTGAGGAGGGCTGGGCTGTTCGTCGTAAGCAGGAATAATTTAATGTAAACACTCAACGCCCAATGGGAATAACGGAGAGTATTACGTTTACCTGATATACGACAGACTGGCTTTCCTCTTTATCTCCCTCAGTTTTATCCCTACGACAATTACCCATACCGATATACGGATAAGTACGTATGCCATTTGCCGAGAGATATTGATTGCATCCATTAATCTGACAAACCTGTCACATTTATGACATACCTTGTCAGATTTGTGACGCTAGATGTCATATAATAGATGCCGTTTGTGAGGTTGATTGGCACGTTTCCTGAAATACAGTTTTCTTTCGCTAGAACTTGACTCCTGAATTCAATTACGTGAACATCCCAAAATTGTTCAACCCCAAGGTCAAAGTCATGGTCATGGTTAATGAAAAGGTCATGGAGGAACTATCGTGAAAGGAGTCACATTTCGTATTTTCCTTGTTCTTGCATCAATACTTACAACTCTATTTATAGGTTCATTTCTTGTTGCTGATTCTGATAACAGTAACAGTGCCGTAAATGCTTTTAATCATGACGCATATGAACTTTATCGATCCCAGCAGGTTAATAATCTTGATGACCTGATTGCCAATTTTGACTACCAGCAGATGACTTTTGTTCCGATAGCTCCCCCTGATCCTGAATTCGTATTGTCTCAAGGGGCGGGATTGCTTTTATTTGACCCTAAAGATTTCCCGGCTGATTTCCTGACGGGACTTGTTGTTTCTGATTCTGACGGTATTCCTGTTTATCCCATAACGATTGCAGAAGACCCGATAACAAGGGAAAAGAAAGTTTACAACAGTACCGGTAAGGAAATTACGGTAGTAGCCCCACGTGCTGATTATAGCTGGGACTGGATTGCCCTTGATTTGAATCCCAGTCTTTACACTTCCGGTTTGTCAAAAGATTACATAACTGATTATTTGCAATACTTAGATCCATCTCGTGTGGTTGTAAATTATGAGCTTATCCTGAAAAATGATTTGATTAAATATCTTCTCAAGCAATCGTACGAGGAATCCCTGAGTTCAAGTAGCGATGGCGGTGGAATTATAATGATGGCTTACAATGGACCCGCTGTTACCAACCTCAAATTCACCTGCATTGAGCGGAAAACCAATGGAATGATGGTGACCTTGGCGTATCCCTTCAATTTGGCGACATATCCGACAGACTGTTATACGAACAAGGTTGAGTTTTTTGTATGCAGTAATCTTCTTGATTTGACCTGTGTTTCCAAATGCGTAACCAATGTCAGCTCAACGACAAACTGGATTGAATGGACGGACACGGAAGCGGTTGGCACAAATATTCCCATAAGATTTTATTTTGCCGGTAATGCAGACCTAGATTCCGATGGCGATGGATTGAAGGACGCTCAGGAAAGATATGTTTATCATTCCACATCCACCAATAGGGATAGCGATGAAGACGGGCTTGTTGACGGATACAGCGGGGTAGTGACAACCAATTCCTATCCCGGTGGTGCTCATACTAACGGGGGACTGTATGTTGAAGGCGAGATGACTTGGAATACAGACCCCAATCTTTCCGATACTGATGATGATGGTATGGAAGACGGCTGGGAAGTTTCTAACGGTCATGATCCCTTAAATGTCAATGATCCGCCGAATGTAAGAGGCGTAATAACATATACTGGCGGACAGACAGGAAATATAAGAGTCATTGCAGTTACATCTTCGAACAGCTGGGCGACAAATTATTCAAATGTAATTTCCAGTCCCGGCAATTATCGTATACCTCATCTGCATCTCACAAATTACTGGTTAAAAGCCTATAGAGACTCAAATGGTAATGGCACTAATGATACGATGGAAGCGTGGGGTTATTACTCTACAAATTCAATAACGATAACCAATAAAGTAATAGACATTAATCTTACCCTTACTGACCCTGATGGTGATGGAGATAGTCTGCCGGATTGGTGGGAGGTTTATTACTTTGGGAGTACTGCGACCTATAATGGTGCACATGATCCTGATAGCGATACCTATAATAACCTAGAAGAATATACAGCGGGAACAGATCCGACAGATATAGCGAGCCATCCTTGGAATGTCAGCGGCACAATTTCTTATGATGGGACTCAGACAGGCAAAGTAATCATAATAGCGTCTACTTCCGAGGTAAGCTGGGTTGGACTTGAGGTAGTGACAAATGCTTCCACCGGGGCATATACCATTACGCATTTACCCCCTAACGCAAATTACTGGGTCAAGGCATGGCGGGATACTGATGGAAGCGGCTCAAATACCTATTGGGAAGCTTGCGGGTCATCAACAAGCAATCCTGTCTATGTAAATAATAACGTTACTAATATAAATGTTACGCTGACCAACCCTGATACTGATGGGGATGGAATTGCTGATTACTGGGAACTGGCGAATAGTATGGACCCATTGACCGGGGGAAGGGCTGATGCAATAGGCTGGTGGATGCTGGATGAAAGTTCCGGGACAAATGCAGTTGATTCATCAGGAAATGGTAATACAGGCATTCTTTATAACGCTGTTTCAAGCACATGGACGGGTGGGGTAATCAGCAATGCCCTTTCTTTTGATGGCAGTTCATATGTGCTGATTTCTGACAGTGATTTTCTAAAGCCGGATAATGTGAGTGTTTCTCTATGGATTAGACCAGCTACTAATTACTCCAGCGGCACAACAACCTTTTTCAGCAAGAAACAGACAGGCACATCTACGGGTTATGCTCTTACCTACGAAAGCGGTTCATTAAAATTCCTTATATGTGCAACGGGGGACAAGTCTGTAACATATGCCTGCACCCTTACCAATGGGGTCTGGCATCATATTAGCGGAACTTATGGCGGAGCATATCATAGGCTCTACCTTGATGGCGTTCTTAAGGTGCAGACGAATTATAACTGGGGGACAGGATCGGGTGCAATGAATCAGGGGGCAGTCAATCCCCGGATAGGAGCATCTGCTGATTCAACACCTACAAATTATTTCTCAGGTATTATTGATGATGTGGCTGTTTTTAACAGGGAATTGACCAGCAATGAGGTTTACGGCATTTCTGAACTGGGGGCTGATTCCAATGCAGATGGTGTTTCCAATTTTGAACAGTCCAAGCTTGATGCTGATAATGACGGCATAGTTGATTCTTGGGAGATTCAGAATTTCGGCAATCTTTCCAGAACTCCGAATATAACAGTTACAAGTGGTGGAACAATTCAGGCAGGCATAGATGCTTCTTCGAGTGGTAATCTTGTTCTTGTTAAGCGAGGGACATATAAAGGGGCAGGGAACACGGATCTAACTTTTTCGGGCAAGAACATTACGCTGATTTCAGAGGCTGGAGCTGAGTCTACTATTATTGATTGTGAACGAACAGCTCAGGGGTTCAGGTTTGAGAACAGTGAGAACACAAATGCTGTATTAAGTGGTTTTACTGTTTGCAACGGGTATGCTGGCTTGGGAGGTGCGGTATATTGTTCTCAGGCAAGTCCTACTCTCAGATATAATACTTTTGCAAACAATCTGGCTGTTACGGGAGGTGCGGTATATGTAATAGCCGCTAACCCTGTGATTTCGGATTGCACGATTGTATCAAACACTGCTTATTCGGCTGGTGGAGGAATATCTGCCGAAGCGTTATTAAACTGTGTAAGTTATTTTCCATTACAATTTGAGAGTATCGGCTCTTCTCCTACGATTCAAGGATGTGAGATAAAGAAGAATTATGCTGCTGACGGGGCAGGTATTTATCTCTCAGATACTACGCCTTTCGCTGACCTAGCTGATGCAGATCATTCAACAGGAACACCGGTCATTGTGGGATGCAAGATTAATAACAATACGGCTCAGAAATCCTGTGGAATATCATCAATGTCGGGAAGTGCTATTGCTGCATTTCATTTTGTCAAACCTACTATTGTTAATACTTCAATTTGCAGGAACAAGGGGAATGGTGTTAATAGTTCGGATGCCAAGTTGATTCTTCGGAATGCTACGATTGGTCAGAATAAAGGTTTGAATACACCTTATAGTTATGGTTCTGGCGTTTCAGTCGTGAATGGATTTACCACCTCATATGCAACGCTTATTAATTGCATTGTCAGGACAAATGCCCCTCAGGAAGATCAGATATTTATGCCATCTGCGTCTCTTGGTTCCTGTACGGTCAGTTATACCTGTTACGACTCTTCTCATAATACAAACGGTATTTCCAACTACACCTCATATGGTTCCGGTAACACGAATGTTAATCCTCTTATCTGCCGTGATGGACATATACAGAAAACTTCTCCCTGTATTGGGGCAGGAACAACCAATAGTGCCCCTTTCGACGATATGGATGGTGAGACCCGAAGCGTTCCTGTTGATATGGGATGCGATGAGTTCAAGGGGACGGGAGACGCTGATGATTTGCCGGACTGGTTTGAGGAAACATACTTCGGTGATGAGACCTCCGGTGATTCTGCTGCTGATACCGATGGTGATGGTCTTACAAACTTGCAGGAATACATTGCAGGAACAAACCCAAAGGTAAACCCCGGTGATTCTGATGGGGATGGTCTCAACGATGATAAGGAAGAATATTACAACACAGATCCATTCTTCTGGGATTCTGATGACGATGGATTGCCGGATGGTTGGGAGATTGAGCACAATTTTGACCCTGCGGTTGCAAACAGCCCTACTGCTAACAGTGATGGTGATGCTTGGACGGATGAGCAGGAATATATTCAGGGCACAGATCCATGGGACAACGATACCGATAACGATTTTAAGAATGATTCAGAAGATGCTGATCCGCTTGACCCAACAAATACCGCAACAGCCGACTCAACCAACACAGTCACGATGACCCTTACTGTTGGTGATTCCAGCGGTTCTCATTCTGAAATGTGGGTGCTTTCCGTAGATACCTTTGTTCTTAGGATGCCTCATGTTTCTGAAACGTCTTATGTATTTACCAAAACATTCAGGTTGCCTAGAGGAAAAGATTATCAAGGATACTTGCAGGCGTTAGGTGATTCAAAGGGTTATCCTCCGGACGGCGATTATGACGCTGATGTAGCAGGCGAAGGAATTATTATTGAAGATCCGATGGGAGTGCTGGGCGGGTATCACAATAATTCAGGGTTTACTTCCGGTATGCGATATTTCACGGTTCATACTGGTTCAAGCTCTGCGAATACAAATAACTGTTCCAATCCCAGTCCTGAAAATTCCAATACAATAGATCCGATTAACACCCAGAACGGTAATGTAACTCTTAACCAGACCGATATAGTTATACCTTGTCCGGGTTTGAGCCTTTCATTTGAGCGTTACTATAACAGTCGCTCAACGTTTACGAACAGTAGTCTTGGGGCATGTTGGGCTAACTCCTATGAAATATTCCTTGAGACAAGAACCAATGCAACCTACAAGGGCGTTTATGGTAACTGGCAGGTTCTTAATATGCCACAGGGACAACAGCACTGGTTCCAGTCAACTAATGGCATTTTCAAGAGTCCCCGTGATAACAACCTTGTGCTTGCCTCTTCCGCAACC
>Ga0208968_1001912_pt1 | contig 10837 bp, 8 predicted proteins | sample RifOxyA3_FD_184031 | JGI IMG/M metagenome (GOLD analysis project Ga0208968, IMG submission 184031) | Groundwater microbial communities from Rifle, Colorado - Rifle Oxygen_injection A3 (SPAdes) | ecosystem: Environmental > Aquatic > Deep subsurface > Groundwater | place: Rifle, Colorado, United...
CCTGAAAAACCTGAAAGTACCAGCCAAGTCGGCAATGATTATTGAATTGAAATAGGGAAAGTGTTCAGTGATCAGTGTTCAGTCGCAGTTTCCTGCCGCCCAAATTTGAACGTTAGACTTTAAACATTTATAAAATGAGAAAATTAACAAAATTACTTATCCTGTCATTGATTGCAATGGCGATGTATTCGTGCCAGCCGGCCGCAAAACAACCTGCGGAAGTTGCCCAATATCCGGAGTGGAGTAAAGACGCCGTTCTGTACGAAGTGAATATTCGCCAATATACGCCCGAAGGAACTTTCAAGGCTTTCGAAACCCATCTTCCACGGCTGAAAGAGTTGGGCGTTGAAATCCTGTGGATTATGCCAATTGGCCCGATTTCGGAGAAAAACCGCAAAGGCAGTTTGGGTTCTTACTATGCTGTGAAAGATTACAAGGGCATTAATCCTGAATTTGGAACACTGGAAGATTTTAAAAATCTGGTGAATAAAGCGCATGAATTGGGCTTTAAAGTTATTATCGATTGGGTTGCGAACCACACCGGATGGGACAATCAGTGGATTACCGACCATCCGGAATGGTACACAAAGGATTCGACCGGTGCTATTATTCCCCCAAATCCCGATTGGTCAGATATTGCTGACCTGAACTTTGACTCGCAACCAATGCGAGGCGCCATGATTGACGCGATGGATTATTGGGTAAAAGAAACCGATATTGATGGTTTCCGTTGCGATGTAGCCTGGGGAGTTCCGCAGGATTTCTGGGAAGCTGCAACAGCTTCGCTCGACTCGATTAAACCGGTTTACATGCTGGCCGAAGACGAAGATCATCCTGCACTTCTGGAAAAGGCTTTCGAGTCGAATTATGCCTGGAAATTGCATCACATCATGAATGAAGTTGCCCAGGGCAAAAAATTGGCTCAGGATATTAGTAGTTATTTTGCTGAATCCGGCGACAAATATGCAGCCGGATCATTCCCGATGCAGTTCATCACCAATCACGATGAAAACAGCTGGCAGGGTACAGAATACGAACGAATGGGCGAAGCAGTTAAAGCAATGGCTGTGTTCACTTTTACAGTTCCCGGAATCCCGTTGATTTACACCGGACAGGAAGCCGGATTGAACAAACGGTTGCTGTTTTTCGAAAAAGATTCGGTTGACTGGAGCAATCTGGAAATGCAGCAATTTTATCAGAAACTGATTCAATTGAAAAAAGATCAGCCGGCCTTGTGGAACGGTGCAGCCGGCGGTCCGTTATCAATTGTGGAAACAACACTGCCTGCAAAAGTCCTGGCGTTTACCCGCGATAAAGACGACAGCCAGGTGTTTGCTATCTTCAATTTATCAGCCCAACCGGTTGATGCAATTCTCCAGTTGCCAAAAGCTGGCGATTACAAGGAATATTTTTCAGGAGAAACAAAAACATTGGAAACGGGAACTTCTGTGAAACTTGACAAATGGGGCTACCAGATATTTGTCAGGAATTAAAATTTTGGTTTTAGGGGGTCTATGGTTTGATTAGTTAAAAGCCTGTCCGTAATGGACAGGCTTTTTTATGTTTAAATTCCAACACCTTCCATCGATTTTTCGAGTTCGTCGGCTTGTTGGAGGAATTGGTCAACACTCAGTTCCCTGAAATAAACCAGTCCGTGAGTTGCCCTTACCAGCGGTTTTTCGTGCTGATAAAAGAAGTTTTTACCCAGCAGCAACTGAATTTGCTTGAGTTGTTCAACCCAAACCCTCTGGGTAAGCTGGCTGAATTTTCCATCGAGCTGGTAGCTTGGAAATGATGCATTTACCTGGCTCAGATAACATTGCGTGAATGATGTGTCGAGAATCGCAAGCGCGTTGAGCGAAACCGGAACAATCACTTCAGTATCTGCCGGATGGTACCGGAACCAAACATTTCGGTATCCAATCACCCGCAGTTTCGATAAATCCTCTTCTTTCTTCCATTCTCTGACGGCAGCAGCGATGGCTTTCAGAACTTTGTAATGCGTATCGGGTCCACTTCCTTCAGGATCCATGGCCAGACTGATCACAGTTGGTTTGTATTTCCTGAATTCTTCAAGAATTGGCTGTACATCGCGGTTTGCATCGGGCTGTTCGGTAAAAGTATCGCCTTTATAAAATCCCAGGCGCAGATGTCTCACGTTGTCAACCGGAACGCCGAAATGAGCCCAGACCAGCTCTTCTTCCATCTCGCGGAGCATCCCCTTTAACTTCTGAATTTCAGGCGGGTTTTTACTTCCGTCGTAACTGTTGCGTAAATTATCCAGAATACTGATGATGGTTGTTATCAGTTGTTCTTCGCTTTTTACATTCCAAATTTCAACAACCGAACGTACAAGGCGGTGACAAACTCCCCGGCGCTGCTCAGCCGAATCGTTTGCTGCCACACTGTCGAGGTAATGGTAAATGTCTTTGTCCCATTTATATTTAAAACCTTCCTCGAAGAAATCGGGGAATTTTATCATTTGAATTTTACCATCGCTGATCAGATTAAGCGTATCTGTCAGTAAATCGATTACATATTGGTTAATTACCGCAGTAAATCCTGAAGTCAGTACCGAAAAATGGAACTTGTTGCTGGCATCGCGCAATTGGCGGTTGGTGTGCGGCATAATGCCGAGCATAATATCGTCGTGGTGCGGACCAGTGTGGTAAAATACCTGGTTCGATTCGCGTTCCATTCCCTTGTTGAATTTCGCAGTGATGGAATCAATCACTGATTGCACGGAATTTTCGTCCAGATTAGGAATCAGGCGGCAATATCTGTCTGCCTTCAGGTCTTCCACGGTAATCCGGTGACCGAACTTATTGATTTTCGGGCAAAGGTCGATGATGGCACGCTCCGTTTTCTGATGGGTCCATTCGCCGGTTTGGTAATATTTGTCAACGCTGTCATTCAATTTTACGGCTGCCCCGGTAGTCAGGTAAAAGCGGCTGTTTGGCAGTTTATGCAGGCAACTTCCGGGATATTGATTGGAAGGTTCATTTTCGAGCGCATCCTTGATCACATCGGCTTTTGCTTCACCGGCAGCAAAAACAATGGCTACTGCATCAGGATTGTAGGTGATCGTTTCGAGCCCGATGGTAATAACCAACCGGTTGCGCGAAACTTCAATACCGCCCAAATCACCGGCTGCCACTGCCTGTGTTTCGAAGTTGGTGGCTGTTAAACGGGTCGTCGAAAAATGATCGGAACCTCTGGTATTGAACGCAAGATGCCCATCAGGTCCGATGCTTCCGAGCCAAAATCCGATGCCGCCCTTTTCGCGTACTTTTTGCTCATATGCCGAACACCAGTCGTCAATCAGTTGAATTGATTTTTGCTGAAGCTTTTCAACCGGTGATTTGGCATCACGGTAACGAAGCGACAAATCAATTGTAAGATTCGGAAATACCTCGTTGTAAGTTTTGCCTTCAGCCAATAAAATATTATCCGAATTGATCAGCAATGCCTTGGCCGGATCGAGTCCGAAACCATTGATGTAATAGTTCTCGACATAATTGCAGAAACTGTTGTGCTGTTTCGACGAAATCGGGTAAAATTCATCGGTCTGTACAAACTGAATTCCGCGCAGGTCAGGTTTTTTTACTCCTGAAAGTCCATAAGAACTCAGCAAGTCCTGCCCCTTTTTGTTGTCCCAGTTTTCCAGAAAAAAATGAGTGTATTTCAGGAAATATTCCGATGTTTTTCCGGTTGGGAGGCTGATTACCCCATTGGGATTTTCAGTGATCCATTCAAGAAAGCGCAGGGAAGCCAACATACCCAACTTTGGAAAGTTTTCAACTGTAATGTAGGGCATTTTGGTGGTCATCTGGTCAATTCCTGCCTGTTGCAGAAAGATCTTTTCAACCTGACTAAACTGATTTGTTAACATTGTATGAGTTTTTAGATGTAATTATCTTATTTTTTATCAAGAACACGCTCGAGCAACAGAGCTGCAACACCTTGTATGCCTGACTGACTGCCAAGTTCTGATACTTTTATTTCAATTTCATTCCCCAATTCAGGATTACAGAAAATATGGATCGCCTGCTGAATGGGTGGAAGAATAAACTGGCTGGCTTCCGAAATCTGGCCACCCAGAATGATTGATTCAGGATTAAAAATCTGGATGAGATAAGCCATTCCTTTCCCGAGCCATTGCCCAACATTGGCCAGCATCGAAATCGAAAACTGATCGCCCATATTGGCTGCCTGAACAACACTTCTGATGTCAATCTTTTCCGGATCATCGTCAACCAGCTGACCCAGCAACGACGAACGTTTTTCTTTCAAACCTTCTTTGGCCATCCGAACAATCGCTGTTCCGGAAGCAATCGTTTCAAGGCAACCCGTTTTGCCGCATTTGCATAAAATTCCATTATCGATCATTGGCAAATGACCAAACTCACCGGCAAATCCGTCGCGTCCTTTATAAAGTTTGCCATTTACAATGATGCCCAGCCCAATTCCCCAATCGAGGTGAACCGTGAGCACGTTGCGTTTCGATTGGGCTGCCCCAAAACGAAGTTCGGCAAAAGAGCGGGTTTTGGCATCATTTTCAATCAGCACCTCCATCCCAAATTTTTTCCTGAAAACTTCGGCAACTGGTCGGTTAGATACCATGTAAGTTTTATTGATTCCGGTTTCAGAATCAACCAGACCGGGCATTTCAATACCGATGCCCCATATTTTGTCCCTGGCAATTTGTTTTTCCTGAATGATATTTTCGGTAAACTGAACGATCGGATCAACAATGGAATTTCCGTGAGTAATGGTGAGCGGAAGAATGTGGTCGCCGGTAATTTTTTGATTTTTTGCGTTGAAGATAGCTACCGATGTTTGATAAATATTGATTGAAATACCAACAATGTAAAAGGCATCTTCTTTATTGCCATACAAGTTTGGTCGTCTTCCTCCGCTTGAACTTCCCTGTCCGAGCTCCTCAATCATCCCCTCATTCTTTAATTCATTCAGCAGGCTGATAATTTTGGGCGTACTAAGTTTTACAAACTTGCCCAAATCGGTGTTGGCCATTGCCCCGTAAAGGAACAGATGCTTGATAATCTTGCGTTTTTGTGAGTTGTTTTTTTGCTCCACGAGATTCATGTCGCTATCAGAAGAATATTTTACAGGAGGAAAATTCATCGTTTTATAGATTATCCCGGTTTTAAAACTGAACAAAGATATTGCATTTATTTCTTAATTAGGGCAATACTTTTGTTAAAAAATTAAAAAGATTTCAAATTGAAACGATCAATATTGTTGAAGTTCAAATAGAGATATTGCCCGGATGATTAATTAAGTTTTGGAGGTGATTAAATTGGCGGGGTTTAAAATAAAAAAATGAAAAGCGGTGGGGAGTCCCACCGCTTTTCACTAAACAAACAACTAAAATTACCTTACGAACTTTGCTTTTTTACCAAAAACCAATCAACCCAAATAAGTCCAAAAAATAAAAATAATCTGCAAAGTCAAATGAATTTACGGTAAGCAAAGTCTCATTGTTTCATTTGTTGGCAAAAATTAACAATTATTAGCATAAATAAATCTTCAAAATTCCGGTTTTGCCTGAAACAGAATGGTTTAAATTCTGAAAAATATTTTGCGTTTGTACAGCCAATAGCAAAGTCCCCATTCAACAGCAAGAATAACCAGACAGGTAAACAAATTCAGTACAAAATCTGATGCTCCGGTCCATTGAAGCATTCCCTTCGAGAATATGGCAATGAATTTATTTAACCACTGGCCTCCGACAGTTTGAAAAAATACATAAATGAAAATGGAATTGGTGCCAACAACCGTAAATATGAAAATCCAGTTTTTATATCCTTTTATGTCAATCAGCCAATAGCTTAGTGCGAGGCCAATGAGCGCCCAACCTCCGGAAGCGAAAACAAATGAGGCTGTAGCGATTCGTTTAATAATCGGCGTTATTCCAGTCCAATCGAGCCCGAATCCAATTATCAGGGCAATGGCACCCGAAATCAAAAGGGTCTTAAACTTGTAGTTTTGGCTAACATCTTTAATCAAAATCTGCCCGGCCAGCACACCCCAAATGGTATGTGCTGCAGTTGGTATGAAGTTAATCGCGACCCAACCTCCACCATTGTTGATTTTGCCCATTAAAACCATGTCCATCCAACTTCCAAAGTTTTTATCTATTACCCAAGGCTGATTGTACCCTTCGATTGGAAAATTCCGGTATAATAAATCGGTTATCAGCAGCAGAAATACAGAAACTGCCAATTGCACTTTTGCCGGATATTTCATCAGAAAATAAGCAATCGGAATAGTAACCGCGAGTTGCGACAGCACATTCCAAAGTTCCCAAACAAGTTTTTTGTTGTAACCGCAGTGCAGCCCAACGCCAAATGCCAGCAGGATAAACGATCGTTGGATAATATGCCGTGTGATTGTTCCATGAGATTCACCTTTCAAGATCCGGTTTCGGTACGAAAATGGCATTGCAACCCCTACAATGAACATGAAAAATGGTTGGATCAGGTCCCAGAAACGAAGTCCATGCCACTCATGGTGCTCAAACTGAATGAAGAAATGTTCGAGAAATGTACCGTGAATGGGGTCCTGGACCAAGGTCCACCAAAGCCCTGTTCCTTCTGCAATTAGCAGAAACATGGTTAATCCGCGAAAGAAATCGAGCGAAAGCAAACGTGTGGAAGGTTGGTCGTGGGAAATTGTTGGCATCGGTTTGGTTTTATTGTTAGCGACCAAATGTAGGTATTTCAGATTTTGTTGATTCTATCACTGAATTATATTTGAGATGTCAAACAACATCGGAGACAGAATTCTGATAACGATCAATCGTTAAAACCATTTCCTTCTTCTGAAATAGACAAGCAACGCTAAGGTAATGAGGATCATTCCTATCCAGAAATACAGATAGCCATATTTAAAACGTAATTCAGGAAGATAGTCGAAATTCATTCCATAAACTCCGGCGAAAAAAGTGAGTGGAATAAAGAATGCAGAAAATACGGTCAGCACTTTCATGATTTCATTGGCTCTGCTGTCTAATGTTGCATGATAAATCATCATTTGGTCGTTCAGCATTAACTGGTAAATCTCGATGGTTTCCGAAGCCTGTATAACCAGGTCGTTCAGGTCGCGGTAGTATTTCAGGTTGTCATCGGCAATAAAACCCGATTCATTTTCAATCAGGTGGAGTACGATTTCCTTTACCGGCCGGATATTTTTCCGCAAAAAATTAATTTCGGTTTTGTGCTTGTATATTTCCTCCATCAGCCCTTTTTGTTTGGGCAGAAAAATCCGGGATTCCATCTTTTCAATAATGTCACCTATTATTTCAATGGTATCCAGGTAATTATCGACGATGGTATCCAATAAAAGATAGGTCAGGTAATCGGCGCTCTTTCGCCGGGCCCGGCCGTTGCCCTTTCTGATTCGCTCGCGAATATGGTCAAACTGGTCGCCTACTTGTTCCTGAAGTGTAATGAGGTAAGTATCATCCAGAATCATGGAAATTTGTTCTGAACTTAGTTTTTGGCTTTTTTTATCGTAATCAATCATTTTTAAAATGACGACCATCAGTTCATCGGTTTCGGCAAATTTGGGACGCTGACCGGTATCGAGCATATCTTCGAGCAAAAGGCCATGAATAGCAAACAATTCTCCCAATTTCTGGATCATTTCGGCATCATGCAACCCATCAATGTTAATCCAGGTCACCGAATTTGCAGCAATAGCTGATTTGCAGTCTTCCAGGTTATCCGGTTCCGTTTCAACAATGTCTTCCGGTGTGTAATGCATGAGTCGAAGCTTTGGCCGGTCAATTTTTTTTGTTCCCAGATGGATAAGTGAACCAGGTATTCCTCCCAAAGCTTTTTTGCGGTCGTTTAGAAATCGAGCCATTGACTATAATTTACAATTTTAAAATTTACTAATGACGATTTAAGTAAGTGAAACAATCTATTGTCACATTTGATAATTAACTCACCCCGAAGTCCGCAAGCGGACTTCCCCCCTCTCTTTTTTAAAGAGAGGGGAAAAGCATCGCAGATGCGACGGGGTGAGTTAAAATATTTAAACGATTATAAATATGACATTTATTCATTATTGAAACTTACCATTGATTAAACTTCTTTCATTTATTCTGCCTCCGGATCCACATTTTTATGGCTGTACCTGTCGGGTACGAAAGTCTGATCAGAAATGGGTGGCCTGACGTATGCCGGATATTCTTTTCGTGGAGGCAGGACAATGGTTTCATGAATGATTTCTTCATACGGAATCATGCTCAGAAGATGGCTGATACAGTTTAGCCGGGCCAGCTTTTTATTGTCGGCAGGCACAACATACCACGGAGCTTGTTTGATATCGGTATATTTAAACATCTCGTCTTTCGCTTTTGAATATTCAACCCACTTTTCGCGGGAAGCAATGTCCATCGGACTAATTTTCCAATGTTTTGTCGGATCGCTTATTCTATCCTGAAACCGGATTTCCTGTTCTTCATCAGATACCGAAAACCAGTATTTGATCAGGATAATTCCTGAACGCACCAACATTCGTTCAAATTCAGGGCAACTTCTGAAAAATTCCTGATATTCTTCTTCCTTACAAAATCCCATCACATGTTCAACTCCGGCGCGGTTGTACCAGCTTCTGTCAAACAAAACAATTTCGCCCTCCGAAGGCAATTTGTCAACATATCGCTGGAAATACCATTGCGACTTTTCTTTTTCAGTTGGAGTGGACAAAGCAACTAACCTGCATCGACGTGGATTGAGCGGTTCGGCAATTCGTTTGATTATTCCACCTTTTCCTGCAGCATCGCGGCCTTCAAACAAAACAACCACTTTAAGCTGCTTAAATGATATCCATTCCTGAAGTTTTATCAACTCAATTTCAAGTTTCAAAAGTTCTTTCTCGTACCTTTTATTACTGATTAATTTGTGATCTTTCTTTACTGGCTCAATATGTTTGAGGTCTTTCCCTTCATTTTTCAACAGATGTTTTTCTGAATTTTTACTCATGGTGGAGATGATTTACAAATCGGTAATAAAAGATGGTGAAAAATACGAAACATTGGGCAGTAAATCAACAGTTCTTTTGCAAGGACAAGGATGGATGCCTTCAAATTCTTATGGGAGAACAAAATGATTAATCTGTATTTAAGCTTTTTGTCCTCAAGCCTGACGGGCTCTTCCATTTTCAATCGATGAGAAGGAAGCAATGAACTTGTCTAAAACGATTTTGAAATACAAAAAGGGATTGCCCTTTCGTGGCAATCCCTTTTCAGTAACAAAGAAACACGGGCCTACACAAAAATAATCTGCGTGCCTTCGCCGCCCGACATGGCGTACAATTCGCCAACGGTAATAATGGCCTTGGTATGTTCGCTCAAATCGTCGATAGTTAATTTAAACATATCAGCGGCTAATTTGCAGGCATAGATCTCACCGCCACCGGCAGTTATCATATCCAGAAATTCATCCACCGGTGGAATATCAAGGGCATCCATCTGCTTTTTCATCATAGCCGACACACCGGCTTCAACTCCCGGGATAACTCCCAAAAGGCTTGGAAAGACCAGACCTCCTGGCATACGCATGGCTGGATTCCCGACAGTCGCAGTATGTAATTTGTTCATCTGCTTTTTCGTGATCGCATCGAGTCCGAAGAAAGTAAAGAACATTTTTGCTTCAATTCCTTCCATTACTGCTCCATTGGCCATAATCAGTGCGGCATACACGTCTTCAATGGTGCCTTTTGCACAAATGATCATGACTTTTTTTAAAGGTGTTTCCATTTTTTTAGTTATGTTAGAATTTGGTTAAATGCAACTTGCTGGCTTAGGAATGCCGGCAATTTTTGATGAATATTTTAAGGGACCACCAGGAAAAAGCTGATACAATCCTTTGATATCAACAATCCCGGAATTGCCCACTTTTCTGATGGACAAGGAAGTGCCAGCTGCTTGTTCCTTTCGCAGGTATTCTATTACCTCAAAGTGTTTTTCAGTGAGTTCAATACCGGTTTCCTTTGCAATTTCCAAAGCAATATCTTTTGTCCATTCTGAAGGATCTAACATGTATCCTTCAGCATTAACTGCTACTGTTTTACCAGCATAAATTTTATCTGCCATAACTTTATGATTTATAATTGATTGTTTATAATTGATTATTTATTGACAGTCAAATTGCTTCCTGAAAGGCTTTTCATATAGGTGACCATAAATCCGATCGTTTTTTTCATTTCCGGCTTATTTATTTCACGCATCAATTTCCAGACTGAATATTCAGGAACATCAGTTGTGTTTAAATTTCCAAATACCTTGACTGCATTGTTGACTGCATTCATCATTTCAGGCTGGGTCAGTGTTTTAACTGTTTCCAGAATGGTAACCACATTTTCGGCCAGATGATGCACCTCTTCCCTCGAAAAATGGGTAATGACGTTATCGAAGATCAATCCTAATTCTTTTATGAAATAGAAATACCCTCTTGCATCCAACTCATCCATCTTTTTGGTAGTGTCAATAATCACTTCATTCACGATCGGCATGACATCTTTTGCCAAATCAGACAGACTTTCAAAGAGTTCAAGCGCTTTATCAATATTGTCAATATTTGATAAAAAGCGTAATCCAATATTCTTTACCTGCTCCGGATCAATTTTTACCATCCGGTTATTAAGTTCCTCAACCGAAGTGTCATAAACATCCTTTCCAATGATGGAAAGGTCAGAAACCAAATCTTCCAGTTGATTGGTCTTCAACCGCTGCTCATTGACATATTCGAGCAGTATATCAACCTTCTGATTTAATTCTGTTATTTGAACCTGCATTGATTTTTCT
>Ga0208968_1001914_pt1 | contig 10831 bp, 7 predicted proteins | sample RifOxyA3_FD_184031 | JGI IMG/M metagenome (GOLD analysis project Ga0208968, IMG submission 184031) | Groundwater microbial communities from Rifle, Colorado - Rifle Oxygen_injection A3 (SPAdes) | ecosystem: Environmental > Aquatic > Deep subsurface > Groundwater | place: Rifle, Colorado, United...
GCTGCATTCCACCTGATAACCCATTTGTAAAAACTGCCGGAGCCATGCCAACTATTTATTCTTATGGTCACCGCAATCCGCAGGGAATTGACATTAATCCGGAAAACCGCCGTATTTACAACAACGAACATGGCCCTCGTGGTGGCGACGAAATAAACCTGGTGGGAAAAGGCAACAATTACGGCTGGCCTGTGATTACTTTCGGTATTAATTACGATGGAACCATCCTTTCGAAATTTACAGCAAAGGAAGGCATGGAACAGCCTGTATTCCAGTGGACACCATCGATTGGACCAAGCAGCATGAAATTCGTGGTTGGCGATCGCTACCCTGGCTGGAAGGGTGACATTCTGAACGGTTCTCTCAGTTTCAAATACCTCGAACGTGTTCATCTGGAAGGCGGGAAAGTGACCGAACAGGAAAAATTGCTCGAAAATGCTGGCCGTGTGCGCCATGTGACGATGAGCCCCGACGGTTATATTTATGTTGCAATGGAAAGTCCGGGGATCATAGTTAAATTGGTTCCGGTGAAATAATATTTATTCAGCACACCCCTGACAGGGTTCCAAACCCTGTCAGGGGTGTGCTGATGAGCTAAACCGGCAGTTTAAATTTCATTGTAACTTCACCGGTTTCTTTATTGATTTCGATGGATTGGCCATTGATGCCGAGATCTTTTCCTGTGGACATTTTGAACAGCCCGGACAGGAACTGAATCCCATTGTTCATTACCTGCTCAACTTCGTGCGCTTTCTCGTCGGTAACGGAGGGTTGCGATGTCAGTTGTTTTTCCTGAACGGTTTCAGCGACCGGTTCAAACAGTTCTTCTGTCGGGTCAATTTCATCCGATCGATATTAATTCAATCATGCTCTCTTCCGGTTTCGTAATTTAATTTGTTTTTCTGAATGCATTGAGAAATTTTACTCAGCATATTGAGTAAATGGGAATATGAATTTTAAAATAAGTCCTAATAGTTTGTTGTTGAGTGGTTTAGTGAACAAAAAACGACAGCTTGTTCAGGTAGTATTTGGACTACGTCAGGTTGGAAAGACTACCATGATTGGACAGGTTTTAAATTTGAATTACTATTCCTATTGTAAAACAGCACATTTTACGAAACCATATCGTCGGCTTATCTGTAAATAATGTATAATCCAAAAACGAAAGGAGACCACATTATGCCAAACAGTGTTTACAAGATTATTGAATTGGTTGGTTCAAGTACCGAATCATGGGAAAAAGCTGCACAAAACGCTATTTCCAAAGCTTCTGAATCTTTGCGCGAACTTCGTATTGCCGAAGTTAGTGCGATGGACATGACCATTAAAGATGGCAAGATTGAAAGCTACCGCACTAAACTTAAGGTATCCTTCAAATTTGAAGGCCACCACTAAAAACAAATCAACGTTGATTAAGAAAAACAAACAGGACGAGCCCGGAATATGGGTTCGTCCTGTTTGTTTAAACACTGTGAATTGAAAAATTGAATCAAATAATAATTTCTAATTATATCACTCATTTTTTTATAACTTCACAAGAATTATTAACCATCTGGGAACTGAATTATATTCGGATAATCATGAGAAAGGGAAAACATCGGTTGCTGTTACTATATTTTTTGATTTCTATTCTGATTTCCGCCAATTCGTTTGGCCAATCCGGCAATATAGAATTCGACCAATATACCACCAACGATGGCCTGTCGAATGGTTATATCAATGCATTTTTACATGATAGCAAGGGATTTATTTGGATTGGGACAGGCAATGGCTTAAACCGTTTTGACGGGATCACTTTTAAAACATATTATTCTGATATTAAAGACAGTACTTCCATTCCCGGTAGCGAGGCAACTGCTTTGGTTGAAGATTCGCTGGGCAATATCTGGGTGATGACTTCCAATGGGATGTGTGTTTATGATAGAAAAAAGGATAACTTTTTAAGAAAAACAATAAGGGTAAACGGAGGAATTGTAAATAATTTTTTCCTGTATTCTTGCATTATTGACAGCAAAGGGTTTTTATGGGCTTCTTCTCCAAGCATTGGGATTCTTCGAATTAAAATTTATGACAATCCCCAAATCTCAAATAACATTATTGATGCAGATTTGTATCTGTTGGAAGAGGATGATGTAGATACTAAATTAAGAAATAGTGTCTATTCGTTTGTTGAGGATGAGCATAATCAAATTTGGGTAGCAAGCCACAGCAGCAAGCTTTTTTGTTTTGATAATCAACAAAATAAATTTCTTTCAAAACAAATCAATCATCCTGAAGTTAAGAATTTCAGTAATAAACGGAAAGGCCTGTTAAAAGACAGTGCCGGTGATTTTTTTATAGCCATTGAAGATAACGGATTGCTGGTATGGGACAGGGGAAAGAATGTTTTCAGATTGTACAAACCAAATGGCACCAATACTGGTCCAAACGGCAACGTTTTATCTGCACTTTCCGAAGATAAGAATGGATTAATCTGGATAGGAGACAGGAATGCAGAAGGTATAAGCATCTTTGATAAAAAGACCGGGAAATTCAGTCATTACCAATCAGACGAGTTTGATCCATATTCGCTAAACACAAATAAAATAAATTGTATCTATCAGGATAAAACCGGATCAATGTGGGTAGGCGCAATCATTGGCGTTAACAAATACAGTCCCGGCAAGTTGAAATTCAAACGGTATTTCAGCAACCCAAATGTTCGGGGCAAATTGAGCTTTAATAATACCCTTAGTTTCGCTGAAAGTAAAAACGGTGATGTCTGGATAGGGACTGACGGCGGCGGCTTAAATAAACTTGATCGGAAAACGGGTGAAATTTCGCAATACGGAGACAATCCTTCCGATCCCAATTCGTTAAGCAGCAATGCTGTCATTTCAATTTGCGAGGACCACGAGGGTCTCTTGTGGATGGGTACCTATCATGGCGGTTTGGCGAGAATGAAAGATGGCAGGTTTCATGCTTTTTATCCTGATCCGGCCGATCCATATTCAATTTCCGATAGAAATGTTTGGTATGTGTTTGAAGACAGTAAACAAAACCTATGGGTGGGTACGCTAAACAGTGGCCTTGAGCTGTTTGACAGGAAAACCGGACGCTTTTATCATTATACCTCAAATGAAGGTGATTCAACCAGTTTACGTAATAATTCAATTGTTGAAATTTACGAAGACAGTAAACAAAACCTTTATATTACAAGTAATCAGGGAGTAAGTATAATTGATTTGAAGGCATATGATTTTTCGGGATCACCGCCTGTTATTAAATTCAGGAATTTGGTGCACCGTGAAAATAGAAATAGCCTCAGCAGTAATGATGTATATTGTGTAAAAGAAGACAATGAAGGGAACTTGTGGTTTGGGATGCTGGGTTCAGGCATGGATAAACTTGACATGGAAACAGGAAAGTTTTCGAATTACTCTACAAAAGATGGATTTCCCGGCAACTCAGTAACTTCTATTCTGGTTGATAGCCTTAATAATTTATGGCTGGCAACCGACAAAGGGTTGGCGAAATTTAATCCGGAAACCAAGGAAGTCATTGTTTTTGACCAAAAAGATGGCTTACAAAACAAGAGTTTAAAAAGTTGGGCAATAAAAACGCAGGACGGTGAAATGTTTTTTGGAGGTCCCGGTGGGTTTAATTCATTTTATCCTGAACGGATAATTAATGGTCAAAATCAGAACAAACCTCCTGTTGTTATTACCGGATTGAAGATATTCAACAAACCCGTTAAAATAAATGAACAATTCAATGGCCGGGTTCTGTTGCCCGATAATATAGGCGAAACCAATGAATTACAGCTAACTTACAGGGAGAATTACTTTACATTCGAATTTATTGCCCTCGATTTTACTGCTCCTGAAAAGAACAGTTATGCTTATATGATGGAAGGTTTTGATAAAGAATGGGTTCAAAGCGGAACAAAACGCGAAGCCAATTACACCAACCTTGATCCTGGTGAATATACCTTCCGGGTAAAAGCCTCCAACAACGATGGCGTTTGGAACGAAGAAGGAACTTCAATAAAAATAATAATTTTCCCTCCCTGGTGGGAAACATGGTGGTTCAGAATAATTGCAGTTTTATCAATAATTTCCATTATTGTGTCTGGTTTTTATTCACGGATACAATATTTTAAAAATCAGAAGGTACTGCTTGAAAAATTAGTCGCTCAAAAAACTTCAGAGTTGCAGAAGATGAATGCGATATTAACCAATCAGGCAGAAGAACTTAATCAAACCAATTCGTTGCTTGAAGTAAGACAGGAACAAATAGAAGAACAGCGCGAAGAATTATTGGCGCAAAAAGATTCGTTGCAAAAAATGAACATTGAATTACACGATCTTAATGCCACGAAAGACAAATTCTTTTCAATTATTGCACACGACATAAGAAATCCTTTTAACGCTGTTCTTGGTTTCACCGATTTGCTCGAAGAAAACTTTAAAGAATGGGACGATGAAAGAAAACTTGAAGTTGTTAATCTAATAAATACCTCTGCAAAAAACCTGTACGAACTGTTGAACAACCTTTTGCAATGGTCGCGGTCGCAAAGTGGGGTTATTGAATTTAAGCCGCAGAAAATAGCGCTGATGGACACTTTCACAAATGTAATTGGTTTATTCAGGGAAACGGCAGATGCTAAAAACATTGAATTGGACTTTACATCTCCGGACAAGGAATTGCTGGTTAATGCTGACAAAAATATGCTCGATGCCATCATGCGCAACCTGATTAGCAATGCACTTAAATTCACAAATACGGGAGGCAAGGTTCATGTATTTGCCGACGCAAATAAAGAATTCGCGATTGTTAAAGTTACTGACAATGGTGTCGGACTTACCCCTGAAATTCAGGAGCAATTATTCAGAATTGACACGCACACCAGCACCTATGGCACGCAGAATGAATCAGGTAGCGGATTAGGACTTATTCTTGTCAGGGAATTTGTTGCAAAACATGGCGGTAAGATTGGTGTAGAAAGTATCAAAGGAAAAGGCAGCACCTTTCATTTCACCCTTCCTTTAATGGAAAATTGATACCTATTTGGTCACCACAATTATTTCAGTTCCTGCCAATCCTTCCGATTCCGCCTTTAGTTTTATTTCACCGGCTGTTCCTGAAGGTCGTAAAATAACCAGACATTTCCCTTTGAAACTGGTTACTTCCGGTTTACGGAAACTTTTCATATCCTTTGGATTTCCATTTTCAACGGCAGCCAATTCACCGGCTCCATCAACTTTTAACTGAACAGGCACAACAGCATCGGGAACCAGATTTCCTGCTTCGTCGATTATTTCAACAGTTACATACGAAAGGTCGTCGCGGCTGGCTTTTAATTCCGAACGGTCGGCAGTCAAACGGATTTTTACCGGGTTACCGGTGGTTTTCAGAATTTTGGTTTCCATTTCTTTGCCATCTTTCAGCGCAATTGCTTTCAGTTCACCGGTTTCGTATGGAACTTCAAACGTGGTGGTCAGTTTGGTTTCTTCGGAAACCGGTTTCGTACCAATCACTTTTCCATTCAATTCCAGCCTGATTTCAGGATAATTTGAATATACGTTGACCTGAAGTTTTTGGCCTTCACTGCCCGCCCAGTTCCAGCTTTGGTGCTCGTCGGGCCAGCCCCACATACTTACCAGTTCCTTCATTCCTGAAGGGATAGGAGCGTGAACGGCCATTTCCAGGTTGCTGATTTTCCAAACAACATCGCGGTAATACGACTGTGGTTTTTTGAAGCCGCAAATGTCGATGTCGCCGCAATTGGCATTGTACCACGACCATCCCGGTGAGAATTGTGGCTTGGTATCCGGGGTGGCGATCAGCGAATGTCCAATGCCCGCTTCGCCCAGATAATCCATAGAGGTCCAGATAAAATCGCCCAAAACATACGGATACTTTTCAACCATTTGCCAGTTCTCGAAGGCTTCTTTTGCAATTGATTCGGTGCCGATCATCATCCTGTCGGGAAATTTTTTGTGATCGTTTTCATACTCGCGCCACATGTAATTGTATCCGGCCACATCGAGCAATTCCAGTGCGGGTTGCGCATATTCCCAAGTTTTCCCCGGATTATCCCAGAATGAACAGATGGCCGCGGTTACCGGGCGTGTCTGATCCAGATTTTTGATGATGTTGGTTAAATTTTTGGTGATTAGCAATCCTGTGGAATCGGCTCTTTCTTTGATCTCGTTGCCAATGCTCCAAATTATTACCGAAGGATGGTTTCGGTCGCGCAAAATCATGGATTCCAGATCTTCCTTGTGAAACCGACCGAAATAGTTGCTGTAATCATCGGGATTTTTGGGGAGTTGCCACTGGTCGAATGCTTCGTCGATTACCAAAACGCCCAACCGGTCGCAGGCATCCAGAAATTGGGCTGATGGCAGATTGTGACTGGTACGAATGGCATTGAACTCGAATTCTTTCATCAGTTCAACACGGCGTTCTTCAGCACGGTCGATGGCGGCCGAACCAAGCGGTCCATTGTCGTGGTGCATGCATCCGCCTTTTAGAAGAACACGTTCGCCATTCAGTAAAAAACCTTTTTCGGCGCTGAACTCAATGGAACGAATCCCGAAAGTGGTGGCTTTCTGATCGACCGTTTTGCCTTTGAATTTAATTTCGCTTACGGCTTTATAAAGATTGGGTGATTCAATAGACCAGCGCGAGGGAGTTTTAACCTCCAACAATTGCTCAATGTCGGTATTTTTTGCTGAAATGGTTTGCAGATTCGATTCTGACTGGCTGACCATTTTGCCGTCCGGAGAATAGAGTTGGGTTGAAACCGTTACTTCAACATCTTCGGAGGTTACATTATTGACAGTGGTTTTCACTTTTACGGTCGCTTTCTCTGCCGAAACCTCAGGAGTTGAAACAAAAGTTCCCCAAACAGGAATATTTACCAGATCGGTAGTTTGCAATGTGACATGGCGGTATATTCCTGAACCTGAATACCATCTGCTGTTTTTTCCGGGATTGTTTACCCAAACTGCCAAGGTGTTTTTCTCGCCAACTGGATTCAGGTACGGAGTCAGATTAAAAAAGAAAGGAGTGTAGCCATTGGCATGAAAACCAAGGTGCTGACCATTTAGCCAGACATTACATTCCATGTAAACTCCATCGAAATAAATCTGTACTTTTTTGTTTTTTGCCGATTCATCGAGCGTGAATGTCTTTCGATACCAGCCAACTCCGCCGACTGTATGTGCCGTAGAACCTTTTCCCGGGCTATCTTCCGAAAATGGCCCGATTTGTTTTTTGCCTTCTGCCACAGGTAAATCTTCGATGCTCCAATCGTGCGGAAGATCAACCGTTCGCCATTGCGAGTCGTCGAAAACAATGGAATCGGCATGAGGCGCATCACCCAATTTGAATTTCCAGCCGGTATCAAAATTCTGTTCCCGGCTGGTGAAATCGGGTTTTGCCGTATTGCACGAAACGAATAGAATCGAAATGAAAAAAATGGAAAGAAGTATTCGTTGTTCAGGAATTTGATTGTGTTTCACTTTGGTTTTCATGTTGAGGCTGGTTAGAAAATTAGGTTTAAATCGAGGGGGTATTCTGAAATATTCTTAATAACAAGAGTTTATCGCTTCATGAGATTTCAAATCAGAATGATTCCTTTTTGCATGATTTCCTTGGAGAATGAACTTCCCAATTCAATAAATTTCTGGTGAACAGGCATGGTATGAACAATTATGTCTGAAGCATATTTTTTTCTGAATTTGTCCAGTGCCTGATAAACCCTTTTCTTGATCTGTAAGTTTTCTTCAAAAGTTTCAGGAATGATATTTTCTTTCGTAACAATATACAGATCAATATCGCTGTCAGCATCCGGGACGCCATAGGCATAACTTCCAAACAAAATTACCTTTTCAGGATCGATCGGGCGCAAAAATTCAATTATTTCATTTTTTACGATATCGGACAACATACTTTCTTAATTTTAAGTTGGAAAGGTAAGAAATTTTGTTTTAAAGTGATTGCTCCATTCTCCACCATCATGCAGGTGACAGCACCTAAATTTACATATTTCCAGTTTTTAATTTACCTTGAAAAATTTCATATCCTTCACTTCTGTTAAGCTTTCAGGTAATTCTTCGTCATCTTCCGGAAGATTGATTTTCGGATCTGTCAAAATTGCCTGTTTGTCTTCAGGAAAAGCGAGCGGTACTTTTCGGTTGGTTGACCACGCTTGATTTTCAGCAAACGTTGCATTTGAATATCTGCCATTTGCGAATGAAATTGAATGTCCGGTGAGCAGAAAAATATTGTTTTTAAACTCGAATCCCGGATAATCACCCGGTTCGAAACTTGCGGCATGGCCATAACAGTTGACCACCGTATTTTCATAAATCTGGCAATCCGACATGGTTTCGGGAGCTCCATTTGCAATCCATACGTGGAAACCGGCCTGTCCGTTTTTCCGGCCATCGTTGTAACTGATGTTGTTGCGAATGATGTTGTTTTTCCAGACAGAAGCTTCAAAATACTGGAATAATCCGTATCCGGCTCCTTCGTTGTTGGCCGAGAAATTATGCTGCATTACCGAGTTGGTCATCCCACCATCAAAATCGAAACCACCACCATCTTTCCCTTTTTCTGAAGTGAAATTGTTGTGCGAATAGCAATATTGAATGGTGATGCTGTCGCTTTGGTAAGCCCAGATGCCAACAGGGCCGTTGCCTTCGCGTGGCATGTCCCAGCCATTGCCCATCGCTTCGCAATATTCAATTGTTCCGTTGGTCACGCCACCAATCAGGATACCATTTCCGGAGTGATTGTCCAAAACTGCCGGGCAACCCGGATTGTTTTCGGCCACACAATTGGCGATGTACAAGTTCCTGAAAGTTTTGCCACCCGATCCTTCCAATCCACCGGCATCCTGTCCGTCAGATTCTACATTGATACCCGAAAAACCGTTGTCGTGCGCATAAACATTGGTGATCCGAAGATCCTGTCCGCCGACCGCTTTCACGCCCGACCATAAAAAACCGCTGGCTTCGAGGCTGTCGATCACACAATTGTGCGTATTACGAAATTCGACTCCGCTGCCGGTATTTCCAGTTAACCGGCCACTCCCAATAAGGATCAGGTTTTTTACCTGAAGCCAGGCGCAACTGTCGGCCAGAATGGAATTCCCATTTTCACCGTTGATTGTTGCACGTCCGTTCCCATACGATCCAACCACAATGGGCAGTTCTTTTGTGCCATCCAGTTCTGAAAATTTGAGCGTTCCCGCAAAAGTTTGACCTCCGGCGAATAAAACATAATTTCCTGGCTGGAGTTCAAGCGAATTGACTTTTTCAACGGTTTTGAAAGGTTTTTTCTGTGTTCCATTATTTGTGTCATCGCCCGTTTGCAAGTTTACATAGTAGATTGTTTGAGGTGTGCACCCAATCAGAAACAGGATAAATACAGCGAATATTTGATTCAAAATCTTTGGATATTGCATGGTAATTATTTGATTAATTTTTGTTCAGACAGAAAATCTGTCATTCGCTGCAAGGTAGGCAAAAAATTGGGGTTGCTCACCGGCCAGTCGCAGGAGTAATCGTGCTACCAGTTATCTGTTCTAAATGGAGCCAGCGGCAATCCTTCCGTACTAAAAACATCGGGCATAGAAGTGTCGTCGAAACAAAAACGGGCTGCAACCGGGGTTTTTACCAATTTGGAAGAAAGGATTACTGCATTTCCATCAATTTTGGCAGTGGCTTCAACGAATTTCTGATCGTCGCCTGCAATCATGAATTTTACCGGAGTTTTTCCTGTTGATTTCAAGCCTGCAGCGGCATTGCCGAAAGTGAGGCGCACCTTGTCTTTTTCGACTTTCATCGATTCAAAAGACGGGCTTTTATATTCGCCAATATTTTGTTTGTACGTTTCGGCCAAAGCATAATTGGCAAGTCGTTTACCAACATCCAGCTTGTTTCGCGGATGAATGTCTTTTACATTATCAACAAGATCTGAAACAACCACCATTCCGGTATTCGGAACTGTTTTGGTCACCAGTTCCTGTTGTTCACGCAGGTATTCCGAAGTTCCCTGATCTCCGTAAGTATATGGTGCAATTTGAACCTGATAGAACGGAAAATCTTTTTTGAAATCGGCTCTCCAGTTTTCGATCAGTGTTTTCATCAGTTTTGAATAGATCTGGTAATTTCCGCAGTTCGATTCGCCCTGATACCAGATTGCACCGGCAATTCCATAAGGCACAACGGGAGCGATCATTGAATTATACAATGCTCCGGATTCACCAGGCCACCAGTCAAAATGTTCTTTGTATTTGGCTTTATTTAGTTCAGGATTATTTTCGATACGGCTTTTCTCAATCCACACTTCGGCAGGAGTTCCGCCCCATGCAGAAACGATGATTCCAACCGGAACATTCAGTTTTTGCTGTAATTCGCGGGCGAAGAAATAACCCACCGCACTTGTTGAACGCATGGTTTCGGGCGAACAAACCGTCCATGTGGCATTGCAAGTTTGCTGCGGATATTCGGCGCCAATTTTTTGGACATGGAAAATGCGGATGTTCGGATTGTTGGCTTTGGCGGCATCTTCTTCACCGTTGATAAGCTTCCAGTTTACGCTCATTTCCATGTTGGATTGTCCGCTGCAAATCCACACTTCCCCCAACATTATGTTCTTTAATTCTACTTTGCTGCTTCCCAAAATCTGAATCGAGTAGGGGCCTCCTGCTGCAATGGTTTTGATGGTGGTTTTCCAGGCCGAACTGTTATCCGCTTTTATTTTTACGGTGTCTTTGGAATTCCAGCTTGTCACAATTTTTACGGTTTCGCCCGGATCGGACCAGCCCCAAATG
>Ga0208968_1001920_pt1 | contig 10815 bp, 8 predicted proteins | sample RifOxyA3_FD_184031 | JGI IMG/M metagenome (GOLD analysis project Ga0208968, IMG submission 184031) | Groundwater microbial communities from Rifle, Colorado - Rifle Oxygen_injection A3 (SPAdes) | ecosystem: Environmental > Aquatic > Deep subsurface > Groundwater | place: Rifle, Colorado, United...
TCGGAGTACTAGGAATAGTTATGGGCGCTCTGGCCAAAGATCGGGGTGCCAAGACGCTTGGATTGGCGGGGATAGTTCTCTCGGCGGTGTTTATGGTTATCGGTCTTGGGCTTTCGCTTTACTTGAATTTTCGCGAGAACGCCGCAGTTGGATATATGGGACATCTTTTCGTCAATTCACTGAACTAAATGAACTTACTCATCCTTTCTTTCGCTTATTTGCTAGTCGTGGTTTTTCCCGTGGTTTTTTGGTTCTGGTTTTTTCGGGGGAAAGACCGGGATGAACCGGAGCCAAAAAGGCTTCTGCTGAAAACTTTTCTTTTTGGAATCGTCATTTCTTTGGTGGCTGGAATAGTTGAAATCGCCGTTGAAGGGGCGGCTTTTCCGGGGTTGCCCGGCGGCGCGGATGACCTTTTCTACAAAGAAGCAGCGGACGTTTTAAGCAGTCCGCCCAAAGTTGTCCTGGCTTTTTTGTTTTCCTTGTTTTTGGCGGGACCAATCGAAGAAACTTTGAAATACTTGGGGCTTCGGGCGGCAGTGTATCGGAAAGAAGCTTTCAATCAAATACTGGATGGAATTATTTACGGCGTATCAGTGGCGCTGGGATTTTCTTTCGCGGAAAATTCTTTCTACTTCTTTGATATCTTCCGGGAATATTCCTATTCGGCTGATTTTTTTTCAATCGTTTTCGCGCGGGGAGTGCTGGCGACCTTTTTGCATATCACGGCGGCGGGAATTGTCGGGCTGTATCTCGGCCGCGCCAAGTTTGCCTCAACTGGCAAAAGAATATTAATCTTAAAAGGGCTTTTCATTGCGTCATTTGTCCACGGCGCGTATAATGTTATGGCGCTTTTTCCTTACGGCGCGATCATCGATGCCGTTTTGGTTATTTTGCTCTTGATATTTCTCCTCCATCGGATGAAAAAAACCGATGCTCGGATGGTTTGGAGGAGAGTCGCGTAGTATGTAACATGCAACATGAAGCATGAAGCATGAAGCATGAAACATGAAATATATAGCACGTAGATGGGGTACGCAGACAATAAATTCAAAATCAACTCCAAATTCAAGCCCGAAGGAGACCAGCCTAATGCGATAGAGCAGTTGGCGGAAGGACTGCGTACTGGGAAAAAGTTCCAGACGCTTTTGGGCGTGACGGGGTCGGGGAAGACTTTTACTATTGCCAATGTCATTGAGAGAACGCAAAAGCCAACTTTGGTTATCGCGCCGAACAAAACTTTGGCGGCGCAACTGGCTCAGGAGTTCCGGACTTTTTTCCCGAAGAGCGCGGTGGAATATTTCGTAAGCTATTACGACTATTATCAGCCGGAGGCTTACATCGCTTCCACCGACACCTATATCGAAAAAGAATCGCAAATAAACGATGAGATTGACCGCTTGCGGCACGCGGCTACGGCCGCCTTGTTGTCCCGGCGCGACGTCATCATTTGCGCCTCGGTGTCTTGTATCTATGGCTTGGGCAGTCCGGAATATTATCGGGATATCACGCTGGAATTGTCGGTAACGCATTCTGGCGTAGGGGCAAAAAATTTTTTGCCCCTACGGCGCGAAGAAATCGTAAAAAAATTAATTGACATGCAGTACAACCGTTCCGATATTTTAAGTCGGGGAAAATTCCGGCTCACCGGTCCGACATTGGAAGTTATGACGCCGGGACGGGAAGTGGTAACACGGATTGAAATGGAGGGCGATGGCATCAAAAAGATATTTGAATATGATTTTTTGACTGGCGAAGAGCTGGGAAATTTGCAAAAAACGGTCATTTATCCAGCCAAGCACTTTGTGGTACCGGAGCCGGTAATGGAGGGGGCTTTAGCGAAAATACAAGATGAACTGGAAGAACGGGTGGAATATTTGCAAAAAAACAACAGGATGCTGGAGGCTGAGCGTTTGCGACGACGTACCAAGCAGGATATCGAAATGATGCGCGAAGTCGGATATTGCAACGGCATTGAAAATTATTCCCGTTTTCTCACCGATCGGCTCCCGGGCGAAGCGCCTTATACTCTCATTGATTATTTTGCTAAAGATTTTCTTTTGGTCATAGACGAATCGCACGTGACGGTGCCCCAGCTTAACGGGATGTATAACGGCGACCATTCGCGGAAAGTATCTTTGATTGAAAACGGTTTTCGTTTGCCGAGCGCGTTCGACAATAGACCGCTCAAATTTACGGAATTTGAGAAAAAAATAAATCAAGCGATTTTTGTCAGCGCGACACCGGCGAAATACGAGCTTTCTAAATCCCAAATCCAAAATTCCAAATCACAAATAAATTCCAAATCCAAAAATTCAAAATTCAAAACGAAAGAGGGTGATACGAATAGCGCTGGCGTTATTGAGCAGATCATCCGGCCGACGGGGCTGATTGATCCGGAACTGGAAATCAAACCGACCCGGGGGCAAGTGAAAGACGTGACGGAAGAAATTAAAGAAATAATCAAGCGCAAGGAGAGAGTTTTGATCACCACGCTGACCAAAAAAATGGCGGAGGATCTTTCGGATTTTCTCAAAGAGTCGAAAGTAAAAGCGGAATATTTACATAGCGGCGTGGATACCTTGGATCGGATCAGAATTTTGGAAAAATTACGCCGGGGAGAATTCGATGTTCTGGTGGGAGTGAACCTTTTGCGTGAAGGTTTGGATTTGCCGGAGGTGTCTTTGGTGGCGATTCTGGACGCGGACAAAGAAGGATTTTTGCGCAGTGAAACTTCGCTTATCCAGACGATTGGCCGGGCGGCGCGGAACGTGCGGGGAAAAGTCATCCTTTATGCCGACTCCATGACCGGTTCGATGAAACGCGCGATTGACGAAACCAACCGGAGACGCGCGCTGCAGACGGAGTATAACAAAAAACATAACATTACTCCGCGTACAATCAAGAAGAAAATCCAGTCGATTGTCGATCACGAGATTAACCCGCAAGTGACGCGCGATTTTACCGAATTGGAAACGCTGGAAGATATCGGCGGGTATATCAAGCAAAAAGAAAAGGAAATGAAAGACGCCGCCAGAAATTTGGAATTCGAAAAAGCGGCGGTGATAAGGGATGAAATAAGTGAGCTTAGGAAGTTACAAGTTTTACGAAATACGAAATGAACGAAATACGAAAGGCTGTATTTGTTTTTTTCGTAGTTCGTAAATTGGCTGTGGATAAGTCGGTCTTGCGCATATTTTCCAGTTTTATATAATAAAAAAACGGAAGAGGCGGGAATGGTTAAACAAAAATAAAAGTTAACCGACCGTTATGGGGATGTTTTACCCGGGAGACCGGGAAAAAATTGAAACAAATGTTTTTTGGAGGCACGTTTAGGCGTGGCCTTTTTTAGTTTTTACGAAATACGAAATGAACGAAATACGAAAATGCAGACTGTGTACTTGCTTTTTTTCTCAAAATATGCTATAATTAGCAGTTTCAATAGAAGATATAGTTCTTTGAAAACCTAGTGCATTTTATACCTTAAATAAGCTAAATTGCTTCATTTCAGAATATTATTTTAGTCTTTTGAAATGAAGCAATTTGGCGGAAAACTCTAAAAACCATAACCGAAAAAGGAGAAAACATGTTTAGCAATACCGTTGCGGTTGAGGAAAAAGGGGATGGTCTTTACAGTGAACCGGCCATGGAGGAGAGAATACAGAAATTCCTCCAGGCCGAAAAGCTGGAAAAACCAAAGAAAGAGAAACAACAAATCGGGCTGGCGAACTAGGTCAGCCGGAAGGAGGATTTTGTGGGCATCATTAAGGAAATTAAGGAAATCGCCGGCTTCGCGGTTTGTCGCCGGTGTGATGATTGCGGATGTCGCACGGAGCCGAAGGAAGAAACGGACTCGGGGGTGATTCTGGGATGTCTCGGATGCGGCAAGGAATATCGTTTTTATTTCGAAGCGGGTCTTAATCAGTCCGCTTCACAATCAGCTTACGCATAGCGTGGGCGGAAAGGATGAGAAGGTGATAGATTGCGCCAGGTATCGGGGATTCGTCGATGTGTCATCGCGACGGGTCCCTCTTTTTTTGCCTGAAAATAAATAGTAGTGTATAATTGGACGGTAACGAGCTCATTTTAAATAACACTCATTTTTTTCCAAAAACAGATCGGAAATTTATCATCGAAAATCCCAGATATCGAAATCCCATGAAAGTATCCTGTCGCTTCTCATAACGGACTGCTAATTTCCTGTAAGTATCCTCCCAGGCAAAACATCTCTCAATTCGGTAACGCTCTTTGTAGATATGGAACACCGGAGAAAAATCATTCCACATCCTTTCCAGTTTTTCCACATCCTTGGTTCTGCCCGGATTGGGTCGGATCACCGGTATCATCCCCGCGTAACGAATAATGCCTCGATTGAAATCTGAATAAAATCCCGCATCCAAAGTGATGAAAGATTTTCGAAGATTCCAATGGAGATTGTCGGCGATTTCCAAGAGATTAGTGAAAGAGCGATCAAATAAAACCGTGTCGGAAACATTAACCGGATTGACTGCAAACGGAGCCAGTGCATTGCCATTATTGTCGCAGATTGCTAGAATTTTCTCGCCTTTCTGGTGTTTGTGTCCGGAGTATCCGATTCCAGCGCCCCTTTTTTAGCCACGACATTGCTGCCATCGCCATGCAAGATGGTCAAGTCCAATTTTCCAAGGGCGTCTAAGGTGATAACCGACTGCTCGAATAGTTTTTTGTAGCTGCCATCCTTGCTCCAACGATTATGATAATGATAGATATTCTGCCAGGACATTTCATTATTGCGAGTTTCTAATTCATCCCATTGCATCCCGGTTCGCAGCACCTTCAGAATATAGTTAAAAATTTTGTAGTAAGATATTTTCGGTTTCTTGCCTCGCTTGTTTCTGGAAAGACAATTTCTAATGAAAGTATTGAACTCATTCTGAGTCACTTTCCGAGGCAATTTGTTGTAACAATTTAGTTTTGATTTTTGTTTTTTAACAGTCATAGATTGGCTCTAAAATTTATTAACAAAGTTTTATTAAACTTTACCTTTATTTTAGCATTAATCTGTGATTAAGTTAAAATCACTTAAACTAAATCATGAAGCACGTAACACGTAACATATAACACGAAACGTGTAGCGTGGAACATACAACATATGAAGAAAATAATCTTAATTGTGGCGATAATTTTTGTGGCGGTGTTGGTGGCGGGGTATAAGTTGGACATGGGAAAGTTCGGTTCTTTGAACATGGCTTCAAAGGAGAAGGCGGAGAAATTGACACCGGAAGAATCAAAAGCTCGGGAAGAAGCCAAAACAAAAGCTTTGGACTTTATTGACAAGAACCTGGTTCAGCCGGGGACGGAAGTGAAGGTGAAAAGCATTGAGGAAGAAAACGGCATGTATAAATTTGAACTGGACGTGAGCGGGCAGAACATTACGGCCTATATGACCAAAGATGGCAAAAAGTTTTTTCCCAGTGTGATGGATATCGAAGAAACCGAAAAGAAAGCGGCGGATGCTAAAACAGCCGAGGAGGAAGCGGAAAAAAATATTGCCAAATCGGACAAACCAAAAGTTGATCTATATGTGATGAGTTTTTGTCCATACGGCAATAAGGCCGAAGACACTTTGAAGCCGGCGTATGAACTTTTGAAGAATAAAGTCGATTTCAATTTCCATTATATAGTAAACAGCGAGGGCGACAGCATTCAATCCCTGCATGGCCAGCCGGAAGTTGTCCAGAACGAAAGGGAAGCGTGCGTGATGAAAAATTACGGCAAAGATAAATGGGTGGAATTTGCGACTTATGTCAACGCCAACTGCGGCAGTGATGGAGCGTGCTGGGAAGCGGGCGCGAAGGAATTGGCAATCGACACAGCCAAGATAACTTCTTGCGTAGCCTCTGAAGGAACGGCGCTGATGAAAGCCGATGAAAAATCTTCGGGCGACGCCAAGGCGACCGGTTCGCCGACAATGCTGATCAACGGATCTTCAACTAAAGCGGTATATAAGTATGGCAACGCGGAGGCCTATAAACAGGCGATTTGTAACGCGTTCAATGAAGTTCCAGAAGAATGCTCTACGGTGCTTGACGCTGAAACCGCGACGGCCGAAGGCGGCAGCTGCAACTAATTCGCTAAAGCAGAGCGAATATTAGCCAATAAGAGCGGATGTAGTTTCATTCGCTCTTATTCGTTTTAATTAGTTCTACTTTCGCGAGTTTTTACTTATCCACAGCCCGGTGCTTGCGGTGATGAATAACCAGTGCTAAAATATCACTGTAAATCAATAAGCGCGATACGAATGACACGAATTACATACGAATGCCACTAATGGATTCGTAGCATTCGTATGTCATTCGTAGATTAGTATCGCTTGCAAAATTATGCAAAGACTTACCGCTAAACAACAAAGCACTCTCGAGTTTCTTCGGGAGTACATTGAGGAACATAAAAAAAATCCCACCAGCTATAAGTTGCAAAAATCCATGGAGGCCAGAGGCATCGGCGACAGTTTGAAATCGGTGATGCAAGTGATCGAATCTTTGGAGAAAAAAGATTTGGTGAAGCGCGATGAAAACCGAAAGCTATACATCGTGGAAAATGGCAATTACGCCAATTTGAAAAACATTTTTTCCGTGCCGGTCTATGGCTTGGCGTCTTGCGGGGAAGCTTTGGCTTACGCCGAAGACAACGTGGACGGATTTTTGCAAATTTCCAAATCGCTTTTTCGCGGAAGCGATTCAGCGAAACTTTTCGCGGTGAAAGCTCTGGGGGATTCGATGGACAAAGAAAATATCAACGACGGCGATTACGCCATCTTTGAAAAATACGATTATGATAAGGGCGAAGAATTGGAAGGAAAAATCGTGGTGGCGGTGATCAACGGCATGGCGACGATCAAACGGTATAAAAAAGTCAGCGATGAAATCATCGGTCTTTTCCCCAAATCAACCAACACGGTCCATCAGCCGATTTTCATCCACAATTCCGATTCAATCCTTGTTGCCGGCATATTCAAAAAAGTCCTGCCGGTAAAGTATGTCAGCTTGTAGGTCGCAAAGTTAAAAACTACGCCCTCGTGTAAAACTTGGCGGAAGAGGTGAGATTCGAACTCACGAAGGCATTTCTGCCTTACGACTTTTCGAGAGTCGCGCCTTCAACCACTCGGCCACTCTTCCATTTCTCTAATCTACAAGAATATCACAATATTATCAACATTGTTGGTTTTGCTGTTTTGTTGTAGAATAAACGCGCAAGTTCTAAAAACAAAAAAATATTTTATGTCCAAAGAAAATGAAATAAGTTTTGGCGCGAGATTCATCAACCCTTCGAAAATAATTGAACAAATGGAACTTCCTTCGGGGTGCGTGGCGGCTGATTTCGGTTGCGGAACCGGATACTTTTCTTTGCCCTTGGCAAAAAAAATAGGGCAGGGAGGAACGGTTTACGCTTTAGATATCTTGAAACAAAAACTGGAATCGGTGGAAAGCCAGGCTAAGATTATGGGGTTGACCAATATCATTACCAAAAGAGTTAACCTGGAAAAAAAGAACGGTTCGGGACTGGAAACCGCCAGTTGCGACTGGGTAATCCTGGTCAATATGCTCTTTATGAATGACGACAAATCCGCCATAGTGGCCGAAGCCAAAAGAGTGCTCAAGGGCGGAGGGAGAGCGTTGATTGTGGAATGGAGCGACGCGGAAGCCGCCTTCGGACCGGAAGCGGCAAAAAAAGTTTCCCAAAATGAAATAGCGGAGATTGCCAGGAAAAATTCATTGTCGGTTATCCGGGAATTGGAAATCAGCAATTTTCACTGGGGGCTGGAATTTATCAAATGACAGAGATATTTATTTTTTTTATTCGGAACAATTTTTATTGGATGGCGCTCGTTTTATACGGGCTTTTTATTATTTTTTACAAAAGTTCCGGCAGCTTTATGGGGGACGAGGCGACGTACAGCCAGATTGCCAAAGAAAGTCTCGCGGATAATTCATATCTGGCACTGCATTGGAAAGGAATGTTGTGGTTTGAAAAACCTCCCCTGATGATCTGGCTGACCGCGTTGGCATTTCGCTTGGGGGGGATTTCCGAAACAACCGCTCACATCTTTCCGGGAATATTCTCCATCTTGTCAGCGGCGGTTTTATGTTTTTTGGGGAAAGAATTTTTTGGGAGCAAATTGGCCGGATTTCTTGCCGGTTTTGTTTTTTTGACCAGTCCCATTATTTTTTTGTATTCCCGGGTGAATATGTTGGATATTCCGGCGGGAATGTTTCTGGCTTTGGGCATTTTGGCTTTATGGAAAATTTTCGACGGCAACGAAAAATGGTGGCTGGTCTTTGGATTTTCCGCCGGGATGACGGTGATGGTGAAAAGCGCCGCCGGTCTTTTGCCCTTCTTAATGCTCGTGGCGGCGGTAATAATTTTCCGAAAACATGAAATCCTTAAAAATAAGTTTTTTGTTTATGGATTAGCCGTGTTTTTTGCCGTTTGCGCCCCTTGGCATATCTATATGACAGTTCGATTCGGCGGCGCTTTTTGGCAGGATTATTTAGGGTTTCATATTTTGGAAAGATTTTTTTCGCCCATCTTACCGTATCCCTGGGAAGGAAACAGCCGGTGGGCGTATTTCAAATTGTTTTTTGAACGAAGCGGGATTTGGGCCGGAGTTTTTCTTTTCGCTTTAGCGGGGACATTTGCCGCTTATTCTTTTAAACTCAGCAGACAGCCGGATATTTTTTTGTGGATAAAAAAACAAAAAAAACGACAGTTGTTTTTATTGATCTGGTTTTTGGCTGTTTTCCTGCCCTTCTTTTTCGCCTGGACAAAGCTGCCTAACTATATGGTGCTGGCGTATTTTCCGCTGGCGGTTTTTGCCGGCGGTTTTTTGGATTACGCGTTTAGAATAAAGAATGTAAGAGCGTTGGCGGTTTTGAGTTTCTTGTCTTTGCTTAACTTTTTGCCGTCTTTTCGTCTGCGTGCTTCCGAATTTGGCGAAGCCCATCCTCTTTTGCCGAAAATTTTGATTCGCTATTTCAATTTTAGCGACGGGGCGCTATTGGCGATGATGTTTTTGGGATTTCTGGGAGTTGCGATTTTCTTTTGGTTTTTCCGAAAGAAAAAAAAGTATATTTTAGCCCTTTCCTTTTTTATCTTAATCAGTATGAATACGCTTATTCCGTTTAATCCTTACCGCAATGAATTTATAAAAAAACTGGGGAGCGACATCGCAAAAATTTCTCAAAATCAGCCGGTGGAGTTGTACGCCGTTATGAAGCCCGACCAATATTCTTTCCATTGCGTGGGCGCTTTTTATCTGCCAATGGGATCCAAAATTGAAAATTTGGGGAAAAGGCGGATGGAAGTTATGCCGAAAGATTATCTAAAAAGCAAACAGCTTTGTTTTATTGAAAAGAGTTTTATGAAAAATGAAAGTATGGCGCGCGAAGCGGTTTTGTCATACGAAAATGGCGCGGTGATGAATTGCGCGGTCGAGTAGTGAATAGGCTTGAGCTTTGCGCGTTTGCGGACATCCGATGTCTTTCGGTCGTTATGGTCGCGAGACATCGGATGTCCAAGAGCAAACGCACAAAACTCAAACGTGTCAAGTCTCTTGGGTTGTTTGTTTTTGGGTTTTATTGTAAAATTAAAATATAAAAGCAAGAAACTAAACAATGAATGTAAAAATAAAAATATTATCCGGATTTTTCATAATCGCCAGTGTGGCGCTTTTGTCCGGTTGCGGTTGCAAGCCGCAAAATCCCAAACAGTACAGTTTGAATTTGGAGGTTTGGGGCGTGTTGGATGATCGCGAGACACTGAACAAAATTTTTGAAGTTTATAAAAAAACCAATCCCAATGTCGAAAAAATCGAATACAAAAAAATCACTTATGACACGTACAAAAAAGAATTGATTGAAGCCATGGCCAGCGGACAGGGACCGGACATATTTTTGCTCCACAATACCTGGCTATCGGGTTTTTCCGATAAAACAGTGCCAGCGCCTGGAGAAATTCTGACCGAGCAGAAATTCCGCAATGATTTCGTGGACGTGGTAGCGGACGATTTTTTGGTTAATGGGCAAATTTGGGCGGCGCCGATGTCCGTCAATTGTCTGGGACTTTACTATAACAAAGACCTTTTCAACGAGGCGGGGATAACTTCACCCCCCAAAACCTGGGACGAGTTTGTCGAGGACACGGAGAAACTGACCAAATTTGACGAGTTCAACGCCATCAAACAATCCGGCGCGGCTATCGGCACCGCCTATAACATCAACCGCTCGACCGATATTTTTAACTTACTGATGTTGCAAAACGGAACGAAGATGTTCGAGGGCGACCGGGCGGCGTTTGATCGGGCATTGTCGGTCGGCTCCAGCTACGTTTCGTCCGGAGAAAACGCTCTCAATTTCTATACGCAATTTGCCAAAACCGGTTCGCCCAGCTATACCTGGAATTCTAATTTGCATTATTCGCTGGATGCTTTCGCGGAAAGCACGGTGGCGATGATGTTTAGTTATCCTTGGAACATCGAGACAGTCAAGAGCAAAGCGCCTAAACTTAATTTTGCCATTGCCTCGGTGCCGCAATTTGAAAGCGGAGTGAAAGCCAATTATGCCAACTATTGGGCGTTGGCGGTGGCAAAAAACAAAGCTTCGACAGTTGACGATAAGGTTCGGGTGGCGGAAGCTTGGAAGTTGATAAAATATCTGGCGACGCGTCCGGAGGGCGAGGCGAGTTATATTTCGTCTTTCGGACAAATAGCGCAAACGGAGGATCCGAATTTTGATCCCGGTCTTTTTTACGCCCAAAATAACCATCAGCCTTCCGGCCGGC
>Ga0208968_1001922_pt1 | contig 10804 bp, 9 predicted proteins | sample RifOxyA3_FD_184031 | JGI IMG/M metagenome (GOLD analysis project Ga0208968, IMG submission 184031) | Groundwater microbial communities from Rifle, Colorado - Rifle Oxygen_injection A3 (SPAdes) | ecosystem: Environmental > Aquatic > Deep subsurface > Groundwater | place: Rifle, Colorado, United...
CGATGAATTCATTTCCGTCCACGTCGGTGAGGTGGCAACCTTTCCCGCTTTCCAGGAAGATGGGGTATTCGCCGTTGATGAAGTCCGTGGGCTTTCTAGCCCCCAGGACCCCGCCGGGCACAAGTCCGAGGGCTTCTTCATACAGGGCAAGGCTTTTGGATATATTCAGTCTGGGTGTTTCTTTCACGAAAAACCTCCTTTTTTATGGGTTGACTTCAAACATGGAATCGATTTTATGGGTCTGGTGGATACTGGCCCCGCGTTTCAAGAATTCGGAGAGGAAAATGTCCGCATCAATGCAGCCTTCGGGGGCCACCACGCCTTTGACCGTGACGTGGCCGTCGGCCATCATCATGGCGGCGATGGCGGCGGGAAGACCTGTGCCGGGGGCCATGCGGCCGGCCATGTCGGCCGTATAGGTGACTTTTTTTCCGTCCTTTTCCCCTTTGACAATGACCTTGAGGCCCGAAGACTGGGGTCCGTTGTCCCGGCCCTCGGGGATCTTCTGCCAGAGTTTCAGGGCCACATCATAGGGTGTGATTTTTGTGCCTTTGACCTCAATGGGTTCCGTGGATAAAAGACCCGTGTCTTTCTGTTCCTTGATGAGTTCGTCCACCCAGAGCGGGATGAGAGCACCCTTGATGATGACGTTTTTAACGCCCTTGATATACCTGGGCAGTGTCAGGGGCTGGGGATGGCCCACATAGCGGACATGGCAGACGCCCAGGGGTGGGAGGAATTGCTCGGCCACCACATCGCCGCCGCCTTCCACAGACACCAGTTCGCCGTTGATATACTGGGGAATCTTGCCCAGGGTCATGTGAAGGCTGTGGTCCCAGGCGGCCCCGGCCAGCTCGGCAATGCTGACCACCCAGTAGAGATAGATGTCGTCCACCGTGTCCAGGCGGTCGGCATACCATTTGACCAGGATATTGTTGGTGCCGGGGTCGGAGCCCATGCCTGTAAGCACGGTGATGCCGGCTGCCTTGGCCATTTTGTCGATGTCGGAATTAAAGAGGATCTGGGTGCCTTCATAGTCGTCGCAGATGTCGATATAATTGACCTTGGCTTCCACGGCGGCCTTGGCCACGGGCACGGCGGTTTTGTAGAAGGGGCCGGCGGTGTTGATAATCACGTCCGTCTCTTTAAAGGCCTTGACCATGGCCCCGTGGTCCATGACATCCATTTTGATGAGGGATATTTTTTCGCTTTCCTTCAGTTTTTTGGATACCCTTTCCGGGTCCGGGTAAAGGTCTGCCAGGATGACCTGGGTGATTTTTTCCTGTTTGATGAGATCCCTTGCAACGCCCTGGCCCATTCCGCCGACTCCGCCGATAAGTAATGCACGCATGTTTTTTCTCCTCGTCTATTGAAAATGGTCTTTTATCTATTGGTTCAATAATATGGTTTAATTTTTGATTTTTAATTCCCTATTTTTAAGATCAGGGCCGCTCCCGTATCCCCGGCCGCACACCCGGTAAAGAGCAGGTACCCGCCGCCCTTGTCCGCCAGTTCCTCAATGCCTTCGATAATGAGGCGTCCGGCCGTGGGGGCCTGAGGATGGCCGAAGATGAGAGAGGACCCGAAATTATTGAAGCCATTCACATTGATTCCCATCTGGTCTGCCAGATAAATATCGTTGGCGGCAAAGGGGTTGTGGGTTTTGATGACTTTCACGTCCCTGATGGAGATCCCGGCATTGTCCAGGGCCATCTGGGCCGCCGGCACCACAGCCATGGCCATGAATCCCTTTTTGGCCCTGGAATATCCATAGGATATGATCCTTGCATCCTTTGAAGGATCTTGGCTCAGTTCCCCGGCCTTTTCTTTGGACGCCACGATGAGGCCGCAATTGCCGTCGGCCGGGTGGGTCTGGGCCCCGAAGGTGTGGACCCCGCCGGGCAGGACCGGTTTCAACCCGGCCAGCCCTTCCTTTGTGAAGGGCATGACGCCTTCGTCGGCGTCCATGGTCATGGTTTTCTTTTTGGAAACCGCCACGGTCACCGGGAACATATATTGTTTCTGAAAGGCCCGGTCATTTTTTAGGGCGTCGAGGTATTGTTCATACCGCCGCAGGGCCAGGTCGTCGCAGGCCTCACGGGTCACCCCGGCTTCTTTGGCCACGTTTTCCGCGGTCTGGATCATGGCGTTTCCTGCCCAGGGATCATTACCGAAATGGTCCATGACCCAGTCTTCCGAAACCACCTGTCCGCCGGGGCCGTTGGGGTTGGGCCAGATGGTGTGGGGGCCGTTGGAACACCGGTCCGTCATCAGGGTAAAGGCGGTTTTGTACAGCCCGGTTTCAACGCCCATGGCGGCCTGGTGAAGGACCGTGGTGGAGGTGGAACAGGCCTGGCTGATCAAAAAGCCGCCCAGGTGTTCAGCCCCCAACAGGGCCGAGGCCCAGGGTCCCCCGTAAAACATGGCCGGCTGGCCCACGGTAAGGCCCAGGATCAGGTAATCAAAAGCCTTGGGGCTGATGTCTTTGGCGGACAGCCAGGCCCTGGCCGTCCGGGCGCCCAGTTCAATGGCGTTTTCATTGGCCAGGGTTCCCTGCCATCTGGCAAAGGGGGTGGAATAATAGCCTTTGTAGGGGATATATGCGTTTGTCAACATGGTGGTTTCCTTTATCCGGAATAGGTCCTGTGGACCCCCGGCTATGAATTGTAATGTCTTAAAATGGCCTCCAGCACGCTGCCGCCGATGGCCCTTGCCTTTTCGGAAATGGTTGTGCAATAGGCCGTATCCGACCGGGGATCCACATCCCCGATTTTAAGGCCTGTTCTCACATGGGTCCCGGGCCGGATGAGGCCCCGGATGACCCCGTCGATGATGGTGAAGACCGGCTCCGTGTTCACATGGCCCACGACATCTCCCTTTTTGACCAGGGCCCCGATGTCCAGGTGGGAGGTGAAAACGCCGGGGCAGGGGGCCCGGAGCACCCGCTCCCCGGCAAAGCCGGCAATGGTGCCGGGAATACCCGTATTGGGCTCGGGGCTGCCCTTGAGGATAACCCTGCCCATATCGTGTCCCCGGTTGGTTTCCACAGCCATGTGCACGTCCTCTCCTGCCGTGAATCCGGGGCCAAGACCGATGACCAGGGGCGCTTCCGTGAGGACGGTGCCCAGGTTCCGCTTGGCGATGAGGGCGTCCACCACGGCATGGGGTTTCAGGGTGCGGATGGTTTCCCAGGAAGGGTCCACCAGGACCGGGATCCGGTTTTCCTTCCAGACATCGGGAATCATGCCGGGATGGGAAATGCGTTTTGCCTCAATGCCTTCCACGCAGGCTATCCCGTCATGGACGGCTTCGCAGAAACTGACCCGCCGCCGGACCGCCATGGGCGCCTCGATTTCCATCATGAAAATATGACGGATACGGGCGTTAAAAAGCCGGCAGGCAATGCCGGTGGCCATTTCACCGCCGCCCTTGATGCCGATGACCAGCTCCCTGACCGGGATTTCCAGTTCCTTAAACAATGTGGTTGTCCGTGTTTCCGTAATGCCGTGTTCCTTTGTTTTTGCCATGAAAAGGGTTTATTTCTTTTTTTTAATGGCGGCCAGGATCTTGTCCGGCGTCACTGGAAAGGAATCCATGTACACACCCACGGCATTGCTGACCGCTGCTGCATAGGCCTGGGCCGCACTCATGGCGATGGACATGGCCGCTTCCTTGGCCCCGTAGGGCCCCTTGGGCTCGATGGATTCCACGATGATATTGTGGATGGGCGGCATATCACAGGCCAGGGGCAGCTTATAATCCAGCATGGTGGGGTTGAGGCACCGGCCCTCCCGCCATTCGTGGTATTCCGTCAGCATGCCGCCCTGGCCGCCCATGGCGACAGACCCTTCAAACTGGCCTTCCAGCACCAGGGGGTTCAGGGCCTTGCCCACATCCTGGCAGGCCACGCAATTGAGGACGGTGACCTGTCCCGTTTCCGGGTCCACCTTGACCTCGATGATGGTGGTGCCGAAGGAAAAGGCTTCGCACATCTGGCCATAGGGGTTGGACACCCATTCGCGTTTCATGTCCACCTTGGGCCAATATCCGCCTTCGGCATTGACGGAGATAAAATTCGTCAGGGCCACCCTCACCACCTTTTTGATGGGAACGCATTTTTCAGGATCATCCTGGACATATATCATGCGGTTTTTGGCGGCCAGGGTGTCGGCCGGAACCTTCAGGATTTTGGAGGCCACTTCAAAGAGCTTTGCCTTGCAGTTGGCGGCTGCGTTTTTCACGGCCTGGCCCCCCACAAAGGTGGAGACCTGGGAATAGGAGCCGGGATCCGAAGAGGTGGTTTCCGTGTCCGCATTGACGAGATGGATGTCTTCGGGCAGAAGGCCCAGCTCTTCGGCAGCAATCTGGACCAGCATGTTTTCATTGCCCTGGCCGTTGTCCACAACCCCGGACATGACCGTGGCTTCACCGTCTTCATTGAATTTGATAAAAGACTGGGACCCGCCCCGGATGCCCATGGGGAACCCGGTCTGGACGGAATTGGTGCCGATGCCGATGCCGTGGAAGGGCGGGAGTTTTCCCCATTTTTCCGTCCACCCGGATTTCTCTGCCGCCTTTTGGATGGTCTCGTCCATGGCGCAGGACCCCACCAGGGAACGGGTGCTGGTATATTCGCCGGGCTGTCGGGAATTGCGAAGCCGCATTTCCACCGGGTCAATGCCCAGGTGCTCGGCAATCATGTCCAATTGAGTGTCGAGACCGCAGGCAAAGCCCCGGCCGTGGGTCCGGATCATGCCCCGGATGGGTTTGTTGGTGTAGACCCGGTAACCGTTGTACCGGACGCTGCCCATGCGATAGGCCTGTTCCATGGACAGAAAGGGGACGCTGGTGGCAATGGGGCCGGTGGATGAATAGGCCCCGCCGTCCATATAACAGGTGGTTTCCCGGGCCAGGACCCGCCCTTCTTTGTCCACCCCGGTCCTATGGGTGGTGATCATGGCATGACCTTGGCGGGTAGCGATGGTGTTTTCTTCCCTTGTGAATTCGATTTTGACCGGGCACCCGGTTTTCTTGGCCAAAAGGGCGCAGATATAATCGGCCGGACAGATCTCGCTTCGCCCTCCAAAGGCTCCGCCAATGGCAATCCTCCGGATTTTGACCTTGTGCAGGGGAATCTTGAAGGAATTGGACAGGGGCTTGGATTTCATATGGGGTCCGCCGTTGGGGCACCAGACTTCCAGGCAGTCGTCGGAATCAAACCGGGCCACCACGGCATAGGGCTCGGCCTGGAAATAGGATTCTTCCGGCGCCGTAAAGGTATCTTCCCTAATATAATGGGCCTTGGCAAAATTTTCATCCACCTGGCCCGTGTCAATGTTGACATGGATATTGATATTGTTGGGATATTCGGCATGGATGAGTTCGGTCTCCGAGGCCATGGCCGCCATGGGATCATAGACCGCCGGCAGTTCTTCATATGTTACATCGATGAGATCCAGGGCTTTTTGGGCCGTGTCTTCATCCACGGCAGCCACGGCAGCCACCTCATCGCCGATATACCGGGCCTTGTCCGTCTGGAGAAACTGCTGGTCCCGGGTATAGGCAAAAACTCCCCATTTTACGCCTTCGGTATCCTTTCCCGTGACAACGGATCTGACACCGGGGAGAGCCAGGGCTTTCGAAGCATCAATGCTGATGATCCGGGCATGGGCATAGGGACTTCTCTTGATTTTTCCCACCAGCATATGGGGCAGTTTCAGATCGGCCGTGAATTTGGCCTTTCCCATGACCTTGGCCCTGGAATCCACCCTGGGCATCCGTGTTCCGATGATATTGTATTGTGTCATGTCTTACTCCTTTGCCTTGCAACAGGATTTGAGGCCCGACGCACAGTCGGGACACTGGTCCTGGGGATGGGCCGCATGGGCCACGGCTTCCACGATTTTAGCATAGCCCGTGCACCGGCAGATATTGCCGGAAAGGGCTTTTCGGATGGTGTCTTCGTCCGGGTCCGGGTTTTCTTTTAACAGGGCATCCGCCGTCATGAGCATGCCCGGCGTGCAGAACCCACATTGAACTGCGCCGTGGTTGACAAAGGATTCCTGGAGTGGGGAAAGGGTATCCCCGTCGGCCAGCCCTTCAACGGTCCTGATGGTAGCGCCTTCGGCTTCCAGGGCCAGGGTCAGGCAGGACCGGACCGGTTTTCCGTCCAGTTGGACCGTGCAGGAGCCGCAGACGCCTTCACCGCAGCTTTCCTTGGACCCGGTCAGATCCAGGTGGTCCCGGAGGACTTCCAAAAGGGTGTCATTGGGGGAAATCCGGACTTCAACCGGCTTATGATTGATATTCAGGGTAAGATCTATTTTTTCCATATCATTGCTCCATCAATTCTCATATTATGCCTGAATGGCCTGGGCGGCCTCTTTCAAGGCCCGGATGATCATTTCACTCACCATGGCGCACCGGTATTCCAGGGTTGCCCCCACATTGTGGACGGCAAAGGTGGAGGCAGAGTTCATGGCCCCGTTCCCGGCCTTTTGAAAGGCTTTGGTATCCGTCAGAAGTTTTCCCTTCAGCTCGGCGGATTCCTTTGCCAGAAACAGGGGAGACCGGGCCATGGCGCCCACCACGATGCGGGCTTCGCCAATGGTATCCTTTTTGCCGGCGTCCGCCTTCAGCAGGACCCCGGCGCAGACAATGGGATAATCGATGGCAGACCGGTAGGCCAGACGCTGATAGGAACTCTTCCCATTTGTGACGGGGATGATGATTTCCGTTAAGAGTTCATTGGGTTCCATGGCAAAGGGCTGGATCCCGTCGGTGGTGTAGAAATCGGTGAGGGCTACGGTTCTTTCGTTTCCCTTGCTGGCCAGGACCAGGCGTGCATCCAGGGCCATCAGAGCAGCGGCTCCATCAGATTGGCAGGTGGAATTGCACCGGTCGGATTCATCCCTGGCATAGCAGATTTTTCCGCCATCCTTATGGCAGGCCTGGCGGCCGGACCGGTGAAAGGCCGACTGGTTGTAGTGGAAGCACCGGGTGTCCTGGAGAATATTGCCGCCGAGGGTTCCCCTGAAATGCTGAATGGTTGCGGCCCCGACCCGTTCACAGGCCGTTGACAAGGCCGAAGCCTCTTTTTGAACCAGGTCCGAGGCAATGATATCGGCAAGGCAGGTCCGGGCGCCGATCCGGATGGTGCCCTTGTCTTGTTTGATATAGGCAAGGTCCTTCAAGGCCTTCAGGCTGATGATATATTTCGGGGCCAGGAGGCCCTTTTTCATCCTGACCAGAAGGTCTGTGCCGCCGGCCAGGATTTTTGCGTCCGGGCCGCGCTGGGCTAGAAGATCCAGGGCCTTTTCGAGCGTGTCCGGTCCTGTATAGTTAAATTGTGGTAACCGCACGGTAGTTCTCCTTCATTTACTGCGTTTGCATATTATTTCAACAGGCCCGGCAGATAGAGGACCAGTTGAGGAAACAGCATCATGAGAATGATGCAGACGACATAGGCCGGTAAAAAATACAATACGCCCTGGAATACCTTTTCCAGGGGAACGGTTTTGGCCATGCCGCCCACCACATAGGCCGTGGCCCCCACCGGCGGGGTGACAGCCCCCAGGGTTGTTATGACGGTGATGACCACCCCGAACCAGATGGGATCATACCCGAGCTTGACGGCCACGGGAAAGAAAATCGGGATGGTGATAAGCAACAGGGCCAGGGAATCCATGACCATGCCGCCCAGGGCATAGATAAGAAAGATAATGGCCATAATGGTCAGTTTTGAGAAGGGAAGCCCGGACACCCAGGAGGCAATATCAAAGGGAATCCGGGTGATGGCCAGGAACCGGCCGAAGACCATGGCTCCGGCGATGATGACAAAGACCATGCAGGACACTTTCAGGGTATCAAAAATGGTATTGTAAAAATTTTTCCAGGAAAGGGTCTTCTGGAACACGGCAATGACCACGGCAAAAAATGAGCCCACGGCTCCGGCCTCGGTGGGGGTGAACAGCCCCACAAAAAGACCGACCATGACAATGGCAAAAAGAATGAGCATCTCCACGGCCCCGGCCAGGGAGGATATCTTTTCCTTGAGGGTGGTTTTTTCTCCGACAGGGCCCCAGGCCGGAAAGAGGGTGCAAAGGATATAGACGGTAAGGGTCAGGAGAAAGGCCAGGAGAATTCCGGCCCCGAATCCGCCGTAAAAAAGTTTGGCAATGGATTGTTCCGTGGACAGCCCGTAAATGATGAGCACCACGCTGGGGGGGATGACCACCCCGAGGGTGGACCCGCAGGCAATGGCGCCGGTGCTGAGCATGGGGTTGTATTTATACCGGGTCATCTGGGGCAGGGCCACCGTGGTCATGGTGGCGGCCGTAGCGGCATTGGACCCGCAGATGGCGGAAAAGGCGGCGCAGGCCATGACCGTGGCCATGGCAAGTCCTCCCCGGACGTGACCGATCCAGGTAAAGGCAGCCGTGTAGAGTTTTTCATTGACCCCGGAATAAAAGGCGATCTGGCCCATGAAGATAAAGAGCGGGATAACGGTGAGCCCGTAATTGGAAAAGGTCTCCCAGGTCACGGTGGCCAGCATGTTCACCCCGGCGGCTGTGGTCATGACATAGGCAAACCCTAAGAATCCCACCAGGCCCATGGCAAACCCCACCGGGATGCCGAAGACGAATAGGATGAAGAGCAGGATCAAGATTCCGGTAATACCGATGAGGGTAAGGCTCATTTTGCACCTTCCTTTCTGACAAGGACAGCTTTTAACAGGTCTGTGAACAGGGCCAGGGCCAGGATGAAAAAGCCTAGGGCAACGGCCAGGATGAACGGATAATAGATGATTCTCAGGGTTTCGGAGAGTTCACCGGTATTTTTCAGGGTCAAGGCCTTTTCAACCATAAACCAGCCCAGAACACTGAAAAAAAGGCAGCAGACCCCGTGATTCAGGATGGATGCCATTCTTTTCAGAGGTTTGGGATAGGCGTTGACAAGAATATCCACGGAAATATGGCCGTTGGTGAACTGGGTATACCCCAGGGCAAAGGCAGACACCACGGCCCCGGCAAATCCCATGAGTTCAAAGACTCCGGGGATGGGATCGGCAATCTGCCGGATAAAAATATTGGCACAGGTCAGAATGATCATGGCCAGTAAAAACACCCCCCCGGTCAGCGTCAGCAGCTTATTCAAAAATTTATTGATTCTCATTAACAGATCCATGTGAGCTCTCCGAAACCCTCCAGCCGTACCGGCTGGAGGGAACCATTCAGTTGGGTTATTGAATAAATGCTTTGATATCCGCGATAATGGCTTCAGCCGGAAGTCCTTTTTCCTTTGCTTCCTTGATCCAGGCCTCGGTAATGGGGGTCAGGAGAGCATCCCATTTGGCTGCTTCTTCTGCGGAAAGGGAGATAAATTCCACCTTCTGTTCTTCTTTGGAGTATTTATTGGCTTCGGCAATGAGGCCCTCAATATAATTACCGGTCCAAAGGCTCTGTTCTTCTTTCAGATCCATGAAAATCTTTTTAACATCTTCGGGAAGGGCTGCGTATTTTTCCTTGTTCATGATCACGGCAAAGGGATAGATGCCGGTATCGGTGATGGTTACGTATTTGCACATTTCAGCAAATTTGTTGTCTTTCATGACTTCCAGGGAAGAAAACAAGCCGTCGACAACACCTTTCTGAAGGGCTTCAACCGTAGCGGGCATGGGCATACCCACGGGGTTGGCACCCCAGGCTTTCAGGATATCGATAGCGCCGCCGGAGGCTCTTAAATTCATGCCTTTCAGATCGGCCAGGGTTCTTACCGGTTTGGTGGTCATAAGGTTACCGGGGGTATTGGTGAACATGGCCAGCACCACCACATCCTTGAATTCTTCGGGCTGGTATTTCTCATAGAGTTTTAAAAGCGCCATGGAGCCTTTTTTGGCATCCTTGATGCCCACGGGAAGGCTGGTGGCATTGGTCACCATAAACCGGCCCGGCTGGTATGCCATACAGATGTTTCCGATATCGGCGACGTTTTTAATCACGCCGTCCATCATTCCTTTTGCTTCCAGGAGGGTTCCACCGGGGAAGGTATTGACTAAGACTTTTCCGTTGGTTCGTTTTTCAACTTCGACTTTCCATCTTTCCATTTGGACACAGGGGAAGGTGGGTGCCGGCGGGAAATTGGCATAACTCAGCTTGATGGGATCTGCGGCGCTTGCAGAGGCCTGAAAACCCGTCAGGCAGGCAAAAACTGCGAATAAAAATAAGCTTGCTGAAAAAATCAATCGTCTTACCATGGTGTTACCTCCTGTTAATTAGCATTTTGGGGGAGGACGCACCTCCCCCTGTTAAATAAAACTTAGTTCAACGGTCTTTTCTTTTTTTCCTTAAGGGCTGCCAGAACTTTTTCCGGGGTGATGGGGAGGGTGGTGATCCTCACTCCCACGGCGTCGTAAATGGCATTGGCAACGGCCGGGGCCGTGGGCACACATCCGGGTTCTCCGATGCCCTTGGCTCCGAAGGGGCCGTATTCATCATAGGTTTCGACCACAGGGGCTTTGATCCGGACGGCATCTTTGGCTGTAAAAAGCTTATAATCCCTGAAATTGGGGTTCATATTTTTCCCGTCCCGGGTGACGACCTCTTCGGTGAGGGCATAGCCCAGACCCATGACCACACCGCCGTAAACCTGGCCTTCCAGCAGCAGGGGATTGATGGCCCGGCCCACATCATGGGCCGCCACATAGTCCAGAACTTCCACCTTGCCGGTTTCCTCATCCACTTTGACCTTGACCCCGTGGGCGCCGAAGGCATAGGTGACGGACATATTGCCTTTCATGTCCTTG
>Ga0208968_1001930_pt1 | contig 10788 bp, 9 predicted proteins | sample RifOxyA3_FD_184031 | JGI IMG/M metagenome (GOLD analysis project Ga0208968, IMG submission 184031) | Groundwater microbial communities from Rifle, Colorado - Rifle Oxygen_injection A3 (SPAdes) | ecosystem: Environmental > Aquatic > Deep subsurface > Groundwater | place: Rifle, Colorado, United...
GAGAAGCTGTGAAAGATGAAAAATCCGAAATACTGGTCATTGCGGCAGCAACCGAGTCGGACATAGCCGAATTGGAATCATACGAAGAAAAACAGATGTTTCTGGAAGAACTTGGATTGACTGAACCGGGTGTCAATAAACTGATTCATGCTGCCTACCGATTGCTGAATCTCGAAACTTATTTTACAACTGGTGCTGATGAAAGTCGCGCATGGACTTATGTTCGCGGAATTAAAGCCCCGCAGGCTGCCGGCATTATTCATTCTGATTTCGAAAAGGGATTTATCCGGGCTGAAGTGATTAAATACAGCGACTACATCCGTTTAAGATCTGAAGCTGCCTGTCGTGAAGTAGGTAAAATAGGAATCGAAGGCAAGGAATATGTGGTGCAAGATGGCGATATCATGCACTTCAGGTTTAATGTTTAGGCGAAATTTCATCTAAAAAATATATAAGGCAGTCATTTTTGGCTGCCTTTTTGTTTCTATGCGTTTTTTTTTCTGAAATATCAGAAATTGCATTGAATCAGAAATTATATATTATTTCCGGATTTGAGCTGTTTGATTATGGGGGTGATTTTTATAAAATGAATGAATTTTTAAAACATGATCTGAAATGAATGGGGTAGAGGGCGTAAATTAGGTGTTTCGAAATCTGCATTGTTTTTCCCAAAATATCAAAAATGTTATATAATGTCAATAAAACAAGAAAAAAGACAGAAATAGTTTTAATAATTAATCAAAATGACTATTTTTGGACTCGATATTGACAAAAGAAGAGATGATATTTAAAACTAAATAATATGTGTGGATTTGTAGGTGTGTTTGATTTGAAAGTAAAATCCCAGGATTTGCGTCCTCAGGTTTTGAAGATGTCGAAGAAAATTCGTCACCGTGGACCAGATTGGTCAGGAGTTTTTTCGTGTGATAAAGCCATTCTCTCACACGAACGTTTGTCGATTGTTGATCCCGAATCAGGTGGTCAGCCTTTGTATAGTAAAGATGGGAAACTGGTTTTAGCTGTCAATGGAGAGATTTATAATCATCTGGAAATCAGAAAAAGACTCGGTGATTCTTACGAGTTTATGACCATGTCGGATTGTGAAGTTATTTTGGCATTGTACCGAGAGAAAGGCATTGATTTTCTGGAAGACCTGAATGGAATTTTTGCTTTTGCCTTGTATGATCAGGAGAAAGATGTGTATTTGGTTGCACGCGACCATATCGGAATTATTCCTTTGTATCAGGGATGGGATAAATCGGGGAATTATTACGTAGCTTCCGAACTAAAATCGCTGGAAGGCATTTGCAGCAGGATCGAGGAATTTTTGCCGGGGAAATATCTTTACAGTCCTGATGGGGAAGTGAAAACCTGGTATGAACGCGAGTGGACATCGTTTGATGCCGTAAAAGACAATGGTTTTGACATCGCCGTTTTACGTAAAGCTTTGGAAGATGCGGTTCACCGTCAATTGATGTCAGATGTTCCTTATGGCGTGTTGCTTTCAGGAGGACTTGATTCTTCTGTGATTTCTGCAATTGCCAAAAAATATGCGGCGTTTCGTATTGAATCGCAGGACTCTGAGCAGGCATACTGGCCGCAGCTACATTCCTTTGCGGTAGGTTTAATCGGTTCGCCCGATTTGATTGCTGCAAAAAAAGTGGCAGATCATATTGGAACCATTCATCATGAAATTCATTTTACCGTTCAGGATGGAATGGATGCCTTGCGTGACGTTATTTATCACCTTGAAACATATGATGTTACAACTATCCGTGCCTCTACTCCGATGTATTTGCTTGCCCGCGTGATTAAATCAACCGGAGTAAAGATGGTGCTTTCGGGCGAAGGTGCCGATGAAATATTTGGGGGTTACCTGTATTTTCACAAAGCGCCCAATGCAAGGGCATTTCATGAAGAAACAGTTCGTAAACTGGGCAAACTCCATTTGTACGATTGTTTACGTGCCAATAAATCACTTGCAGCATGGGGTGTTGAAGGTCGTGTGCCTTTCCTCGACAAAGAATTTCTGGATGTGGCCATGCGTATCAATCCTGAAGAAAAGATGGCCAAAAATGGACGTATGGAAAAATGGATTGTGCGCAAGGCATTTGAAGATTATTTGCCGGAAAGTGTTGTGTGGCGCCAGAAAGAACAATTTTCGGATGGTGTTGGCTACAACTGGATCGACTCGTTGAAAGCAATGGTGGCCGAAAAAGTTACCGATGAACAAATGAGTACTGCGAAATTCAGGTTTCCTATAAACACGCCTCCATCGAAAGAAGAGTATTATTACCGCTCTATCTTTACCGAGCATTTTCCGTCTGATTCAGCAGCAAGTTGCGTTCCCTCGGTTCCATCAATTGCCTGCAGCACACCAACTGCTCTTGAGTGGGATGCCAGCTTTAAAAATAATGCAGATCCTTCCGGCCGCTCGGTGGGCAGTGTTCACCTTGAAGGTTATGTTGCTAAATAAAAATGTTTTTGGTTTCAGTATAAATTTTCTCAGTTTTTAGTTGAAACAGAAGAACCGGGCTTTTAGTCCCGGTTTTTTTGTTAAAAACAAGTAATCATTGAATAAATTCTTTTATTTTGCAGACAATTGAAAATCTAACCATTATTAAAAAATCGACTATGAAAAATGTCCTGCTGATTGCTTTCTTGTTTGGTCTGTTTTCCTGTAGCCAAACTCCATCTTACAAAGTCAACGTAAAATTGGATTCCGAAGAAGGAACGGCATATTTGAGTCAACGCATCAAAGGTGACTGGATTAAACTTGACTCTGCGGTAATAGAAAATGGTGCTTGTCAGTTCAACGGAGAGGTTAAGAATCCTGAAATCTATTATTTAAGTGTCAGTACTAAAAAGGAAAAATTACCATTTTTTCTTGAAAATTCTGTCATTTCTATTACCGGTAAGGTTGATTCACTGACAATCTCAAAAGTTGACGGATCTATGGTACATGATGAATACCAGAATCTTCAGGATAAACTGGATGAACTTGACAAGCAGGGAATGGCATTTTTCGAACAATCGAAAGAGGTTGAGAAAGCCGGAGTTAAAGTAAAGGCCGACAGTTTAATGACAATGGCTGAAAATATTTTTGATTCGATTGATAATCAGCAAAAAGACTATATCAAATCAAATCCATCCTCGTGGATTTCACCCTATTTGTTGAGCAGGGTTTATTACGGAATGGAAGCCGATGAATTGGATGGTTACCTGTCGGGATTTGATGCTGCACTCGATTCTGTTGCGACCATTGTCTCTATGAAAGAACGGGTTGCGAAACTGAAAACAGTTGCAATCGGACAAAATGCTCCCAATTTTACCATGAATGATGAAAACGGAAATCCAGTAAAGATGAGTGATGTCTATTCAAAAAACGAATACACTCTGATTGACTTTTGGGCTTCATGGTGTGGACCTTGCCGCCGCGAGAACCCGAATGTTGTGGCTACATTTAACAACTTTAAGTCAAAAGGATTTGGTGTGTTTGGTGTATCGCTTGATGCGGATAAGGAAAAATGGTTACAAGCCGTTGCCGACGATCAGCTCACCTGGCCGCATGTTTCGGATTTGAAAGGCTGGAAAAACGAAGCTGCTGCTTTGTATTCGGTTAACTCGATACCGGCCAATCTGTTGGTTGACAAAACCGGAAAAATCATTGGCCGCAACCTTCGCGAAGAGAAACTTCCCGAAACGATTGCAGAATTATTGAAATAATGAAATTTACGATTGGACGATTTACAATTTACTATTTTGGGGCCAAAGAGCAGCAACCTGAAATAGTAAATTGTAAATGATAAAATAGCAAATAGTTTGTCTTTATGCACTAATTTTCATTTTATGGAACAATTAACACTCACCACTCCGGCTCTCTTGTTCTCTGCAGTATCACTGATTTTACTTGCCTATACCAACAGGTTTCTGGCTTATGCTGCGGTTGTTCGTGGGCTTCATGCAACTTTCAAAGAAAACCCAAACATATTACTTCTCGGACAGATTCAGAATTTGAGAAAACGACTTCGGCTAACACAAACCATGCAGGTACTCGGGATTTCCAGCCTTTTGCTGTGTGTAATCTGTATGTTCCTGATTTATGTTCATTTTTCGGCACTGGCCGAAATTACATTTGGGATTGCTTTGGTTCTGCTAATCCTTTCGCTTACTTTATCTGTCCGTGAAATTCAAATCTCGGTAAAAGCGCTGGATCTTCAGCTAAGCGATATGGAGTGAGATTATTTACTATTTATTCATTTACTATTTACGATTTTGCTTGCTGTTGAATATCTTCAAATAGTAAATGGTAAATCGTCTAATAGTCAATCTTTCTTTATCTTCACGCCGTCCTAAAAGAAAAAACCAATGGTGATGTATTTTGGTGAGATTGCTGCTCTTCTTACAGCCGTTTTCTGGACGGTTACGAGCATGTCGTTTGAGTCGGCAGGTAAAAAAGTAGGTTCGCTTTCTGTTAATTTAATCCGTCTGGTGGTTGCTTTTTTTATCTATGGAGTGGTCAATTATTTTAGGCGGGGATTGTTTCTTCCGCTTGATGCCACTACAGAAAGCTGGCTGTGGCTGGCTCTTTCCGGGTTGGTTGGTTTTGTTATTGGCGATTTGCTTCTTTTTCAGGCTTTTGTTGTGATTGGCGCGCGCATTTCGATGCTGATAATGGCACTGACACCGCCGATTACAGCATTTGTAAGTTGGATGATATTGGGAGAAGTGCTGAGCCCGATGAATTGGGTCGGAATGATTGTGACTCTGTCCGGAATTTCGATCGTTATTCTGAAGCGTGAAAAAAAGGAAGAAAACTCAAAAAAGAGGCGGAAAATATCAGCCAATTACAGTATCTCCGGAATATTGCTCGCTTTTGGCGGGGCAGTGGGGCAGGGTGTCGGTCTGGTACTCAGTAAAAAAGGAATGGGCGAATACGATGCATTTGCCGCTTCGCACATTCGTGTAATTACCGGAATGATTGGGTTCGCCATTTTAATACTGATTGCCCGAAAATATGGAAAAGTATGGACCGCGCTTCAGCACAAATCAGCAATGAAGCGAGTTGCTTTGGGGTCGTTCTTTGGTCCGTTTCTGGGCGTTTCCTTTTCGCTGCTGGCCATTCAGCACACACAGGCCGGCATTGCTGCAACCATTATGTCAATTGTTCCGGTATTAATTATTCCTCCTGCAATTCTGTTTTTTCATGAAAAGGTGAATTGGAAGGAAAGTATTGGTGCAGTTATTACCGTTGCAGGTGTTGCCATTTTCTTTTTATAAATTGCAGTAAAAAAACAATCTCACCATGGATCCAAAACTGAAATCTATGTTGGCCCATCTAGCACCGGTCGGATGGCTTTTTGCCTTTATTCTGAACAATATTAAAAAAGATCCATTGACCAGTTTTTATCTGCGTCAGTCGCTTGGATTATATATTTGCTTTTTAATTACCTGGTTTATTCCAGATTATTACATCATTGCCTGGGGATTTCTTTTTGTTTTATGGACGTACAGTTTTATTGGCACTGTTAAAGGAATGGAAAATCTGATTCCTTTCATTGGTGCATTATTTCAGAAATGGTTCAGCAAAATTGCCTGAGTTTTTATCTGCTATTGCTTTGTTTTAAGGGGATTTTCCGATTCATCGAAAAACTGTTTCTGCAATTTCGGAACCATCTCATCTTTCTTTACAGCCTGAATCATTTTTACCAATTGGTCAACCGTCGATTTTATCAGCAGTTCACCGGCCTGCGCATTTGCTTTTGTGCCGTCTCCGGAATAATGGTTAGGGTATTTGGCATACCACCATATTCCTGTGTAAACATTGGAAAGGTTTTTCAACCTGTCCTGATCAATTCCTGATTGCTGGCCTGCCCGATCCAAATGGACAAATTCAGGAATAAGCGCTTTCATAACAGATGATTCTTCGTTTCCTGCATGTTGATTGTACGGATCGTGTTGTGTGAGTTCTTCTGCTTTTTTGATGACTTCCGGGTCATCGGTTGGCTGAAACCAATACAAACTGTACGAACGTCGTTCAGACAATTGAGCCATTCCGAAATAATTCAAAAAAGCGTTATTGCCGCCATGTCCGTTCACAATGATTATTTTATCAAACCCGTTGCGGGCAAGTTCGTCCAATGTTTCCTGAAGTACTTTCCAAATCAGTTCCGGGCTGTATGCTATCGTTCCAGGCTGCTGTTTCGCCTCGTTAATCTGGCTGAAATAATACCATGGAAATACTACGGTATATTCTTTTTCGGCTGCGCGGATGGCGAATTCACGGGCAGCATACAAATCGGTTCCAAGTGGCAGATGTGGCCCGTGTTTTTCGAAAACGCCTATTGGAAGGATACAGGTTTTGGAAGATTTTTCGACCGCTTTGATGTAATCAGGCGCGGTTAATTCTTCGAGGCGAAACGGAAGTTGCTGTGCCTGAAGTAATAGGACAATAAAAAGCATCGGTACAAAAGCCAGAAGTTTTTTCATGGTTAAAAGTTTAGTGGTTTAGTGGGTTAAAAATAGCAAATTGGGAATCAACGACCTACAACTTTCCCATGATTAATCGCCTCAGGCAATAAAAAGTTTGTAGTTTATTTATGAACAGATAATTACTCCGATTTCGATTTTCGTAATTTTTCAGGATTAATGTACATTTCGTTGGCAAATGGTTTGAAATCGTGGCTGCCGGCTACTTTACGAAGCCCGATCTGAGCCGATTTTAAAACCTTGCTGGTTATCGGAATGCCTTTGATATCAGCTAAAACATAGCTTAACAAAGTTTCATTCGGATCACCGAAAGGCAAAAGGTTCGCAAAGTCTTCTTCTGCAATTATGGTTGGTGCCAAGCCGTCGACAAAGTCAGATTCGTCCCTCGAATTGGCATATTTTACGACAATGGGTTGCATGGCCCATTTGTGGTTTGGATTGACAGTCCCTTGTGCATTCCAGTCTTTTACAGTCATCGAGCCGGTATATTTCCCGTTTGTATTGATGCCAACAACGGTAACATTCATGTAGGGTTTCAGCCCGTTTATCAGCATTTCGCTGGCTGAGGCAGTATTGTCGGAAACAATGATGTGTATTTTGTTAAGGTTAAGGGTATTGATTGCAGTTACCGGATTTTTATCGGTTTTATCAATGAAAGTGGTAAAATTATCGCTGAGCGATGCAAGTCCATATTCACTCACGAGGTACGATTGCAATCCACTATTGTACTTCGCTTTGGAAAATACTTTAGTGGCATCAGTTCCATAAATCATGCTGGCCAGATAAATGCTGCTTTGTACCGATCCTCCGCCATTGTATCGTAAATCCAAAATTAACCGGTCGATATTGGCATCCTTGAATTTTTTAATGACATCGTTTAGCTGAATGTCGAAATCAGAATTAAATCCGTTGTAAACCAGATATCCGATTTTTTGATTGTTGAAAACAAAAATCGTGTCCATGTTAATCGGATTTTCCTGCATTTCAACAGCCGTCATTGTTAAAGCCCGGCTGTTAATTGAAATGGTATTGTCGCTGATGGTCGCAAATGACATGGTGTAGGTTTTTGTTGCAAGCAACAAGGTTTGATAGTTGGAAACCGTAAGTTGCTGGTCATTCACTTTCATGAAAATATCGCCACGTTTTACGCCGGCTTTTTCAGCTGGAGAACCTTTATATACATACCTTACAAATCCGAAAAGGTCATTAGAACCATCAATTCTTCCAAGCATAAAATCGTAGCCCATTGTTTCCGAAATGCCTGCAATCCAATCCTCGATGGTTTTTGAGTCATCAACCAGAAACGACCATTTGTCAACTTCTTCATACTTATACAACAAACTGGTAAACAATTCCTGTGGGTCAGTATAGGTATTAAGGAAAGCATTCAAACTGTCTTTTTTTTCATATTTCGTATCTGATAATTCTGGAATAAGACTGTTCCATAAATAATAATCAGATAATCCGTTCCAGATAAACGCATTAACTTCGGTGGCTTCAGGAACAGGAATTATTGGGTCCTCCTCTTTGACACATCCAGAAAGCAATGCAATGGCAATCAGAAGATATGGGAGGAAACTTTTGTATAATATTTTTTTCATTGTGCTATTTGCTTAAAATGAATAATTTGTTTATCTGAAATTCATAACGCTAAAGTAGATAAAATATTATCGACAATAGCAATCCTGAAACGATCAGTATTGAAAAGTTCAAAATTAAACTTTTGCGGATACTTTTGCTACTCAGGGTGACAGAATAAAGCATTTTTAACAGGTTGTTGCTATTGGTCGCATTTAATATGGCCAAAACAATGGTCATCTGGCCGATTCCTGATTTTTGCTGAAGGAGGTTCAGTAAAAACGGGTCGATATCGGTTACCCCTACGGCGAATGCAAGGCCAGTTACTCCTGAACTTCCATAGGTTTTCAGCACAAAGTCGGTCGCAAGTGCAAAAACAACGAACAATACTCCGAAAATAGCTGCCGTTCTGAATTCAAGAGGGTTTTTCTCCGATGCCAAATTGTTTCCCTGAACATCGGCACTATCTGTTTTTTGATTTTTTCGGTCAATTAATTTCGAAAGCAAAAAAGTAATGAGGAACATTGCAATAAACGGAATGGCCAGCATTCCAGCTACCTCCCTATTAAAAATAGATGCCAGAAAAAGAATTCTCAGGTACATCATTCCGTTGGCAATCATTATGGCCGAAACAGTCTGCAAGCCTGACAATTCATTTTTATTTTGTCGTGCCAGAATAATAGTGGTGGCGGTGCTGCTGTAAATTCCACCTAAAAGTCCGGTCAGGAAAATGCCTGAGTCAGGGAAAACAAATTTTTTCAATAAATAGCTGCAATACGATATTCCGGAAACCACCATGATAGCCAGCCACAAATGATAGGGAGAAATCGGGATCTGTTCCGAAATATTGGCTTCAGGAAGTAGTGGAAGTATAATACCGGCAAACGCGATAAATTTTGCCAGTGTAATAAACTCCTCTTCGGAAGCTTTTTTCGACAAAGTAATAAAGTGGCTTTTTAGCTCGGTAACAATCAGTAATGCAACTATAAAAGAAAGAACCAACCAAATTGGCTGGGTAAAAACCATGATTGGGATACAGTAAGTCAGGAGAGCAAGAATGGTGCTGGTCAATCCGTATTTGCTGTTTTGGCCAATTTTATGGTAATACTGAATGCTCAGCAAAAGGCCAATCAGGGCAAATCCAAACAGAAAAGGGATATAATTGACTGTATCGGCGATGAACAATACATAAGCCAGCAGGCCGATAAAAGTGAATGTTCGGTCGGTTCCAAACAGCAGGTCTTCGTTTTCGTTGATATGGTGCCGCCTTTGCTCCAGGCCGATCAGCAATGAAAAGATCAGCACCAAAAAGAAATTGATGAACCCTTCAGGAATAAAATTCAGGATCTCCATATTTTGAATTTTGCTTTCCAACAAAGATAATTAACTTTAAATACTCCGTCCTATTCTTTGCTAATGCCAAACAAACTGTTACTTTTGTCGCCGATTCGGTCTGTAGCTCAGTTGGTAGAGCAGCTGACTCTTAATCAGCGGGCCCAGGGTTCGAATCCCTGCAGACCGACAGAAAATCAAAGAGTTACAAGGGTTGAATCTTGTAACTCTTTTTCTTTGATACACGGATTGATACACAAATTGAAAATTTAAGTCATTTTTGGAATTATCGTTAAAGGCTGAACCAGCATCCGCCTGGTTCAATCGAATGGTTAATCTAAAATGTCACCACCTCTATTTATGAAACTGTATCAATTAATTCAGATGCTGTAGTCAAACGAAATGAACCTGACTTATTTCTTCAGCAAAGGCATGAAGCGATTTTTCAATCTTCTCTACCGTTTTTGGGCTTGGTTTCCTATGTCCGTTAACGTAATGGCTCAACTGGCCTTGATTTACGCCAGTTATACGCTGTAATCCTGCAAGTGATAAAACTTTCGAATAGTAGGCCAGAAATGATGCTGTATCGTATATGAAATTAAATTCGAGATTTTCAGGAAATGATTTTCCTGTTTCAGCATACAATTCTTTCATTTCATCTCTACTGTTGTAAAAATCGTCAATGGCTTCCGGTACTGTATTGCCCTGTCCTAACAGCCCAAATGTAAGACCTTTGGCATCTTCACCTAAATGTACATCATACGTGCCATCTAATCCTTTTTCAATAAACGCATTTACTTTCATAATTTTATCTCCTATCTTTTTACCAGGGGTCAAAATTTAACCCCTGAATCTTTACTAATCTGTTGTTGTGTTCCAAATTTGGCTTCTTCGCTTTTGTGGTGGCTTGTTTGAAATTCCTTTCCTGTTATCGGGCTGTGCCAGATGGGATGCTTTTTACCGTCCTTCACCCAATAACATCCTGCCTTCTTCAGCTTTCGCTCAATTTCTGAATACTTCATTTTGTTTCGCTTGAATAATACGCCGTAAAGATACGAATATTAATATCATTATTCAATCACTTTACAGGTTCTATTTTACCTTTTTTCAAATCGAATTAATAAAAAAGCCCTGCATTTCTGCAAGGCTCCTGAGAGATTTTTACACAACCCTCAAAAATGGAATGCTAAGTAGCGGGTTCGATCTTGTATTGGCTGTTTGCTTTAATTTCTCATTAGCTTCGTAAATATTAATTATTTTCGTTCTTAACCCACATTGCAGCTAAAAGTGCCGCATTTAGTTAAAATTCAGCTATTATCCACTTTTTTTTGGCTATTTTGATTACACTGAATTTATAACTAGCTGATAATCAACAGCAGGTTTTTCTGT
>Ga0208968_1001935_pt1 | contig 10778 bp, 11 predicted proteins | sample RifOxyA3_FD_184031 | JGI IMG/M metagenome (GOLD analysis project Ga0208968, IMG submission 184031) | Groundwater microbial communities from Rifle, Colorado - Rifle Oxygen_injection A3 (SPAdes) | ecosystem: Environmental > Aquatic > Deep subsurface > Groundwater | place: Rifle, Colorado, United...
GCATTGTTGATGGTCAATGTACCGTCAGTTTTTCCGAAGAAAGACGAAATATCAGGAAACACATAAAATGCGCCATCGGGTTTGCTGGTTTTTACTCCGGGAATTTCTGCCAACATCGACAATACCAGATTGCGGCGTTTTTCGAATTGAGTCACCATCGCCTTAACCGTGTCGAGTGGCGCGTTCAATGCAGTTACCGAAGCAATTTGCGAAACAGAACATGGTCCGGAGGTATATTGTCCCTGCAATTTATTGCAGGCTTTGGCCAGCCAGAGCGGAGCAGCAATGTAACCAATGCGGTAACCGGTCATTGCAAAAGCTTTTGAAACGCCATTCACCACCACTACCCTATCTTTAATTTCAGGAAATTGAGCGATACTTTCGTGTTTGATTCCATAAACAATGTGCTCGTAAATTTCGTCGGAAATCACGATGATGTTCGGATGTTTGGCGAAAATATCAGCAAAAGCTTTCAGCTCGTCTTTCGTGTAAACACTTCCGGTTGGATTGCTCGGACTGCTGAATAGAAAAGCACGTGATTTTGGAGTGATGGCAGCTTCCAATTGTGCTGGCGTGATTTTGAAATCACTGTCAACCGTTGTTGGAATGATCACGTTTACACCTTCGTTCAGTTTCACCAACTCGATGTAAGTCACCCAGTATGGAGCCGGAATAATGACTTCGTCGCCTTTGTTGATCAAAGCCTGTAACAGGTTGGCAATCGAATGTTTGGCTCCGTTTGACACAATAATTTGATTGGTAGTATAGTCCAGATCGTTGTCGCGTTTAAGTTTATCCACAATCGCTTTCAACAACGAAGGATATCCGGGAACCGGAGAATAGGTAGAATAGTTATCATCAATCGCCTTTTTCGCAGCTTCCTTGATGAAATCGGGGGTATTAAAATCTGGTTCACCAACTCCAAGGCTAATCACGTCGATGCCTTTTTCTTTTAACTCGCGGCTTTTTTGCGCCACAGCCAGGGTGGCTGATTCTGAAAGACACGCAACTCTGTCTGAAACTCTTTCCATAACTGATATTTATATGTAATTAATAATCTAAATTTTCGTGTGCAAGATATGAAAAAAACCAATTGGAACGATTTTCTTGTTTCAATTTGAAAATAAAACGGCACTAATATTTACGATTTGTTATCAGAAAACGCCGAACTAACCAAATTGTTTACTTTTTCCTGAAATTTCCGGTAATCGGCGTAATTCGAAATGATCACCATTTCAGAGCCGGCAATCAGATTATTTAGCGTCTGGGCAATTTCAAGCGGATGGTTTAAATCATCAGGAAAAGCGGCAATCAATGTGGGAACCTTTATTCTTTCAATTTCTTCAGGAGCAGGAAGATCGGACACTGCCCCGCCACGATAAATTTGTGGATAATACGACGGCTCAAAACCAAGCCGGAATTGAAGCAAACGCTCCCATGTACCGGGATTCTCCTGTTCAAAAAAATCGGGCACATCCGTATTCATGGAAATCAGCTTTCTCATAAATTCAGGAATGCCGGACTGATCGGCTTTCGAGGCTATTTTATGATACAATGCTTTAACACCTTTGCGTTTTCCCCAGGCCGGCGGAGGAGTTACCAGAATCAACGCTTTAACTCTTTCAGGATAACGGACTGTAAAATGAATGGCTGTTCCCGATCCCATCGAAGTTCCGCCAAGTATCATTGGTTCGAATTTGTAATGATTGGCCAGATTGAGCAATTCATTGGTCATGCCAGCCCATGAATAATCGCCGGCAACCGATTTTCCGCAGGCATCGTATCGTATCACCGATACGACTTTTGATACCCGGTTAAAATCAATCATCGAATAAACCGAGTCAGATTCTACCGAATCCAGCATTCCGTGCAGCCAGATGAATGGCTGGCCTTCGCCTTGTATGGTAAGTGTGGGAATTTTCATTATTCAAACAAGCCTTCGTCGCGAATCAGCATCAGGATAGAAGAATGTGGCAATATGATGTATTTCTGCTTGTTGAATTCGATTTCCCAGCCACTTTTATTGAGATAGACTGCCAGGTCACCAACTTTTGCCTGAAGCGGAACATATTTCACTTCGTCCTTTTTCTCTTTCCATGGTTCATCAGCATCGGTCATTGCCGGAATCGGATAGCCCGGACCAACATTAATGATGTATCCGCTTTGTGTTTTTTCGTTCTCCACAACCGTTGGCGGCAGGTACAATCCCGAAGTTGTTTTCCCTTTCTGATCTTTGGGACGTATTAAAACACGGTCGCCTACCATGATAAATTTTGCCAGGTCTTGTTCTTCAATGCTGAGTGTCATTTTTCTGATTCTATATATTTCACAAAGATAAAACAATCGTGTTGAATCATTCACGTTCCTAAATATACCCCGTCAAAAAAATAATTGATTTTTCCTGAAAAAATATCGCTATCTAAATAATTAATTTTCAACGACATAAAAATATATTTGAAAATATCTTGAAATTTATTAGTACTATGTGTTGCATGGTATCATAGAAAAGATATATATTTGCAGTACAAATAACAATGCAACGTAAGGTAAATTTTTAAAGAATGTACTATATCAACTGTAACGAAAACAAAATTCAAGCGTCATAGAGTTAGAAACAAAAATTCAGAAACAGAAAAAACAATCTAAAACAATAGGAGAACAAAAAAATGAAAACACAGAACAACACTCAGGAAACAGTTAACGAACAGGTAAAAAGAATGATTTTACGCGGAAGCGCAGTAATTGTAGGTTTGGCTTTAATCAGCCTTGCAGTAAATGCGCAGGATTTGTGGAACCAGTTTTCAAACAACAGCAGTTACGGAAAAACCGCTTTGTTGATGAACAATCAAGATTCTGAAACAAAGACCACCGATGCAGTTTTTGAAGCAATCGACGCAGAAATTGCAATTCAGTTAAATCATTCAGCCGCAACTTTTGCTTTCGAAGCGGAACAGGAAAATGCACTTCAGCTTGAAGCATGGATGACCGATGAAGCTCTTTTCACTTCCAGTTTAGATTTCAACGCCGTTGACACTGAAGCAGACTTGACGATAGAAAACTGGATGACAGACGCCAACAATTTCAGTATTGCAATGATTTCTGAATCAGTTGAAGTGGAAAAACCATTGGAAATTGAACCATGGATGGCCGTTGAAGAATATTTCAACTCAGTTGAAACGCTTACCAATACTGAATCTGTTTTGGACATAGAAAGCTGGATGCTTAACAGCCGTAACTTCAACACACAAAATGAGCCGATGCAACTGGAAGTATGGATGACTGACAATCATTTCTGGGCCTTTAAGTAAAAAACAAAAGCCAATCGACTAATCACAACTTCAGGAGGAAAAGTCATGAAAGCAGACAACACAAAAGCACAAATGCGGAAAGGGGTACTCGAATATTGTATCCTGCTAACACTGCAAAACAAGCCACAATATTCAAGCGACATTATCGTGGAAATGGAAAAATCGAGGCTGATTGTTGTGGAAGGAACCCTCTACCCGATGCTTACCCGCCTAAAAAATGAAGGATACCTTGGATACCGTTGGGAAGAATCCATTCAGGGACCGCCCCGCAAGTACTACGAATTAACCGAAACCGGCAAACTATTCCTGAATGAACTCGGAAATGCATGGAATGATCTGGTCAATGCAGTTTTTCAAATCACAGGCCGCAAATAATATATAAAACCCAATTTAAGAATATAAGCCATGAAAAAGACATTCACAATAAACATTAGCGGCAGTATATTTCACATCGAAGAAGATGCTTTCGAAAAACTTCAGGATTATTTACATCGGCTCAGCCAGTATTTTGGAAGCCAAACCGGCGGTCAGGAAATTTTGCAGGACATTGAATCACGCATTGCCGAATTGCTTCAGGATAAAATGACTGAAAATAAGGAAGCTGTAACAATGGAATGGGTGGATGAAGTAACCGAAAGAATGGGAAAACCCGAAGACTTTATGGACACCGAACAGACTGAAAGTGCCGGAGGAACTGCCACCGAATCAAAAGGTGAAAAAATCAGGAAACAATTGTACCGCGATCTCGAAAACCGCGTTCTGGGCGGAGTTTGCTCCGGAATGGGCACCTATTTTAACATCGATCCGGTATTCATCCGCATCCTTTTCGTACTGCTTGTTTTTCTGGGTGCCGGAGTTTCAATCATCGTATATCTTGTATTCTGGATTGTCGTTCCTGCAGCCCGTAGCACTGCTCAACGTCTTGAAATGAGAGGCGAAGAGCCAACAATCTCGAATATTCAGAAAACAATTCAGGAAGAAATTAAAGAAGTAAAAGACAGTTTCTCGAAAATGAATCAGTCAGAATCGTTCCTGAAAGGCAGGGAAGTCGCTGACAAAGCCGGACAAGCTTCGGTTCAGGTTCTAAAACGATTGGCAAGAGCGCTCGGTATCTTTCTGGGTGGGCTCCTGATTTTTCTGGGATTTATTGGTCTGGTAATATTTCTGGTATCAGTGGCCATTGGCGGATCGGCGCTTCATGGAAATTCAGGAATGTTTCAGCCTGATGTCGATTTACCTAACCTGCTTGGGTTCTTTGTCAGTCCCGGATTGGTCGGTGTTTCCATCCTTCTGATTGTATTGATCATCGGAATTCCGTTGCTGGCCACGCTGTTTGTAGGCACCAAACTGGTATTTCGCTATAAAACAAACAATAAACTAATCGGGATGGGAGCCTTTGGAATATGGCTGGTGGCGCTGATTATAACCATTGCTATTACAGCCGGCCAGTTCAACAATTTCATGCTCGAAAATACCGCAACAACAGGCAAGCCAATTGATTGTCAGTCGTGCAAAACATTGTACCTGAAATCGGGTACACTGCCAACCAGCATGGATATTGAAAAAAACATCGACATGGACGACTTCTTGGTTGCTACGGTCGGTGGGAAACAGGTTCTTGCCGGTCGCCCGCACCTCAAACTCGAAGCTACCGATGGTTCCGACTTTTCGGTTATCATCAAACGAAAAGCCCGCGGTAAAAATAACGAAGCCATTCAAAACAGTCTGAAACAAATTCAATACGAAGTAAATTCAAAGGATTCAACTCTTGTGCTCGACCAGTTCTTTACGCTTGACAATCAGGCAAAATGGCGCAATCAGGAAGTACTGGTTACGGTAAAAGTTCCGAAAGGGAAAATGGTACATCTTGGCAAAGACCTCGACCAAATGCAGTTCGATTTTGAAAACCTGAACAACCTCTGGAACAAGGAAATGACTGGAAAAACCTGGACAATGACTCCGGAAGGCCTTGCACTTAAAGAATAACAACAGACGAAAAGCAATATCAACAGGAAACAAAATAAACACAAACTCAGAAACAATTAAAACTTAAAGTCATGAAACGATTAACGCGCTCAAACGAAAAATTAGTAGCTGGTGTAATAAGTGGAATTTCAAACTACATCAACCCGGAATGGGATCCGACATTTTTAAGATTGGCATTTGCCGTAATTGCCTTTTTCAACCCGGCATTTATTCTGATTTATTTTGGAATGGCCCTTATTGTTCCTCTTGAAAAAATGGAACTGCGAAACAATGAAGCAACTTCATAATTGTCAATCAGTTGAAATCATAGTTACAGGATTTGGGTGGTAAAAATTCAATGGGGAGCAAAAATTCCGATCTACGGCATTTTGCTCCCTTTTGCTGTCCACCAGTAAATGGCCTGCATTTCCAATCTTCCCGAAAATATTTCCGGATCGGTCGATTCCATGCGGATTATTTTAGTTTGTCTTTAAATACCTTCCTGAACTTCTGCAACTTAGGCACAATCACAAACTGACAATAACCTTGTGTTGAATTGTTTTCGTAATAATCCTGATGGTATTTCTCTGCCGGCCAAAACTTTTCAAGTGCAGTAATTTCAGTCACAACCGGTTTACCAAATACATTCTCCTTGTTAAGCTCTGCCTTGTATTTTTCCGCCAGTTCTTTTTGCTGCGGCGAGTGGTAAAAAACAACCGAGCGGTATTGAGTTCCCACATCGGCGCCCTGTCGGTTCAGCGTAGTCGGATCGTGTGTTTCCCAGAAAACTTCGAGCAGCTCGCGGAAACTGATCACAGCCGGATCGAAAGTGATTTGAATTACTTCGGCATGTCCGGTTTCGCCCGTGCAAATTTCCTTGTAAGTCGGGTTCTTCAATTTTCCTCCTGAATAGCCCGATTCAACGGATTCAACACCTTTCAGACTTTTAAAAATTGCCTCTGTACACCAAAAACATCCGCCACCAAAGGTTGCAGTTTCGGTTTGTCCTGAACTTGTTAACTGTGTCATTACTGATAATATTAAAATGAAAAGAAATTTTGTCATCGTATTTGCTTTTCATTTCAAAACAGTTGGGGCGGGAAAAGGTTGAAGGGGGCGAAAGTGGTTTTTGCGTTAGCTATTCAATCATTCAATAGTCAAGACAACTCTTTTTCCGAAACCTATTTCAACTAATTTGTGCAAAGTAGATAAATACTATCTGTTTGCAAACCAAATTCTATAATCGTCAATTAATTGGAAATCAGTCAGGGTTTTGTCAATCACTTCCAAGTCACAAAGGGGAAACTCATATTTTTTCCCTTTAAGTATTATTGATGCTATTACTCCGTACATATCTACAATATGAGGTAATGCTTTTATTAAAACTTTATCTCCATCTTTTATCAACCAATTATCTTCCGATTCTGAAACAATTGCTTGAATGGGAAAAGTCAACTCTTTATCGAGATGCGCAACCCATTTTTCCAAGCATTTCATTTCATCATGTGGGTCAACTCCTTGAAGTATCTTTGAAATTCTCAATCCTTCTTGTCCTAATGAGTCCCAATAATGTTTATCTGACAATTTTTCTTTTGACTTTTTGACATTTCCTTTTTTGTCTCTTGAAACCGATTTTTCCAAATCTGTTTCATATAAAACCATACAACTCCAGTCGTAACCATCAATCTCAGATTGCTTAATGTAATCTGAAGGCATTTGTAACAAGGTAAAAGAATCCCACTCAGTGGTAATCAAAACATTGTCTTTGTCAGAATCGGAATCAATCTCTAAAACTCGTCCTTGCCAACCACCAATTTCAAATTCTTCCAAATCGGGTTCTTTAACTCCCTCTCTTACAACTACACTATCTCCAATCTTAAAATTTGATTTCATTTCAAAAAAATTGATGCCGTTTCCAGCGTGTGTTTAAAATGCATTACAACGGTTAGCCTATATGCAGGGCGGGCTGCATTTCAAAAATACTAATTTCCTGTCAACAAACCACCGAAACCTGACTTGCCGGGTATTTTGCTGTTGTGGGTTCGGTTTTATTCTTTTTACAACAAATAAATATCACTGTCAGATAATGAATTCCGTGTCAAATTGTAAAATTCTCCGATCACTTTTCAACGAAGTAAAAAACATTGTCTGAAAAAATGTTCCATGCGATAGTATGATAAAGTTAAATATGAACTTTTCAAAAACAAATTCAAAAATCCTCTTTACTATTGTCTTGTAATTATTTAACAAAGCTATCTATGTTTTTCTCTTTAGATAGCAAAAACTTTAAAAAAGATTTATTCTGTAGTTTGCAGGTTTGTAATACACTAACCATTCTTAGATAATGAGGAAACTGATGTTCTCCAAACGAACCAGATATTTTTCTTTGGACACATATATGTCTTATGCCGTTTTCAGCAGCATTGTTATGCCATTTTATCCCATCATTGTGTATAAATGTAAAAAGACTACCCTTGTAACGTTTAAATCTTTTTTGGTATAATAAACACAGTTCTGATTTATAAATCTTGCCATCTATTACTTTGTTGAAAAATTTATCAACGCATATTTGAAACTTTGCCAGAAATTTTGTTTTAAGTCCATGTATATTAGCAGCCTGAATTATTGGGACAATTAGATTTCGAACTTCATATACAAAGAGTTCATATTCTTTATCAAAGGGATTACTCCATAAATCATTATTTAAATCTCTGATGAGGTGAACCCAACATTTTTGTTGTAAACAATCAATTGAATCGTAACCAGCATAAAAATCCGATATTAATACACCTTTATAATCTTTAAGAAAATTTTTAGCTGTAATAGCATCGCGAGTTTTAGAAAATACAAAAGTAACGTATCTATCAGTTGTAAAAATCCAAACATATTGATTATCACCTTTAATATTTACACTTGTCTCATCTGCATGAATAAATGAACTACCTAAAATATTTTGAATTATTTTATCTTCTGTTTCTTTATAATACTGACTAAAATCTTTAATTATTTGAACTCCATAAGCAGAACCTATTTTGTCATTAATTAATCCCAAAAGGCTATTATTTATTTTTGTAAACGATAATTGTATTTCAATTCTTTGAAATACAATCCAAGATTTGAAATTGTGACCATACAATTGTCTACTTATTTGTCTGAAATTTAAAGGAGGATAAGTAACATTACAAATAGGACAATTTCCATGAATTCCAATATATTCAGTTATTGTTTTTTTAACGCTATTTTTCCCAAATACTAAATCAATGACAACCCTTTTTGATTCAATTTTTGATTTAGTTAATTTACGTTCAGGATGTTTGAAACAGTATTTATCTGGTTCAAAACGAATTGTCTTAGTCGGACGACTCATCGATTTACTAAGCCATGCAAACCATTTTGCTTTTATAGCTTTTTCTTTATGGATTTTATTTAGCTTATTTTTAAGGATATCTAATTTAATTTTCTTTTTATTGTATTCATTATGTGCCAATTCCAGAACAAGTTGAAATTGATTATGCAATTTATTGCTTTCTTCTGAAGCTATCTTTTTTGGATTTTCGACAAACTCAAGGTCATTAGATATGGTAGCTGACATTTGAATTCGAGTTAACTCATTTGTTAATACACTCAGAGCCATACAATCCTCTTCATTGTATGATAGTAAATTTTGTTTGAAATCTAAACTACCATTTTCCCAATGATTTCTCCAAACTATACTTTGCAGCCCAGAAGCATTTATATTAGTCCATTTCATTCCTAAAACTCGCCCCAATTCTTTAAGTCCATTTGAGTAGGCAGGAAAGTATATTCTTCCAAAAATGAAAGTGTTTACATTTACCATTCTATTTTTAAGCGAATCAATATTCGTATTATATCGTTTTGATAATACATCAAATGCTTTTGGTTCAAAACTACCATAGTGATAAATAGGCTTATCAGGATAAGTTTCAATTAAACTAAGCAAATTCAACCATGAAGCTTCCTCATCTTTTAATGTGTTCGACCAGAATGAATGATATTTTTGATTTTCATTTTCCAAAATCACTACACCAAACAGATAATAAAAGTTTTCTTCTGGAATACTTTCAATATCAAGGAAAATTTCAGTTTTGTTTCGCTCTAAAAAAGGTAGTTTTTGAATATATGTTTTTTCAGTTCTAATTGCTAAAGCTTGCAATTCTGGTTTGTAATTAATATGGTCATTTTTAACACGTCTATTCTTTCTACGGGGCTTATAGACGTATGATAGCTGTTTTATCGTAAATATTCCTTTTTTCTCAAAGCTGTTAATTTGCTTGAGAGTAATGCGGTTTAGCAAGGTTAAATTATCTTCATTTATTGCTTCTGTTTTGCATAATACACAAAAAGAACATTGCTCACAATGTTTATTCAGATACAATCTTGGCGATATGCTATTGAACTTTTGAATTTCATTTATGGCCTTTTTTGCTTCACTTTTAAATGGCTTTAAGTTCAGTCTTTGTTGTTCTCCTTTTTTATTAATTACAAATGCCGTATCTGAAAATTTAGCTTGAATTTTTTCTAGCACTAACGACAGAAAAACCAGCTCCATACGATTTTCTTTAGCAATCTTATTAGTTCCGATAAAAATTCCTGGTTCATAATAAAAATTCCCAAATTTTGAGTTTCCTTCTTTTCTGATTAAAAGATTGCAGTCAAAATCAAAACAATCTACCCTGATCTTAGTTCCGTAAACTATTGAAATTCCGTTGTTTAGAATGCCTATCTTATAGTTTTGAGCTTCATTTTTTTGAAAATATGTTTTTGCTGTTTTTTCTTTTGCTTTAATTATTATAGTCTCATAATCAGTTAATTCGTATTTGTCAACTGAATTATTCATTAAATACGCTTTCATTGAACATTGAAAATATGCAGTAATAAGTTGCGGACTGATTGGTTTCATAATCAAATATTCAATTCAAAACAAGTCTATAAAAACTATGGAAAACCATGCTTTTTTTCTCTTCTACAATGAATTGTCAACTCCAAAGACTTAACTATTCCAAAAACTTGTCAAATGGCTCGGCCCTGTCAAACAACGAAACTCTTCAAGAACCCGAAACAGTCAATTTGAAAACTTTGTCAAAAAAGCGATACCGTTTCAAGTTGCGATTAAACTGACCAGCAACTTGAAAACATCACCAAATATATAGTACTTTTTTGAGCTTCGAAGCGTATTGAGCATATTTTGTCTTAATTTCTTTCACTCGAATTTACACCTAAAAAACAAGTAGTTATACAAATTACATTCGCCCTGCAATCGGATTAAAGTGGGTTGACTGCAATCGGTGTCATTCCCCGTTAAATGCGCTACGTTCAAATTCCAATACTTCCAGATCTTTGATGTTTTTTCCGTCGATAACAAACCGCACGGCCGTGCAAACCTGGTGAATGCCTTTGTTTCCGGCGGCTCCGGGATTGATATGTAGCAAGTGGTATTTCGGGTCGTAAATCACTTTCAGGATATGAGAATGCCCGGAAATAAAA
>Ga0208968_1001943_pt1 | contig 10741 bp, 10 predicted proteins | sample RifOxyA3_FD_184031 | JGI IMG/M metagenome (GOLD analysis project Ga0208968, IMG submission 184031) | Groundwater microbial communities from Rifle, Colorado - Rifle Oxygen_injection A3 (SPAdes) | ecosystem: Environmental > Aquatic > Deep subsurface > Groundwater | place: Rifle, Colorado, United...
GGGTTCGAAAAGATCACTCTCCTGAAAATTTTGGAATACTCCGGCATATGGCCATGAATCTGCTCAAACAGGAGAAATCACTCAAAGGCGGCATCCAGACCAAACGCCTCAAAGCTGCTTGGGATCACAGCTATCTGCTAAAAATCTTGGCTAAATAATTTCTACATGCGATTGCCCCATTTGCCGGTAAAACCCCTTGACTTTGGCTGGGTTTGGTTATAGGCAGTTCTTAAAATACGGTTGAAAGGGGTTGCATGAAAAAAGGGATTTTTTGGGTCGCATTTTTAATTGTCCTCGGTGTCATTGGAATGCCGGTTTTGAACGGCATGATCGTGGAAAAAAGGGTGAAACAGTCTTTTGAGGACATGAACCTGAGCACCAAGGCCTCCGGATCAGGCGCTCTGTTTGAAATTACCCGCTATGACCGGCGTTTTTTTTCTTCTGAAATCCAATGGAGAATCGTTTCCCAGGCCCTGGAAAAGTCCTGGGGAATTCATGAAATTCTCTTTCTGGATCGGGTCAGGCATGGCTTTGCCGGTGCTTCAACCACCACAAGCCTTGAGAAGAATCCTTGGGTCATGGATATCGTCAAAAAGAAACTGAACGGGAAAACGCCCCTGACTCTTAAAACGGAAATCCGCTTTTGGGGCAGGATGGAATCCAGGCTTGCCCTTGAGGCGGTTTCATACCGGGACACTGAGGGTATCATTGAGATAAGACCGGGCCGGGCCAGTCTCTCAATTGATTGTGGAAAGGATCGGTGGGTGTCGAAAATCGATTTTGAAGGCCTGGATCTGGCCGGCAAAATAAGGCTTGACGGGTTTTCATGGCAATCGGACCTGGAAAGGGTGTCCGGGACTATAAGGGCCGGCAAGGCCTCATTTTTTCTGAAGGAATTTCAATCCTCTGATCAGGAAAAAACAACAACCTTTTCAAATGCAGCCTTTGATTATGAGCTGGTGTACCACCCCGAAGAAGTTTCCGTGTCCATTAACACACAAGGCCGCCTGGACGCGTTTCAGTCCGGGGGGGATGAAATCAAAAATGCGGCAGCAGGGTTTCATATCCGCCACATGGATGCCGAAGGATATGAAGATCTTCTGGCTTTTTTCCGGGAAGGGGCGGCAGAGATTATGAATTCCGACCCTTCCAACCTGCAGGACATGGATGCCGTCCGCCGGGCCATGGAAAAACAGGCGGCTGATAAAGGCTTTGAATGGGTCGGGATCTGTGAAAAACTATTGAAAAAAGGCTTGGAAATAGAGGTTTCAGATCTTAAGTCCCAGGTGCCGGAGGGCAAGATCGAGGCCGATGCAAGAATAAGGCTTGAAAATGACCTGCCCCTTTCAGGCATCCTCTCCTTCCTGATGGACCCTTCAAACCTCCTGGCCTATATTTCCCTGGAATCCTATATCATACTCCCGAAGCGCCGGGATACAACCAGCGAGATGCTTTTATCCCCCATGTTTTCCAGTATGCCCACGGGCCTTTTCGTCATGGAAAAGGATCATTTCATTCATAGGGCTGAAACAAGGGAGGGCAAATTGTTTTTAAACCGCAACGAGGTGATTTTCAACTGATGATGACCCTCAAGGTGAAAAAAGCCATAAAAATCCTGGGGGCCGGCCTGGTTCTGGTTTTGGCCGGCGCTGTCGGATGGACCACCTATCAGTTTCACACCTTCACCCCCACAGTCATCACCCAGACCCTGGTCCCGGAGAACCGGGCCTATTTTCAGGAAACCTATATGGATTGCCGGAAAAGTTTTCTGGATGCGGCATTTAAGCTGAAAAGCCTGTATACAGGGGTTGAGATATCCGACCTTGCCGTTGAACGCCCCATTGATCCGGATTCGCATGTGGATTATTGTTATATCCCGGCCCAGGCTTCTTTTGAGCGCCTGTTTATCCTGATATCAGGGGTCCATGGCGTTGAAGGCTATGCCGGCAGTGCGATCCAGCAGATGTTTTTAAGGGAGATCGTTAAAGAAGTCCGTCCGGAGAATACGGGCTTTCTCATCATCCACGGGGTGAATCCCTTTGGCTTTAAAAACAACCGCCGGGTGACGGAAAACAATGTGGACTTAAACCGGAACTGTTCAACAGAAGCCGGTCTTTATCTGTCTGAAAACCAGGGATACAACGACCTGAATTCTTTTTTGAATCCAAAGCATAAGGTCAGCCTTACCAGTTTTGGTAATTTTTTCTTTCAGTTAGCGGTCGGCGAAAAGAGCCTCCGGCATTCCATGGATGCCCTGAAACAGGCGGTGCTGCAAGGCCAGTACCGCTATGAAAAAGGGATTTTCTATGGCGGTGCGGAACGTGAACCGTCCGTAAATCTTGTGACCCCGTTGATCCAACAGGTTGCAGAAAACTATAAAATGGTTTTCAGCGTTGATCTGCATACCGGTTATGGCGAAAACGGGGCCCTGCATCTGTTCTCCAACCCCCTGGCGGATCTGGAGAAAAAAGCACAGATTGAAACGATTTTTTCAGGCCTGCGGATTTACTGGGACCGGAACCATGATGCCTATCAGGCCACAGGGGAGTTTGCCGCTTACCTGGAACAGATTCTTCCGGAAAAACACTGTCTGACCATGACCTTTGAGTTCGGCACCCTGGATACCCACACCTTCATGGGGGCCGTCAAGGCCCTGCATCTGATGATGATGGAAAACCAGGGCTTCCATTACGGCTATAAGACCCGGCAGGATGAACTCCGGGTAAAATCAGGATTTCTTGAGAGCTGGTATCCTTTGTCCGAGGCCTGGCGATCCAAGGTGATGGAAGACTCCCGGCAGGTGCTTTCACAGGCGTTGACGGAATATGCAAAAACCGGCGGCTCAAAAATAAATGCCGAGGATCGGCCCCATTGAAAAGAACAGCCGTCACCGATAGCCTTACCTATGTGGAGCCCGATTCCATGGGCGGGTTCTCATCCTGTGCCGGGATCATGGTCCGGTCAAAGGGCAAGATTTTCATCGACATGAACCTGGGGCCCAAAGACACTCCGGAACTCCTTGAGCAAGAAAAGCCCGATGCCGCCGTCATCACCCACTACCACCTGGATCATTCCGCCTGGACCCGGTATGTGGCGGACCATTCCCAAGCCCGTATTCTGATTCCGGAAAAGGAAGAACCCTATCTGATTTCCCTTGATTTTATCATCGACCATACGGCCGGGCCCCTGGGCATGGCTGACGAATGGGCGGATTTTGTGGCCAACAGCCTTGGTTACAGGCCCCTCACCGCCTATGAAAAATATTCTGGAATAACCGCTTTTCAAGAGCTGGTTCCTGAAATGGTGGTTCTGGAAACCCCCGGACATTCTCCCGGCCATAGTTCTTTTTATTTTCCCGACGAAAAAATTCTTTTTTCCGGAGATGTGGGGCTGGACCGGTTCGGACCCTGGTATGGCTGGGCCGACTGCGATATCAAAAAAACGGTTGAATCCCTTTTAAGGCTGGACGGCCTCCGGGTTGATCTGATCCTGACCAGCCACGGCGGTGTGATCCGGAACGAAGGGGCCTTTTTAAACTGTATCCGCCATGTCCTGGAACGGGAGAAGACTATTCTTCACCGGCTGGATAAGGGGATGAATCAAAAGGACATCATCCGGCAGGGCGTTTTTTATCCCCGTAAGGAAAAAGTTCCCGAGCCCATGAAATTTTTTCTGACCATGTGGGATACGGCCATGTTCCATCACCATGAGGCCCTGATCAAAGAAGGGGGATTGATCCGGTTTTTTCCGGAGATCCGGGGACTGGAGAGGGACAGAAAAGACTCAGTTCAACCATGACCTTCAATCATCATAAAACCGTTTTCCTTTGCTTCCTCCGTCATTTCAGCAACAGAACAGAGGATTCACTCCTGCTGATGAGCTTTTCAACCTTGCTGCCCAAAAAGATCTGCCTGAATATGGATTCTTTTCCCATCCACATGGCAATGAGGCTCCACCTGTCTTCTCCGGCAATGAAGGCTTCCAGATCGGAAAACGCCACCAGTTCTATCCAGGGCTGAATCCGCCTTGAAAGATAATAGCTCTGGAGCATGCCCAGTTTTGTCTGTACGCTCTGTTTTAATCCCTTCTTTCGGGTCAGCCCGATGATATCCAGGTCGGCCGTGAAAAGGGTGGACATCTGGCTGATCATCTCAAGGGAAGCCTGGCTGATCTCATTATGGTCCAGGCAGGACAGGATTCTCCGGGTATCCGTATCTTTCTTCATGACCAGGACGGAGCACCCTGCCGCCACCGCCACCCGGTAGGGGACATTCCCGCCGGGATTCCATATGCAGTCATCCCGGGCATCACAGCCGAGAACGATGAGGTCGCACCCAATCTTCCCGGCTTCCTCCAGGATGATCCCGGAAGGCTCTCCCATTCTTATGCGGACGGCCATATGTTTGGGGCCGCCGGGTCCCGGAGATCGTTCGTGAACACCGGGTTCAACCTCCCGGAATGCGTTATGTTCTTCCATGGGGCCATAGGGTGAAAAGGCGGCATCAAAACAATTTAAAAAATCTTTCTGATATCGATCCATGGTTGCCGCAAATTCACCCGAAAGGGCTGAATCGTTTTTTCTGGGGAAAATTCCCAAAAGGGTGATATCGGCCCAGGTGTTTTCAGCCAGTCTTGCAACCCGGCCAAGGGTATGGGCGCTGTATTCGTTTTGATCAAGGGCAATAAGAATTCTCATCATCACCTCACCGGTTTACAGGGCCCTGCACACCCAGGAGAAGGGGACAGGGGGAAAGGCTTAATAAATTTTCCAGAAAACTTTCTTTTTCCGGAAAAGGGGAAATGACAAGGGAACGGTCCCGTACGTAGGGAAGAAAAGAGGGAAGGGCCCCTGCCATGGTTTTGACATCCCCATGGCTTTTTTTGTGCCGCGCAAAGGCCGTATCAATTTCCTCTATACGGCGGGATATACGGCTCTCCTCTTCCGGGGGGCCGTCAAACCGGCAGATCAAGATGTCCGGCCGGATGTCCGAGGACTCGAAGATGCAGAAAAAAGTATCCAGCGCCTTTTCCAGGTTTTTATCCTCACATACGATGACAACCCCCCTGGAAAGATCGGTCTTATTCTTTACCATCAGGATGGGACAAGGGGCTTTTTTGTAGAGATTCGACCTTATCCTGGATAGGAAGGCATCGGGCCTGAAAGAGTGAAACATGCCCTCGACAAAGAGGCCGCAGGCTGAGAGATTCATGGAATGGAGAAGAAGCGCCTCCCTGTCTCCGGAAAGGATCTCCGGTTCATCCAGAATCCGGGAACGGATTCGTTCAGTCCGGATCATACGGTCAATCCAGGTTCTTGCCTGCAAAAGCACGGAGTCCTCCCAGGTTTTATGAACCCAGCCGGTGGCCACCGGCCTTCCCTTCTGTTCCTGTTCCGTGACATGGATCAGATGAACGGACAGGTCAAGAATTTCTCTCAACTGACCCATATACCAGACGGCAAACCTGGAAGACAGGTCCTCATTCACCGAAATCAATGTGTTCAGCATGGCGTTTATCCTTTTTGTTCGGCTTTCAGTGCATCATGGGCTTTTTCAATGGTTTTCCGGATCTCTCCGATTTTGAAAGGCTTGGCAATGAAATCAAAGGCGCCTTTTGTCAGGGATTCCCGGGCCACTTCCAGGGTGGCATATCCGGTAATCATGATGACTTTTGTTCTTGGATTTTTTCTTTTTACCAGCTCAAGGATTTCAATACCGCTGACATTGTCCATTCTGATGTCCGTCACCACAATGTCAAAATCGTGGGTCTTCAGCCTCTCCATGGCCGACAAGGGGTCCGTAAAGGCTTCAAGGCAATGCCCGTCCTTTTCCAGGGAGGCTTTAAGCCGCTCCCCCACGATGGTTTCATCATCCAAAATCATAATTTCCAGAGACATATCCCCCTCCTTTTTTTACCGGTAGTCTGGTGCGTTTATCTTGCGGCAGGTCTGACAACCCGCAGGGTTTTCTGAATCCTTCTTCTTTGCCGGTATGCCCGGATCACATTTAAAAGGATCAGAAGGCAGCCGATGATTCCGCTTCCCAGAAGAAACGTCTTGCTGGTCAGGTTGAAATATACATCCAGGTCCGGATTCATGGAGATGAATCCAAGCTGGCGAAGGTAAATGGGAATGGCAATGACCCGGCTGATCACGCATAAAAGAATGATCAGGCTGGTGACGATGCGGATATATTTTTCATTCACCACTTTGACCCCGTATACCCCGAGATAGATCCCGACCAGGGACCCCAGATACAGCAGCAGGACCAGGCGAAGGTCTACAAATCCCTGAAAAGAATAGCTCAATGCCCCGTAGGCGCCCATGAACATGGCCAGGTAGAGTTCGGTTCCGGCAGCCACGGCCGTGGGAACGCCAAGGACATAGATCATGGCCGGAACACCGATGAAACCGCCCACGCCGATGGTGCCGGCCAGGTAACCGGTGGCAATTCCTATGGGCAGCAGAATCCACAGGCTGACCCGGACGTCGGCCACTTTGAAATAGATGACGGGCGGAAGATTGATCCGGGCCAGGAGGTCGACAATTTTTCGTGAAGGTCCTGAATCTCCGCCGCCTTTTGCTCCCGACCGGCCCAGGACATCCTTGAGCATGGACAGGGCAACAGCGGACAGAATGACGGCAAACACAAGGCTGATATACAGGTTGGCCCCGGCGCCCTGTGACGCGCCGTGGCTGTCTCCGCCGCCTTTGAAAAGAAAGCTGTTGATGGCAACGGCCACCTGAATCCCTATAACAGACGTAATGAGCAGGAAAGCAGCCAGCTTTTTATCCACATTTCCGGCCTTGCCGTGTTTGTGCGAGCCGATCATGGCTTTGCCGAATTTATGGGTGATATTGCTGGCCACAGCCACTACCCCGTTGATGCCGAGATTCATCATTCCCGGGGTCATGAAAAAGGCCCCTCCACTTCCGATAAACCCGCTGAGCACACCTCCGATAAAGCCCAACAGGACCACCTGCAAGGCCGAAGAAAGATCGATCTGAATAAAATTGGCGATAATGTATTCCATGGTTGTTTTCTCCGTAAAGATGAATCAGTCAATGTCGATGAGTTTGAGGATCAGCCCTGCCACCGTGCCGTAGGCATAGGCCACCAGGGGCACAAAAAGGGCCACGCAGATGCTCGCCGTCCATTTCCATTGATGGTGCAGATCCCCTCCCATAAAATCGAGAATGGGCCGCTGGAATTGAAAAACGGCTGAATAAAGACCGACGGTTACCAGAATCGAGATGAGGAGCTTCAAGGCCTGCTGTTTTCCAAAAAGAAATTCGGAAGCCAATTCACTGATGGAAATCACGGGAACCTTGAATTTTTCATGGATGCTCAATCCCATTTCCCGGGTGAGCCGTGTAGCGGCAGAATGTCCTTTTGTACTGAAAAGATCTCCCAGAATGACCAGTGAATAATTGTTCTTTTCCTTGACCGCATCAACCACCTCTTTTTTGTCCCCTGCCACGGTAAATCCTCCTGCAGACCGCCCCATGGCGATGAGTTCATCCAGGGTCCGGGTCAAACCACCGTCATCGGCCGGCGTTTCAGGGCCATCGTCCTCGACTCCGCCGGTGTAAGCGGTTGCCTCCCGGCCGGAAGCTTCTTTTTCCGGTTCAATGATGGAAAGATCCGTTTCCTGTTTAGGGACCAGGCGAAGCAGTTCAACGGCCGCTCCCCACCGTTTGGCAAGCTGGGTTACCCTGTTGAAATGATCAGATGAGGGGTCAAAGGCTTCCTGGATATAGAGGATATTGGTTTCAGCCATGGTGCACAGGCTTTCCCTGCATCCTTCAAGACTTTCCATCACCCTGGAAATCGATGCGGCCGCAGCTTCCTGGCGGGGCATATAGGTCACGGTCACCACCTTGTCCCTGGCCCGGACGCCCAGATGAAGCCCGGCCGTCTCTTTGTTGCGGGCCAGGTGGAGCCTTGCCCTGGCGGCCAGATGAAGGTCTTCCAGCCGTTCGACACTCTCCGGGGAGGGTTTGAAATCTGAAAATTCCGCAGCTTTGTTGAGCAGCTTGGATGCATTGTCCAGGCTCATGGTTTCAAGATTTAGAAACAGGTCAAAATAGGAGGGGTCATTATATTCTTCCCGGTGGACATATTTCACCCATCTGCGGATATCCTGATTCAGGGTGTTCAGGTAATCCAGGGCTTTTTCCGGGGAGAGGTTTAATTCTTTTACCACATTTTGTATCCGTATTTCCCTTGGCGTATTGACGCCGACCCGTATCAGATGGGATATTCCCGGCATAATGAGATGGGCGGCCCGTCCTGAATAGACCAGATTCCCATGGACCGCTTTTTTGCAGATCATGTCCGTCAAAAAAGACAGAAAAATCTCTTTTTCAAGGGCAAGGCTTTCATTTTTAACCTGAGATTTAACAATGGAGGTTTCAAGCCGGCTCAAGCGGATTCCCTGTTTATGGGCTTCTTCAACGAGTTGATCCCGGCTGAAAAAAGGCCATCCCGTCTTATCGGCCAGGTTCCGGGCCAAGACCCTGCCCATGCCGTGCGGCGGGCTGGAGATCAATACAATTGGCATAGTTTTCACCTTTTCATGATAAAAAATTAATGTCGTTTTTGTCCCTGACCTGAACCACCTGGCAGGATATCAAGGGGATGATCCGTTTGATCGCCTTTTTAAGTCCTGTTTCCATGTGATTCATCACAATCAGGTCAATATGCTTGCTTTCTATAACAGAGAGGAGCTCGTCCTCATAATTGCTTTCCGAAATATGGTAGGAGACCTGCAACCCGTCTTCGCACGCGGTTTGAATCACTTCCGTGCAGGCGTCTTCAACCAGAGAGGGTGTTCCGTGTTTCAAGGAGGCATCCCTGAAAAAAAGAAGATAGACCCGGGCTTTAACCCGTTTCGCCAGGGCCAATGCATGATGAACCGCCTTTAAATCCCTGCTGTCGGGTCCCAGGGGGACCAATATTTTTTCCTGGCTCATGCCGCCTCTATCGTCTAAGGGAGTGGGCTTATTTTTGAAATCACCCGCCTTTGGCCGATAGATCAATCAAATTTCGTGCCTGAAATAAAAAAATTAATTATTTCAGTATATTATTTAAAAATGACGTATGGCGTATAAGTGAAAACAGTCCGTATTGAAACCTGACGGTGTTTTAATGTTTCAATCTGGAACAGACCGGCTATTTTAAATTTTTTTCCAGGGACAGCTCTTTGAGTTTTCGCCAGAGGGTGGTGCGGGTCATGTTGAGAATCCGGGCTGTTTCGCCTCGGTTGTAATTGGTTTTGATCAGAACCTTGCGGATATAGTTTTTGATATGCTCTTCCAGGGAAGGCCATTGTTCCTGCTTGAGGCTGCCGATGGACAAACTCAGAAGGTCCCCCGGCAGATCCCGGATTGTCATGACATCCCTGTCCGTGAGGGCCACGGCCCGTTCAACGATATTTTCAAGCTCCCTTACGTTTCCGGGAAAGGGATACTGACTGAGGATTTCCTCTACTTCGGGGTCGATCCGGGTGACTGCCTTTCCAAACTGTAGATTGTATTTTTTCAGAAAATGATGGATCAGAAGAGAAATATCCTCTTTTCTGTCCCGGAGCGGCGGCAGGGTGATCTGTACGACATTGAGCCGGTAGAAAAGGTCCTCACGGAGCTGATTTTTTTCAACGGCCTTCTTTAGGTCCTGATTTCCGGCGGCGATAATCCGGACATCCAAGGGAATCTGCTTTGTTCCGCCCACCCGGATCAAGGTCCGTTCCTGCAGAAACCGAAGCAGTTTGATCTGCATGCTCATGGGCATGATGCCGATTTCATCCAGAAAAAGAGTGCCTTTGTTGGCTGACTCCAGAAGCCCGATCTTTGTTTCCACGGCACCGGTATAGGCTCCTTTTTCATGGCCGAAAAGCTCATTGGCAATCAGGTCTTCCGAAAATCCGCCGCAATTGAACGCCATGAAAGGAGATTCCTTACGGGAGCCGAGGAAATGAAGCGCCCTTGCAACCAGTTCCTTGCCGGTGCCGCTTTCTCCATGAATGAGGACATTACAGTTGAGGGAACAGACCTTTTTCACCAGGGCGAGAACTTCCTGGATGGCAGGACTGTGGCCGATGAGATACTGCTGCCGGGAATGGTAAAAAAGGGACCGCTTCAGAATTTCCTTTTCCCTGGACAGTTTAATTTTCTCAAGGGCCCTCGACACCAGGGATTTGAGTTCTCCCATTTTTACGGGCTTGGATACAAAATGAAAAGCGCCGGCCTGAATGGCTTCAATGGCCGTGTCCACGGAACCGTATCCGGTGATGACAATGACTTCGGTTCCGGGATGTCCGGCCCGGATGGATTTCAGGACATCAAATCCGCTCATGGAAGGCAGCCTCAGATCGCACAGCACCAGGTCAAACGGATCCCGGGCCATTTCCTCCAGGGCGGCCTCACCGGTTCCAAAGGTCTGGATATCATACAGGTCCGATGCCAGCCCCCGCCGGATTTCCCGGCAGGCAATGGGCTCGTCGTCGATGACGGCAATACGGAAATGCTCGGGCAGGGATATCCTATTCATGATGGATTCCGGTGTTCAGAAAAATTGAAAAACAGGTGCCTTTGCCGGGGGTGCTTTGGACCGTGATCCGGCCCCCGTGTTTGCGGATGATCCCGTAGGTGACCGAAAGACCCAGCCCGGTCCCCTCTCCCTCTTTCCGGGTGGTGAAGAACGGGTCGAAAATGAGATCGATCTGATCGGCCGGGATTCCT
>Ga0208968_1001954_pt1 | contig 10703 bp, 10 predicted proteins | sample RifOxyA3_FD_184031 | JGI IMG/M metagenome (GOLD analysis project Ga0208968, IMG submission 184031) | Groundwater microbial communities from Rifle, Colorado - Rifle Oxygen_injection A3 (SPAdes) | ecosystem: Environmental > Aquatic > Deep subsurface > Groundwater | place: Rifle, Colorado, United...
CTGTGTGAATTTGACGAGTCGGTTCGGATTGGTTCGGACATGCCGGCGCAGGTTCAAGTGGTCGACTTGCTGGGCAACCCTGTGGCTGAGATTGGCTTCGTGGATGCACCGGACGCGGTCCGGGTCTCGTGGGAGTTCGACGAGCCGTGGTTCGAAGCCAAAATGACCTGGCTTCACAACGAGCGACCACTCCTAAGTAGCTATTCGAGACAGGGATCGCTGCGCGTCAACAGCGGCGCGTGCACGTGGATGGAAGGTTACGTCTACGATCAAGCGTCCGCGAAAGCTCCTACGGAATTGTATGGCGACTCCTTCGCAGTGCGCAAATTGGAGGGCGGAAGATCGGATTTCTGTGCGTTGACGGTTGCGTTAGAGGATAGTGACAAGACTTGGCCGATCAAGCTCAACATGCGAAAGATACGATCTCAGCCATGATCCGCGCGTTGGCAGTACAACGACCCACCTTCTACGACACACTTTGGACACGCCTAGCTCGGCCGAGCCAGCGTCTCCAGCTGGGCGTAGAAGCCGTCGTGGTCCCGCTTCGCGTCCTCGCTCGCCAGGTACGCCTGGCCGAGGTCGGCGACCAACGTGAGCAGCGTGGCCCAGCGATGCTGCCCCTTCCTCTCGGCCATCTTGGCCAGCGCGGTGAAGGCGGCCAAGCGGATCTTCTCTTTGTCCGGACGACTCCCGACCGTGCGGTCCACCAGGCCGAGCGCGGCCCACAGGCTCAACGATGCGCCGCCGTCGTCGCCGGCACGCTCGAACTCGGCCGCGAGCGCCATGTACTGCTGACACAGCTCCTGTTTATGGGTCACCGGGTAGCGGAGCTGCCAAAGTCCCGTGTGACTGGCACGATTCCACACCACGTCCCGGTAGTTCTCGTCGATCGCCTTGATCCGCTCGGCCACGTCCATCGTGCCAAGCGCCGGTGTGGTGTTGAGCAGGTTGCGCGTCGGCAGGCTCGGGCTGCCGCCCCACGGCCGCGGCGGCACGCAGGCGAGCATGAGGAACGCGGCGACGCACATCAGGCCAGCGGTGCGTCTCATGGCTGGGATCCGGGTGTGACGGCCGCCCGGCGGATCTCCTCGCGCACCTTCTCCCACAGCGGTGCGGAGAGAGCGTCGGAGAGGCGCGGCAGCGGTTCGGCGGTCGCGGTCTTGAGAGAATTCTGTGCCGCGATGGTAGTGACGACCTTGCTGCCGCGGCGCAGGGTGAGCACGGTGCTGCTCTCGGCCGTGTAACGATGGACCTCCAGATTGACCAACGCGTGGATCAAGGCGATCAGACACACGGTCCCGACGACAGCAGCACTCTCCACTGCGATGGTGAAGGGTTTGCGTTGGTCGAAGGCCAAGGGGCCTCCATCTCCTGCGATGGTCTCGACGGTCATGAGCGCCCCACCTGCCGTGCCACCGGCGATCCCGACCGCCGCGCCGATGGTTAGCATGATCATGCCCGCCATGCCGCCTTCGGGCTCCTGGTCATAGCGATAGCGTTGCTCACCGCCGACGGTGCCATTGACGGTCAGATCGGCGTCGATGACCGACGAGACTAGGCGAACATCGACCGGTCGTCCGTCCAGCTCGAGGGGGTGCTCTTTGAGGTACCGCCAGAGCGAGAACGACTCCGACGTGCCGTCCATCTCGTTGATGATCGAGCCGATGCCCAACGTGACCCGGCGGGGCCCGAGCGGGCCCCCTGTGTCCGTCATTTCGGGTCCTGCGGCTACAGCCATCGCCGTGCTGACCGACCATGCAGCCAGCAGTACTATCCAACGCATTGTGTTGTCCCTTCGATCTTCAGTCCTCGCGCCCGACGAATATATCCGGACGAGCCGATCGCAGGCAATGCTGAACCGGATCCGTTGATGCCTGTCACGAGCAAAATCAAAAAGAACCAGTTCTCCACACGCGAGAACACTGCGGCGAGTTTTTCTAGCTGCCGGTTGCTGCGTAATCTTGGATTTTGCCAGGCACAGCCGCCTTGGGCATCAAGAGTGCTAGGAGGAACGTGAGCAGAGCAGACAAGAGGATTCGCATGGTAGGCTCAGTACCACATGAGTAAAGCTGAATGAATCTGTTCGGCGAGTTACGAATAAAAGAGGAGGACGACGGTTGAGATTCGATTCAGAACGCCGCCCGCCGGATGGCCCCCGCAATGTCAACCTTCGCCAAGAGGTGAACCAGTGCGGTAACCCTATCCAGGTATTCCGGCGCACCATCGACTGACAGGCAACCACCGCGAAACGCCGCAGCGAAGTCGTACTTCCCGCGGATCAACTCACCGACGTCTGTGGGCTCGGGCGCGAAGTGAACCTGCACGCCGGCATCCCGCTTGCTACCCTATGAAGGTGACTGCAACCAACTGGCCACAAAACTGAGCGGATGAAAGTCGGCGCTTGGTCGCGTCTGTATCGAGTGCGGCGGGGCTCACCCTGCCAGACATTTTCGCTCAAATTCACATAGGTCGTGGTTGGCAAAGCGACGGCAGAAAGGATCCACATGCGAGGCAAGGACATCTCCCTAAGGCTTGCGACCACGACATTCACGGCGACGATGACCGCCCCGAGGACCGCCGCAAGCCCCACGTATGGCACGAACGGACTCAACACGAACACCAGGAGAAAAATGGCGTCGATGAATAGGGTGATGGCTGAACGTGGCACGAATGCCCGCAGAAACGAGGTGGGTGAGTTGGTCACGGCAGGCCCCCTTACGTCGAGTCAGTGGTCGGCGTGAGTATGCGATTCAAATGTCTCTTGCGTCAAACCGATTAGAGCGAGTCCGCCAACAGTGCTGGGCGAAGGCCTGTTTCTGGCGTCCATACGCACGATGTGCCGCGTTCTGGAGGAGAACGGCGTCGTGCGTGGGCGCCGCGCCCAACTGCGTCATCCGTCATCCTGCTGACGCTGCGCCCGAGCTTCTCGCCACCGCTCCCAATGCGTCTTGGAGCTGGGGGATCAAATAGTCTTAAATTGATCTGATTTTGGTCCTAGACATGGGGTCCACTTCAGAGGCCCCTTTGAACCACCCGACAAACGGTGATCGGCCAGCGGCATAGAATAGTTTGTCATTTCCCTCATTGCCGTTCCACTTCGCGGCAATACTTGGCACAGCTCCAGATACTCCGGTATCTGAGGGTGCCCCCTCCCAATCTAGTACTCAAACGCCCCGATGTCTGGTGCTGCACCGTTGTACGGCAATCCCACATTCGCTCCGCCATCGATAAGGTCGGATCCCGTAGAAAGATGCAGAAAGTTGATGTCCGGCAAGCTTCCATCTGTCCTTCGTGGAGCATCCACACCTGTCGGTAGAATACTTGCGAAGTCTGCGGCACCGATACTGACCGGCAAATCCCAAGAGTTGTGGCTTACATTGGTGAGATCATCCAACGCCGCCTCGTTGTTCCCATTGTCGTAGGAGATATTGTTCTTCATGTAATACGGGACATCAGGGGCGAGACGAAAGTGATAACCACCGCAAAAGGTCGTATCGCCTGCAAAGCAATTCTGGTAGGCGGTATTGTTATAGATCTCCATATTGCACAGTGCGCCATTATCTTCGAATCCCCACATCTTGTTCTGGAATGCTAAATTGTTGACGATTCTTCTCTTCATGGGATTTCCGTCCGCATACGTAGGCCCAAGCTTAAACCCGTTGCCATCGCCAGCACTCTCAAAATTGCCGGGTTTAAAGCCGTTCCAGAATGCCCACGAATCTTGAATGACAATCATGCCCTCATTGGACCACAAATCCACGCCGTCATCACTGTTCCACCACATTCGGCAACCCCTAATGGTATTTGTTGCATTAGGATCTGATATCCTGATCGTCAAGCCATCGGAGCCGCCCCACGGTTCGCAGCCGGGCACAGTTGTCACGGGATCGCTGTTGTGATGAAAATCGCTGTTCAAGACCAAATTGTCGGTAGAGGGTCCTCCACCATTACTGATCGATAGACCAAATCCATTATGATGTACGTTGAGTAATTCAAAAATAGAATGACTTAAACTGTTTGAAGTTATGCCATTGTACCAATGATCGCCTTCTCTCTGTTCAAACCAGGCTATTTCGAGTCCCTTAAAATGAATATATTCTCCTGAAACAGAAATTCCCACGAAGTCGGGGTAAGTAGAGCTAGGTCTTATGAGGGGCGTTTCGCCAGGATACGCCCAGACCCTAACCATGTTCCCGGCGCTTCCGCTCTTGCCAACAAGGTGTTGTTCAGAGGGAATTTCATAGGTGCCGCCACGAAGATAAATGGTATCGCCTGCTTCGACAACCGTCCACGCACGATTGAGAGTAAACCAAGGTGCATTTGCCGAGCCATCACCAGTAACATCGTTGCCCGTTGGAGATAGATAGTAGGCGCGCAGTGCTAATTCGACGATGGTGATGACGGAGGTATCTGATTTTGTGCCGTCGGCAACACTCGTCGCAGTCACGTGGCATGCTGCCGCCGAGCTAGGCGCTGTGTAGAGACCATTGGATGCGATGTTTCCGCACCCACTCGCCTCATCAACGGACCAGACGACTGCAGTATTGGCGCTTCCCGTCACGGAGGCACTGAACTGTTGGGTGGCGGCAGTTCCAACTGTTGCCGAGGTGGGTGTCACTTGAACGCTTACGGAAGTGGCAAGTGGCGTCAGAGATACTAGGCAGACTCGTAACGAACCGGTGTCTGAGTTGGCCCCCCATTGGTCCAGGCTTTGGACGGACTGCTGTTCAGTGCGAAACGCATAGTTGTCGCCCAGTAGCGTTTCGATGCCGTTGGGCGGCGTGACGGAGACTGAGTACTCGTGGCGGAAAACATCCACCACCTCGCGCACGCGATACGATTGTCCCGACACGTACGGCATCAATACCAACGCCTCATAAGCACTGCCGTTGCGGGCGTCGATGGTGCCCGTGGGGCTGAAGCGAACAATCGTTGCTAGATCGGTCCACACGAGGCCCGTCAGCGTTCCGTACGACAAGGCGACAGCTGCCTCGACGAATGCGGCCTGCGGCGTGACGTTGAGCACGATTTCAAAGGCGCTCGTTTGTGATTCCATCGAGGTGCCCATGTAGGCGCCCGAAGCTCCGCTCACGCAGGCGGGGCACGCATCCGGTTGCCAGACGCCGTCACAGCAATAATCGTTTTCCACCGGCGCGTCGCCGCATTTGCATTCGCCCACCACTTGCCCTTGGGGGCAGGGAGAAATGTCGACTACCTCGGCCCATTGGCAGGTTGCGCTACAATACTGGCAACTCGCGCCATCGACGACATCACAAGGCACACCATTGATGGAGCCTTCGTCGCATTGTTCGCCTTCGTCGAGTCTGGCGTTGCCGCAGTCGTCAAGGACCGTGACCGTGGTGGTCCTCGTCGTGGAGAGACAGGCGCACACAACGATCGGCAGCGCCGCGCAACAGAACATCCTCCGACGAAATGGAGTCATGAGTCTAACCTTTCCGGAGCGTAGAACTCAGTCTAGACAGATTGGAACTGCCCCATTTCAGTGAACAGGTTGATTACGCTGCCAGCGCCAGTATACGCATAGCTGCTTCCTACTTCATAGGATTCTTGCCGGCGAGGGCCTTGTGACGTCGCCAGCTGTCGAAACCGCAGTGACACCACGATCCGAACCGGGAATATGTACCGCCTCGTTCGCAACCCCAGCCGTCTTTGGAAGTTGAGTTAAGTATCTCCCAACAGCGGGGTTGGACCATAGACCGGCCACCTGCGCGTCCGGTCCCCATTGCGGCTGGGTAAGGCAAGCTGGGGGTCAAAGCGGCGGGAGCGAGGACTTCTTTCGGCGTCCGGTGACTCCTTAGTGCGGGTATGTGGATCCTCTCATCGCTTGCCTCCTGTGCTGGGGAATCGTAACGTCGCAGCGTCTACGGGATCTTTCGCATGAGTGGCAACATCCGCCATGCGCTGGTTCACGAGATTGGGGCTTGCGTGAGAATCTTTCACACCTCTGATTGGCACGTTGGTCGATCATTGTATGGCACGTCCCTCTTGTCGGATCAGGCTGAACTGTTGGCGGAGCTGGTACGCATCGCGGCTGACGAGCAACCAGACGTCGTGCTGATTGCCGGAGATATCTATGACCGCGCGGTACCCTCCCACGCGGCGGTGGATCTGCTCGATGAGACCCTACACAATCTGGTCATCAAGAATGGCCTTCCCTGCATTCTGATAGCCGGAAACCATGACAGCGGTGAGAGGCTGGCCTTCAGCTCGCGCTTGCTTGCCCGGGAAAGTCTCCATGTCATCGGTCGTCCGAGTTCGTCACCCAAGCCCATCGTCCTCTCCGACACCCACGGGCCAGTCTATTTCTTTGGCCTTCCCTACGCTTCCCCTGGCGAGGTTCGAGAGGCGATGGGGAACGACAGCATCAACGACCACCAGACGGCGATGACGTCGGCGATGAACTCGGTCAGAGCCGCCTCGCCCCATGGTGCCCGGTCGGTCGTGCTGGCGCACACCTTTGTCACCGGTGCCAAAGCCAGCGAGTCCGAACGACCACTGGTGGGCGGGCTCGCCAGCGTCGAGCGGCGCACCTTTGATGGTGTGAGCTATGCGGCATTGGGGCACCTGCACCGTCCCCAGACGATCCACGACGAGCGGATTCGATACGCCGGCTCGTTGATGCGCTATGCCTTCTCGGAGGCCGATCAAGACAAGAGCGTCTCAATGGTCGAGATCGACCTTGCTGGAGAGGTAACCGTACGAGAGATTCCCTTGACGGCAAAACGCGACCTCCGCTGCTTGAGTGGCTCCCTGCAGCAAGTCCTCGGCGCCGCGGCGCTCGACCCTCGATATCTCGACTACCTCGAGATCACCCTCACCGATACCAAACCTGTCTTTGACGCCATGCGCCGATTGCGCGAGCACTATCCCAACGTGTTGCACATTCGCCGCGCCGAAACCGAGCTCGACACCACCTCCACGGTGCGCCGGGACCTCTCGCGCATGGACGATCGCGAGCTGCTCAACGACTTCTACCAACACGTAGTCGGATTACCTTTGAGCTCCGCTCAGAGGTCTCTTTACGACGAGCACGCCGTTGATCTTCGCTCCAAGTGGTCGAGTGGAGACGACCCATGAAACCGGTGCGTCTGCGCATGACCGCCTTCGGCCCCTACGGCAACACTGAGGACGTCGCCTTTGACGATCTCTGTGGGCACAAACTGTTTCTTATTTGCGGGCCCACCGGCGCAGGCAAGACCTCCTTGCTCGACGCCATGACCTTCGCCCTTTATGGCGAAGCCAGCAGCCTCAATCGTGATCCGAGCCATATCCGCAGTCATCACGCCGAACGACTCACCCCGACCCGAGTCGAGCTTGATTTCGACATCGGTGATACTCGGTACCGCGTCGTACGGCAGCCGGCGTGGGACCGTCCAAAAAAACGTGGCCCGGGCACGACCACAGAGCCCACGCAGGCCGAACTGCACGAGCGCAGCGGCGGCCATTTCCGGACAATCGCCTCACGCCCCAACGACGTACTGGCGCGGGTCACTGAAATCATGGGGATGAGCGCCAAAGAGTTCCGCGAGATCATCCTGCTGCCTCAAGGCGAGTTCCGTCGGTTCCTCGAAGCCAAGCCAGACGAACGGGAAAGCATTCTCGAGACTCTGTTTCACACGTCGTTTTACGCTCGCATCGCTAGGTCGCTCAAGACGTCGGCCAACAAGCAGGAAAAAATGCTGCAGGCGTTATCTGACAAACTGGCAGGGGTGCACCAGGGGGCCGGGGTGGAGACCACCGAGGACCTGCAGAAGGCGATTCACACGGGCAACATTACCGCCGAGACCTTGCAAACAGAGGTGGCCGCCTGCGAACAGAAGGCAGAGTTCGCCCGAACAGCCCTCGAGACCGCCAAACACGACGCCGCGCAAATTGCAGAGCGAGACAGAGCGGTTGAGAGCGCCGACCTCTTGGAAGCAACCGCTCTGCACATGCAGGCTCGTCAAGTCACATTGCTGCGGGCCCGCGACGCTTTGGCAATCGCTGACCTGGTCTCTCACCACGATGTGCGTTTCGATGCGGTGAGTCGCGCCGCCCTGGATCTGGACGCCACAGCCGCAGAGCTCGACACTGCCCGAAAGCAAAAAGAACAAGCTGAGGCCGTCCGCCTGCAGCAGGAGGCGCTCGGCAAGACGCGACAGGATCTCGATGCCCGCGTGTGGGAAGCAGAAAAGCTGTTCAACCCGAGAGACCAGCTCGTCGAGTTGGAGGTCCTTAGGCAGAAGAAACACCGCGAGCTCGAGGCCGCTACGGATGCCCACATTGGTTTGCAACGCAAACATACGGCGATAGAGCGGAAATCCCTCGAGCTCGGTGAGGCGCTCGCCAGGGAGCGAAAGCTCGGAGAAACAGCCGACCAGTTGAGCCACGAGGTCGAGAGAGCCAACGCCACGCTCGAGCAACTGCGTGAGCTCGACACCGAGAAACGAGCGCACGCTGAGCTTGAACGCGAGTGGCAACAGGCCAACGAGGCCGTTGGGACTGGCGCTCGTCTACAGGCCAATGCCAGCCACCGGGTGGCCGAGTTGGAGCGAGCTTGGGTTGCCGGACAAGCCGCACTGCTAGCCAGCAATCTCGAGGCAGGTGAGCCCTGCCCTGTCTGCGGATCTACTCTGCATCCGCGACCTGCCGATGAGGTCGCCAACATGGAGGCACCCAACGAGGCCGAGCTAGATGCCTCCCGCGCGCGGGTCAGGGAGCTCGAAACTCTGCAGATGCAGCGTCACACCGTGGAGGCACGCCTACACGCAGAGCGTAAGGCAAAGCAGGCCCGCATCGAGACGCTTCGTTTGGGTCTCGAAAGCATGGCAGATCGCGACATTGCCGAGCTGACCGCGAATCTTGCAGAGCTGCAGTCTCAACACGACAGCGCCGCTCGAGCTCGAAAACGAGCCCTGCAGCTCGAAAACAACCTGACACAGATCAACACCGATAGAACGACGCTCCGAGTTGCCATCGACAACGCGGCCGCGGCGGCGTCCAATGCACAGGCGAGCGCTGCTGTGATCGATGCCCGCATCACCGAGATGGAGAAGCTGGTCCCCCCCGAGCTCCGGTCCCCGGGCGAGCTCGAAAAACTGCTCAAATCAACCCGAGACGCAGCCGCAGCCATGCGAAAAGACCTGCTGGAATCTCGGGAGCGCGCAGAAGCCACAGCACAGCGGGCGGCCGCGGCACTCGCCGCGTTGGAACACACGCAGAAGCATGTCGAGCGCGAAGCGGAGCTCGAAGATGCCGCTCGTTGTGACCTGGAGAGGGCGCTGAGAAGTCGTGACTTCGCTGATCGCGCGGCGTGGGCTCGCGCGTGTCTCACACAAGAACAGGCGGAAGAGGTCAATGAAGAGCTCCAGAAGTACAACGAAGCGGTGGCCGCAGCCCGTGACCGGCTGGCACGAGCTCAAGCCGCGGCGCGGGGACTCCGTCCACCCGACATCAAAGCACTGCAGGCTTGGGCGCAGGAGTCAGCGACAACGCTCGAGACCATTCGCAAACGTTACCTAGCCGCTTTGGCCCGCCTCGACCAATTGCAGAACGCACTGCGGCTCACCCATGAGCTTGGCGAACAACAGCAACAAGCGGAGGGTCGTTGGCGCGAGCTGTGCCATTTGGCTGATGTTCTCTCCGGCAAGAACCAGCGCAAGCTCAGCTTTCAACGTTTCGTCCTCGCCGGCCTGTTCGACGATGTGCTCGCGGCCGCCTCCCATCGGCTCAAGATCATGAGTCGCAGCCGTTACCACTTGCGCCAGGATGACACCTTCAAAAGAGGTGGACAACAGGGCGGCCTCAACCTCGTCGTCGATGACGCCTACACCGGCAGCAGCCGGCCGGTGAGCACCCTGTCGGGCGGCGAATCCTTTCTGGCGGCTCTGGCCCTTGCATTAGGTCTGTCCGACGTTGTCCAGAACTACAGTGGCGGCATTCATCTCGACGCCCTTTTCATTGATGAGGGCTTCGGCTCTCTCGACCCTGAAGCCCTCGACCTTGCCATCCGGGCTCTCACTGATCTGCAAACAGGGGGACGAATGGTAGGCATCATCTCCCACGTTCCGGAGCTGCAGGAGCGAATTCCCGCCCGCATCGAGATCTCTCCGACCCCGAGTGGCAGCACAGTGCAGGTTGTTATCGGCTGACGACGCCACTTGATCTGCGGCTGCAGTAGGGGGACACAAGGCACCGAGGACACCTCAAATGAGCGAAGGCAAATTCTGGCGCAAGTGCTCCACCTGCAAGACATCTATTGGGTTCTCGGTGCCGTATTGGGTCTGCAACGTTTCAACCTGCAACCGCCCCCCAAACAGCTTCGTTTTCTGTAGCGTCGATTGTTGGGACGCCCACGTTCCGATCATGCGGCACAAGGACTCCTGGGCCGAGGAGCGAACCAGTCCCAGCGCAACTGAAGCGGCAAGTATGCCCCAAGAGACGCCGAAACCCGTGACGCGACTCGCAACAAGCCCGACGGGGCCTGCCAGCCTTGATCGACCTCGGTCTGTTATTATCAACAGAGCGAAACAGTCCGCCGACGTCACACCCACGAGGCAAACGCCGACTACGAGCTCGCCTGCGAGCACTGCGCATGCGCCCCTGGCACCGCCGCCGCCGGACGAAATCCTAGTGGTGGCATCAAAGGTGAAGGCCTACATCAATGCTCGGTCGGGTCTAAACACTTCTGCCGGTGTCATGGA
>Ga0208968_1001962_pt1 | contig 10690 bp, 6 predicted proteins | sample RifOxyA3_FD_184031 | JGI IMG/M metagenome (GOLD analysis project Ga0208968, IMG submission 184031) | Groundwater microbial communities from Rifle, Colorado - Rifle Oxygen_injection A3 (SPAdes) | ecosystem: Environmental > Aquatic > Deep subsurface > Groundwater | place: Rifle, Colorado, United...
TAATTTACATAACCACTTGGCTACAAAAAATCAAACCCAAAGTGACGGTTCAACCCAGTATATTTATTACAAATATCCGTATGATTTTACTACTTCACCCTATTCTTTAATGGTTACGAAGAACATAATGACCCCTTTAGTTGAAATGACAACAACCAAAGGAACATGCAGCGAGGTGATCAAAACCAATTACTACAATCCTTCAGGGAGTATTTACGTGCCGCAAACCGTTCAGCAAACCGTTGGAACATCAACCAATACCCGAATGACTTACAACTCATACGACGACAAAGGCAACGTTACCCAATATACCGGCGCTGATGGATTGGTAGTTACTCTTATTTGGGCTTATAACAAAACCTATCCTGTTGCAAAAATTGTAAGTAGCATTGCCATTACCATAAGCGATGCACTAAGGAATGCTATTAATAACCGTGCCTATTGTGGAACAGATGTAAAAAGTTCGGTAGATGCCGATATATTATTTCTGTCGGGAGAGCTTAGCACCTACATAACCAATGACAGTTATCAGGTTACACTATTCACCTTCAAACCACTGGTTGGCATGACTTCACAGACCCAGCCAAACGGGAAAACAACATCCGATTCGGGTACTACAACCTATTATTCTTACGATACTTTTGGCCGTTTGTCGGAAGTTAAAGACGACGATGGAAAGTTGTTGAAGAGACACAAGTATCGTTATGCCACCAATTAACCATTTAACTAAAACAAAATGAAGAATTTAATTATAACAATAACAATGCTGTTGCTGTGTGTTCCTTTGTTATGGGCGCAGCAAACTGTTACTCCGGGCCAGATTAACCAACCTCTCACCAATTCGCAGACGCTCACCCCGCAGGCAGGCAAAAACTATATCCGGTCTTATACTTATCGCGATGGTATTGACACGGCCTCTACCAAGCTATACAGCACGAATATCGACATCCAATACTTCGATGGGTTGGGTCGTCCGGTTGAGAACGTTTCGCTGAAAGCATCCCCAACGGGGAACGACATTGTTTCACTGCAAACTTATGATGTATATGGAAGAACCGATAAATCTTATTTGCCGCTTTCATATACCAGTACCAATGGGGGAAGTTATGTAACAGAAGCATCGGTAACCAGTACCACAGCTATGCCAACCTATTTAGCAAACAATTTCGAACTCCTAAGTACCGATAACCAATTTGGTTTTGCAAAACCGCTCTACGAAAGTTCACCACTCAATCGCGTTTTGAAACAGGGCGCTCCCGGTGCTGAGTGGCAAACCAATCAACACCCTGTTCAGTTCGATTACCAAACCAATACTTCGGCCTTAGCATCATGGAAGTACAGCGGCGATACCTATTCTTCCATAAGTTATGCTCCCGCTAGCCTTAATGTAAACCTTACAACCGATGAGGATGGCAAACAAACCCGAACCTATACCGATTTACAAGGGAACGTGGTGATGAAAGAAACTTACGATGGCTTACAATGGTTGCAAACCCGATATTGTTACGACGATTTTGATTTGTTGCGTTGTGTGTTACAACCCCTTGCAACCGATCCAAACAGTACGGGGTATTGTTTTTATTATAAATACGATGCTCGCCACCGTATGACCGATAAAAAAGTTCCAGGCAGCGGTTGGGTTTATATGATTTACGATGCTCGCGACCGTTTATCGCTTACTTCAGACGAGAAATCCCGTGGAATAATGTCGCCATTATTAAAATGGTATTATACCAAATATGATGATTTTAACCGGCCTATTGAGACTGGATATATTTTAAATATTACCCTCCGGGCAGATTTGGTTACCTATTACAATTCCAATACCGCGCTCTATACTGCTAATGGAACCGTTGTTTTTCCTTACCAGGTAATGGTTTATGATACAGCTCCAACTTCTGCGCCTTATAGTACCTGTACGTTTGAACCCAATACCCTTGCTACAGATACCGAGCGAACCGCGAATCCTAAGGGTTTGCTTGTTGCAAAACAATCCTGTAAATTAGAATGGACTGGCGCACCAGCCCTTACCATCGCCGAAGTATATTACTACGACAAATATTCACGTGTGATACAGTCAGTAAAAAAGAACCATCAGGGCTACACCGAACGGATATCGAACGATTATAATTTTGCTGGTCAAATAATCCAAACCCGCACCGAGCATTATTATTCTGCAAACGATGCCTATATTATTGACACCTTTTACAAATATGATCATCGAGGCCGTTTAATACAAACCAATTATTCGGTTGATAAAAAAGTTGGTAATAATGTCAGTAATACAGTGCCTCTTACGGTTGTTTCAGCCTTAGTTTACAACGAAGCAGGCGTACTCAAAACCAAGTACCTACACTCTCAAAGTGCCCAGGCCTTTTTGCAGAAAATCGATTATAAGTATAACATCCGAGGTTGGCTTACCGCCATTAACGACCCAACCTTATCAACTGCTGAAGGTGACAAGTTCGGATTAAAAATTGGCTACAACAAGTTGCCCAACGGCACTTCAACTGGGTTGTGGAACGGAAATATATCGGGAACCAAATGGAGTACCCCGAGCTATCAAAACCGGGAATATAATTATACCTACGACGGGGTTAGTCGTCTAAAATCGGCATTGTATAAGGAATCTGGTGTTGTAAACGGGAAGTTCAGCACAGACTATACCTACGATAAAAACGGGAACTTTTCCTCTTTAATGCGATTTGGAAATTATTCGGTGCCATTGGATCAGCTAAATTATGGCTACGAAACCAACTCAAACCGATTGAAATATGTAATCGACTATATGGGTGACGCACCATTTGCAGAAGATTTTCCGGGAACCATTACCGATAATTCTACACACTACCAATACGATGCAAACGGCAATCTTACGCGTGACGATTACCGTTCGTTGAACCTCAAGTACAACTCATTTAACTTACCTTATGAGTTCGATTTTGGAAGTAACAAAAAAGTAACCTACTTTTACGACGGTGCAGGCCAAAAGATTGCCAAAGAAGTTTCGGATGGAATTAACCCCGCAGTACATACCGATTACCTGGGGCAGTTTGTACACCAATATACCGTAGGTGGCACAAGTTCTTTGAAGTATATAATTACCCCGGAAGGACGTATTAAAAACAGCGGCACCAATGCAACGCCAGTGTGGAGTTGGGAGTACAACCTTACCGACCATTTGGGAAACGTTAGGGTAGTTTTGAGGCCATCCGCCAATCCTGGTTATGCTTATGTGGATCAACAGCTCAATTATTTCCCGTTTGGGATGCTAATGTCCGAGACTTCATCTGTCCTCCCCAACGACAACAAATACTGGTACAACGGCAAAGAGCTGCAAACTGATTTTGGTTTGAATTGGTACGATTACGGCGCAAGGTTCTATGACCCAAGTATCGGGAGGTGGCACAGTGTAGATCCGCTGGCGGAAATATCAAGAAGGTGGTCACCTTATACCTATGCCTTTAATAATCCGATACGGTTTATCGATCCGGATGGAATGTGGGCAGGAGATCCTGTAAAGGATCCTCAGATTAGAGCAAACCGAGCAAGTAACTTATATGGGCAGGTAAGAACAAATTGCAATGTAAATCATCAGGGATTCGATTATAAAGGAAAGATTGGTGATCCTGTCCTTGCGATTAAACCAGGTGTCGTAGTTTCTGTTGATAATGTCGATAATAGTGCATATGGGAAAAGCATTACTTTATCGGTTAATGATGATAGCGGTACGATGAAATATGCGTTTTACGGTCACCTGTCTGGAACTGATGTCGAAGTAGGTCAGGTTGTTGATGAAGGCGCTTCTATTGGGTCGTTAGGTGCTACAGGGAATGCTGAAGAGAATGATGCTCATTTACATTTTGAAGCTAGGAGTGAACGAAGTCCAGGTAAAGGATTGGGAGGTCGGGAAAATCCCAACAATCTTGTTGACACAAAATTTCAATCTCAAAATGAGAATGCAAACCAAACATTGACAGGAGTACAAAAAGTTACAAAGACAAGCAATGGTTATACTGTGACTAACCAGAATCTCAATGGGACAGAAAAAACAGTTAGGCAGCCAGAAAAACTGGATCCTATAAAACCAAGAGTAGCTCAGGTATTTTAAAAAGATAAATGTCATGAAAAAAATATTTCTTATACTGGTTTTTTTCTCATTTTATAATTTTCTGAATGCAAAAGAATTGATAATTGTAGTAGATACTGTGCATTACGAAAATAATTTTGGGAATAACATCTATGCCATGTTTATTGATGAGAATGGGCTTTATCATTCCTTTGCAAAACAAGATAACTATCCAGAATATTTTAAAATTTTGTATCGATTGGAAAGCAAATCTCATGAATTGATTGTACTTTCTAATTATGATTCTCTTACCGGAAATAGTCTTTTATTTTTTGTTGACATAAAGAAAATGAAAGTGTATAAGACCGATTCGTTTCAGGAGTATGAAATTCCAATTATTGAAACTATTAATTTAACACAACTCTCTATTGAGTGTATATCTTATGATCCTCCAAAATGTGGAGAAAAAACATTAAAGCATATAAAAGAGATGTGTGACATTGAGACAATAAAAGGAATTATGAAGTTACCTCGATCCTATGAGATTATTGAACGATTTAAATTTTGAAAGAATTGAATTATGTACTATAAAAGAAAAGCCCGGCAGTGCCGGGCTTTTCTTTTATAGTACAAGCTGTTTCAACTTCCCTTTGGTGATAAAAGCGTCAATCAGTTTCTTAACCGTGAGACGGTCATCATCGTTCATTTTTTCCACTTCCTTGAATTGCTGCAGCAGTTCGGCATCCTGCAAAGTGTTTTTTGCTTTCTCTTCAATATTGCCGTTTACCAGATAGTCGATGGTAACACCAAACAAATCAGATAACCGTTGCAGTACATCGGCCGGTGGCTGCACCTCTTTAATCTCGTACCTTGCCATTTGTGTATGCGAAATGCCCACCTTGTCGGCCAGTTGAGCCTGTGTAAGGTTTAGCTTTTTCCGTTCATCCTGTATGCGTTTGCCCAAATCGTTCATAAAAGGTCGTTTAAGATTTATCAACAGCCCAAAAGTACCAAATACGGCGCATTTTAGTGCTGTTTATTCGCCTTATTGTTGAAAACTTAAAATTACAAACAGTTGCTTTAATCTTCTTTTAAGACTTACTTTGGTCTGATAAGACGATTTAAAAAGTTTTCAACAATGGACATCCCCACAATTAAAACCCGGCTAACGATCACCCAAGTTCTAAATCATTACAATTTGAAGCCCGACCGGAACCACCGGCTTTTATGCCCGTTCCACGAGGACAAAACGCCCAGTTTGCAGGTTTACCCCGATACCAACACCTGGACGTGTTTTAGTACCAACTGCCACGCAGGCAGCGGCGATGTGATCGACTTTATTTTGAACAAAGAAGGTTTTTCGAAGCACGAAGCAATCGAGAAAGCAACAATATTAGCCGGGGCAATGGGGATTGCACCCACGGGAAGCAGACAGCCCGGTGACCAGAGTTTGTCGAAGGTCGGAAACCTGTCAAAGGACGGTTTACCGGAACTGTTTGCTTCTTTTTTACAAAGCCTTCCCCGCAGTTCCAAAGCACTGGCCTACGTGAAAGAACGGGGATTAGAGAAGGTGACAGAAATAGGCTACAACCCCGGCAGCCAAACCACCCAGATGAAATACTGCCTTATTTTTCCACTCAAAGACAGCAAAAACCAGATTGCCAGTTTTTATGGTCGCAGCATTTTAAACGGTACTTCGACAAGCTCAGTAACCGAAACTGACAAACGGCATTATTACAGTGCCAACCGGAAAGGGCTTTATCCAGAATACCCGCCCAAAAGTACCCAAACACTGATTTTAACAGAAGCGGTTATCGATGCTGCAACGCTTCTTCAAGTCTCCCCTTTTGGGGGAGATTTAGAGGGGGCTTTTGTTTTAAGTTTGTACGGAACCAACGGTTTAACTGATGAACATTTGGCAGCAATCAAACAATTACCGGAACTTACTGAAATTATCCTGTTCCTCGACGGGGACGAAGCCGGACGGAAAGCCACAGAAAAGCATTTTGAGACCCTGCACAACCTTTTTCCCGAAACCTCCATCAGCTACGTTGAAACACCGGAAGGGGAAGACATCAACAGCCTGTACGTGAAATACGACAAAGACGCTATTTTGCAACTGCTTGACGAACGTATTTTTTTGTTTTCAATTGAAAAAGAAGAAAAACCCAGTTTGCCATTGCAACAGGCAGTTCCGGCTCCCTCTCCTTTGGAGGACTTGTCCCGGTTTGCCGGGAGGGCTGGGGAGAGGCTTCTTAATACCAGAAACCCCGAATACATCACTTTTGAGGCTTACGGGCTACTGTTTGTACTGCTTGGCGGTCTGAACCTTCACCAGCTCGACCGGATGCGGGTAACGCTTAAAATATCGGTTCTTGAAGCCCCCGTGCAAAGTATCCGCCACACGGTCGATTTGTACAACGATGATCTGGTGGAAAAGCTGATCGGCAAAACCTCCGAACGGCTGGAAACAGAATGCAAGACCCTGCGGCTGGCCATTGCCCGGCTGACCGAGGGGCTGGAACAATACCGTTTAAACCATTTGGAAAGCTTAAAGACCAAAGCACCGGCACGGAGAACGCTAACGCCAGAACGGGTTAACCAGGCTATTACTTATTTGAGATCCCCCGACCTTTTGGAACGAACCGGCCAGGACATTGGCCGTACCGGAATGGTGGGAGAAGAAAACAACCGGCTGTTAATGTTCCTGATATTTACATCCCGGCTCAGGGAAACCCCTTTGCACATTATCAGCCTGGGGGCTTCGGGCAGCGGCAAAACCTACCTTCAGGAAAAAGTATCGGAGCTAATACCGGAACACGACAAACTGGAAGTTACCATCCTTTCGGAAAATGCTTTTTATTATTTTGGGCAAAAGGAACTAAAGCACAAACTGGTACTTATCGAAGATATGGACGGGGCAGAAAACGTACTTTATCCCCTGAGGGAACTGCAAAGCAAGAAGCGGATCAGTAAAACCGTACCGATCAAAGACAATAAAGGCAATTTGAAAACCATCACACTGCAAGTGGAAGGGCCGATTTGTCTGGCCGGAACAACCACCAAAGAACGTTTGTACGAAGACAACGCCAACCGCTCAATTTTGATCTATCTGGACAGCTCCCCGGAGCATAAAGAAAAGATCATGGAATACCAGCGCAAACTGTCAGCCGGAAAGATCAACACCACACAGGAACAACAGGTTAAAGAACTGCTTCGGGATGTTCAAAGTGTACTGAAACCAGTAAAGGTTCGCAATCCTTATGCTGAATTATTAAAACTTCCGGACTACATTTTTAAGCCACTGCGGACAAACAGCCATTACCTTCAGTTTATCGAGATTGTCACTTTTTACCACCAATACCAACGGAAAATCAAGAGGACAAATGCGATTGGTGAGCCTGTCGAACCATATATTGAAACCACGGTTGAAGATATTGAAGCGGCCAACGAATTATTGAAAGATGTTTTGCTTACCAAAGCCGATGAACTGCCCAAGATAATCCGTGACTTTTTTGAAGGGCTGAAATACCACCTGAAAGCAACCCAGAAACAAAGTTTTTATTCCAAAGATGTACGCAACAGGCTGCGGCTAAACCCGATGACAGTAAACCGTTATATCCGTGATTTGGAACACCGGGGCTACATCAAACGTGCAGGGGGCAACCGGAAGAACGGTTTTGAATACGAGATTGCCAACTGGGAAGAATACGGCCAGTTACAGGAAGGAATGAAGGTTTTGACCCAGGTCCTGGAAGGGATCAAAAGCAAGCATAACAACCGGCCAAAGGCAGAACAGGTAAGTGTAACACAAGTATAACAATGCGGGATGTTATACTTAAAGCCTCTGCAAAGCCCACCAGTAAAGGAAAATTAAGTATAACTGTTATACTTCAAAAAGCACGTATATAGAGAATTTGAAAAATGTTAGCCATGCGCTCCATTAAGCTGAACAACCCGCAGTACCGTTTACTGGAAAAAGGATTTGAAAACTGGCTTAGAACACTGAACTTTGCCGACAGTACCGTTTATAACAGCCCGGCTTATTTAAAGGCATTCTTTCACTTTTTGGAACAAAACCAGGTTACCGATCTCCATCAGGTTGACAAAAGCCATATCCGGGATTATATCACTTATTTGAGCCAGCGGAAGAACCAACGAAGGGGCGGCGGTTTATCTATCAATTACCTGACCAGCAATATCAATGCCTTAAAACGGTTTGGCCGATATTTAAGGGAAACCCGTAAACAAAACCTTGAAGTTGATATTAAGTTGCCACCGGAAAAAGAAACGGCAAAAACCATCCTCACCAAAGCCGAAATCCTAATCCTTTACAAATCCTGTCCGGTGAATGATTACCGTTGGAAATATGCCATGATCGGGCTAAGGGACAGGGCAATGCTGGGTATTTATTACGGTTGTGGTTTACGGAGAAGTGAAGGGCTGGAACTGGATATAACCGACATTGATTTGATCCGCAGTTTGGTGCATGTACGAAAAGGCAAAGGCAGTAAAGAGCGGTTTGTTCCAATTGGGGAAAGCATAAAGCAGGATTTTAAAGACTGGCTTTCTGTCAGGGGTGAATATTTAAAACAGGCTGGGGAACAAGCATTTTTATTAAGCCCAAGGGGAAACCGGATTAGTGGTAATGCTTTGCTGATACGGTTAAAAAGACTGGTTGAAGCTGCCGGAATAAACAAGGATATTGGTTTGCACTCTTTACGCCATTCCATCGCCACCCATTTGCTGCAGCAGGGAATGAGCCTGGAGAATGTCAGCCGGTTTTTAGGTCATGCCAGTTTAGAGAACACACAGATTTACACGCATTTGAAAGAAGAAAATGGACATATTTGAAACCTACCTTCAGGAAAAAAGCTTTGCAAAAGCCACGGTTTACCAACACTGCCGGTATTGCGGCCAGTTCCTTGAATGGCTGGAAACGCAGCAGATCAGCCCGTCGGATTGCAGTTACAACGACCTTTTAAGCTGGATAGACCATTTAAAGCAAAACGGAGACAGCATCAAACTAATTAACCGGAAACTGTTGTCTGTCAGGCATTACTTTTCTTTTTTTCAATTGAAAAATAAAGAAGCAGCGAACCCGGCAGCGGGTTTATATTTGAAAAGCAGCAGAAAACGGCTGGTTAGTGGAATTGTCAGTTTTGACAAGCTGGAACAGCTTTACCAGAATTATCAAATAATGGATGCCAGGACACTGCGGAACAAGGTTATTTTAAGCCTTCTGGTTTACCAGGGAATAACCACCGACGAACTGCACCATTTGGAAACAGAGCATGTAAAACTAAGGGAAGGAAAGCTAAAGATACCGGGAAACAAACGGAGTAACGGACGTGTTTTGCACCTTCAGGCGTTCCAGGTTCTGGACTTGCAGGAATACCTGTTAACAGTCCGGCCAAAGCTGACCAGCGAAAAGGATGGCCAGCTATTTTTGAGCATGGAAGGGAACCCAGAATTAAAGAACAGTTTGCACCATTTGTTCAGGGCTTTAAAGAAAGTTGAACCACAGATCAGCAACGCCAACCAGATCAGGCAAAGCGTGGTAACTTACTGGCTGAAAAACCACAACCTCCGGCAGGTTCAATACATGGCAGGTCACAAATATGTCAGTTCAACCGAACGCTACCAGCAAAACAACATCGAGGACCTGCAAAAGGAAGTCAACAAATACCATCCCTTGGGGTGATATTAATGGTTTCAATTCCAGTTTGGTGCGATAAAGAGTTTTTTTTCTTTTTTTACAAAGGCATATGCGAAAATAGAACCCGCTGCAAAAGCAATCAGATCGGAAACAAGATTGGCAAATATGTCTTTGAGAAGTTCTATCATGATGAAGGCAAATATATATAAATGGATTTAGTTAATGTCTAACTTTTCCGATTAAAACCCCAAAACCAACCCACCGCACGCCGACGCACTGTTTAAATTTTTGTCATGCTTTTTGTACCCGACCCACATGCAGCACATTGTCTTTTGCTTTTGGAGTTGATTGATTTTTAGCGGTAAAAGCAAAACCCAAAGAGCTGCCCCAACCCTGATTGCTTCGTGCCTCGCAACAAAAAGGCACGCCAAAAATTTAAACCCCAAGCTATGACAACATAATGCGCCATTATAAAACAGGAACCCCCCAGCCGAACCCCCGAAAAACGGCTGGACTGTCTTATAATAGCACTATGTCGCATAGCCCCACAACCCCCCGCACCGCCCGCATGGACGTCAACCAACATACCCACCCACCGGATACGTTACCGCCCGCACCATCGTTTTAGCCACCCTGAAAAAGCCATTGAAACGAGAATAACCCACCAGCTTTAACGGTCATTTGAAAGCTTCAGCAAGGGTTATTTCCCGTTCCAACGGCTCAGCATCATCAGCATGGCAGCTTTGCAATGAACTTTTTTCTTTTCAATTGAAAATGTTGTTCAATTGAAAAATAAAAACACTACTTTTAGCGGCAATAGACGTTCTTTGAACAAGCTGAAAAACCGCAGTACCGGAGTTTGGGAATAGCTGTTTTTTGCAGGTAAATTGGTACGATTACGGCGCAAGGTTCTATGACCCAAGTATCGGGAGGTGGCACAGTGTAGATCCGCTGGCGGAAAT
>Ga0208968_1001969_pt1 | contig 10658 bp, 4 predicted proteins | sample RifOxyA3_FD_184031 | JGI IMG/M metagenome (GOLD analysis project Ga0208968, IMG submission 184031) | Groundwater microbial communities from Rifle, Colorado - Rifle Oxygen_injection A3 (SPAdes) | ecosystem: Environmental > Aquatic > Deep subsurface > Groundwater | place: Rifle, Colorado, United...
AAAATAATTAAAATAACTTAAACTTAAACCGCGAATTTTTTAACAAATAAGCAATCTTGGATTATTTACATGCAAAGATTCAATATTAAACGCCCTCGTGTTTCCTTCTGCGCCTTTTTAAAAGATATTTCTTCCTGTTTAACCTATGCTTTTTTTTCCCGCTAAAACCGCTTGCCATGATACTCCTCACAATAAATTTGATATGTATACGAAACGAGTAGAGATAATACCAACAATACGTTTAAAATTCAATAAAATATTAATTATTATATCCATAAAGCGAATATTTTATGTTTGGTTACAGTATCATGGGATTCTGGGCATGGCAATTAAAAAAAGTTTGCATCTTACCAGATCGTTTGTTAACATTATTTTTACTTTTTTCCAGATATATCACTTTGTCATTTTGTGAGGTAAGAACCTATGGCTAAAAAAGCCAGTGGAGAAAAAATGAGTTGCTCCTTTTGCGGAAGGAGTTATGAAGCAGTAAACCGTTTAATTCAAGGCGATACGAACATTTTCATTTGTAACGAATGTGTAGAGGCATGCCATGCGCTTCTTAAAAAAGATCAAAAACAAGTTCTGAACAAACCCCTGGAAAAAATACCGCTCCCTTCACAGATCAAGGAACGATTGGATGAACATATCATAGGCCAGGATAAGGCAAAAAAGACGCTTGCTGTTGCAGTTTACAACCACTATAAGCGTTTGATTGCCAGTTCCAGTAAGGATGGAGTTGAAATAGAAAAAAGTAATATATTGCTTGTAGGACCTACCGGTTCCGGGAAAACCCTCCTGGCGCGTACCCTCGCTAAAATAATTGATGTTCCTTTTGCAATCGCAGATGCAACGACACTCACTGAGGCCGGGTATGTGGGCGAAGACGTGGAAAATGTATTATTGGCCTTGTTAAGAAATGCGGATTTCAATCTTCAGCGTGCCCAGCAGGGAATTATCTACATTGACGAGATTGATAAAATTGCCAGAAAGAGTCCGAACCCATCAATCACAAGGGATGTTTCGGGTGAAGGCGTGCAGCAGGCATTGCTGAAAATGTTGGAAGGTACCGTGGCAAATGTGCCTCCTCAGGGTGGAAGAAAACATCCAGAGCAACAATATATTCAAATGGATACGAAGGATATCCTCTTTATTTGCGGCGGCACGTTTACAGGAATAGAGGATATTATCAGGAGGAGAATCGGGAAAGTAAATATAGGGTTCGATGCAAAAAAAGTTGATAAAGGAGAAAAATCCTTTGCTGACATTCTGAGTAAAGTGGAAGTCGAGGACATTATTGACTATGGAATGATTGTAGAGTTTATAGGTCGACTGCCCATCACTGCGCCTTTGATGCCGCTAACACAGGACGACCTGATCAAGGTCATGACGGAACCAAAGAATGCCCTTGTCAAGCAATACCAGAAATTCTTTGAAATGGAAGAAGCCAAGTTAGAATTTTCTCATGAAGCATTAGGAGAAATCAGCAAAAAGGCATTTGAAAAGAAGACCGGCGCAAGGGCATTACGGTCGATATTTGAGAATTTTATGCTGGATGCCATGTATCATTTGCCTTCCAACAAAGGAGAATCCTCTTTTCTGGTTACACCGGCAGTCGTGCGTGGTGAAGTGCCATTGTTGGCACAAAAATACAGAAAGACTGCGTAGTAGTCATTGAGCCACGAACGAACACGAATTTACGCAAATCATAACAAACAGATTGCCTGCCCGTAGTTTATTTTCCTAACAGCATCAGTCTTTTTAGTTCGGTTGCTGCATCATCTTTTCTGTTCAGTTTATCGTATAACAACGCAAGATTCCTGTGGATGACGGGATTGAAGGGATTGATGTGGTTGGCTTGTGACAATATCTCTATGGCTGCATCATACTCACCTTTCCGTTGATAGAGTTCACCGAGTGAAATATAGGTGGTGGTGTATTCCGGATAGTATTCAAGGGAGACCTTCAGGATTTCCTCTGCCTTAGTATATTGTGTGTCCATGATGTAAGCTGTCGCCAATTTGTTCTGAATTTGTGGGGAGATGTTGCCTGCCTTTTTAAATGCCTTTTCATATTCAACGACGGCAGCGCCATGCAACCCTTCGTGGCGCAAGAGGTCGCCCAGGATGGCATATTTTCTGGCATCCTTTACCTCTATTTCAGCAACACTTTCTACGTCATCTACTATTTTCGAGGATTCTTTAAGCTTTGTGGGAAGTATCTGGATACCATGAATCCTCCGAAAATCTTTCTGTTTCAGTTCTTGCAGCCAACTTTTTTCAAATTCATCAAAAGAAGCCCCTGTTACTGACGATACCGCATCTTCCGTTGATTTTCCGCTCTTGATGCCATCCAGAATAGATACAAGCAAAGGATAACCACCGCGGTTGAATATGTAATCGATTACGGTAAAAACTTCGGCAAAGGCCAGGGCGGTATCCTCTCTCTTTTTTAACTTTGCCAGCGATGGGTGCATTTGTTCAAACGTGATAAAATAATCCTTTTCAACAGCCTCGGCCATCAGGCTTTCTAAAGAAACAGGCAGTTTCGGGGTTATATTTTCCAGCCAGCGGTTTTCTTCATACTTTGCAATCCCTTCATGAAGCCAGATGGGCACGCGATTGTACGTCTTTTTCATTATTACGTAATGTACATACTCATGGGTAAGCGTATCGAGCCATTGATATCCTCTCGGCTGGAGGCGTGGACTTGTGATAATTACACGATTAAATAAACAGATTGCTACGGTTCCGGAGGTTTCTATTTCTTCTTTGGTAAGCGTCGAGATCGTACAAAAGCTTTCTGCGTCAGGGAATACTTCGACAAGGATAGGTTCTTTTGGGAAATAACTAAGGTCGTTCCCGATTGCATGATAAGCCTTTTCAAGGGTATTTAAGGCATAATCAACCAGTATAGCATCCTTGTCTTCCGCATAGCGAAACAGGAAGTGTTCGGTTTTAATCTCTTTGAACTTGCCTGCCGTCTGATAAATCTTATCTACAAAGTCATAAAATTCTTTGGCATTCTGTGCAATGCCCGGCTCTTTTTGTGCCTCTTTTAAAAAAGATAACGACTCCTTGTAATTTCCTTCATAAAAGCGCACTTCGCCTGCAAAAAAACACACATAAGGATTTTCTGCCGCAGTTGAAAGCAGTTTATTGGCAATAGCAGAAGCCTCGTCGATTTGCCACGTCTTTAAACACTCCTCACCGTAAGCTATTTCACCCACAACGTCAAAGAATTTTTCTTCATGTTGTGCGTATGCCGTACCCGTAGATAATGTGAGGATTGGTAAGAGAAATACGAGTGTAATAAAGATTCTTTTCATTTTATTCTAACCCGAACGAGTCGGAAGAGACGAAATCCGAAGCAAAAAATCCGAAACAAATTCAAATAAGTCAAACTCAAAACTTGTATTCATATCTTTAGTCTCCCTTTATAATTTTACAATTTACTTCCCCCTCCACAAGTGCAATCTCCTCTGACGTGAGGTCGTAAAGTTATAGACAATCTGGTCAATTTATTATTCCAAATCGCGGCCTTTGGCTTGTTTATCATGGCTTTGCAAGTAATTTTCGTCATTCGTGATGGCAAAGATGTGCCCAAAAGATTCTAAAACATTATGAATTTTCAACATTCCCATCACTCTTCAAGACGCGACCTCATGCATTTGCTACAATAATTCACTGATCAAGATTTGACACCTTCGGCACCCCCTCAATTCCTGAACCTGTCAGGAGCAGGTTTAATACCCAAAGATTACTTCTCTTCCATCTCTAGCTCGATATCATCTCTTACCTCTCCAGCCTTCAGTGGTATTGTTTGTCTGGATATCTTATAACCCTTCTTTCTTGCTATGAGTTTATAGGTGTCTGCCTTCAAATTAGTAAACTCAAAATACCCATCTTCGTCGGATGCGGTCTTTAATCTCTTTGTTTTTTTTCCTTTCAGGCTTATTTTTGCGGCATCAATTGGCTCGCCTTCGGTGTCTACAACATCTCCGGAGATACTCCCTTTCCCACCAGGTGTGGATGAAGGTGTTGGCGTTATGGCGGGTGTCGGAGTGGGTGTTACAGAAACATGCAAATTAAGATCTTTCACCTGTAGTGGCGTAGTTCTACTCGTGTAAGTCCCATCTCCCAATTGACCAGACGCATTAGCTCCCCACGTCCAGACTGTGCCGTCTGACTTCAGGGTGATGGTATGGCTTTCCCCACCTGAGATGGCGGTAACACCGCTCAAACCACTCACCTGTACCGGCGTAGTTCTCTCCGTGTTTGTGCCATCCCCCAATTGACCAGACCCATTAGCTCCCCACGTCCAGACAGTGCCGTCTGACTTCAGGGCAATGGTATGATATCCCCCGCCTGCGATGGCGGTAACACCGCTCAAACCACTTACCTGTACCGGCGTAGTTCTCTCCGTGTTTGTGCCATCCCCCAATCGACCAGACCCATTATATCCCCACGCCCAGACAGTACCGTCTGACTTCAGGGCAATGGTATGATATCCCCCACCTGCGATGGCGGTAACGCCGCTCAAATCACTTACCTGTACCGGGGTAGTGCTATCCGTGGTCGTCCCATCTCCCAATTCACCATTCTCATTATATCCCCACGTCCAGACAGTACCGTCTGACTTCAGGGCAATGGTATGATATCCCCCACCTGCGATGGCGGTAACGCCGCTCAAATCACTTACCTGTACCGGGGTAGTGCTATCCGTAGTCGTCCCATCTCCCAATTGACCAAACCAGTTATATCCCCACGTCCAGACCGTGCCGTCTGACTTCAGGGCAATGGTATGACTACTCCCTGCTGCGATGGCGGTAACACTGCTCAAACCACTCACCTGTACTGGCGTTTTTCTCTCTGTGGTTGTGCCATCCCCTAATTGACCATTCCCATTAGCTCCCCACGTCCAGACCGTCCCGTCTGACTTCAGGGCAATAGTATGATATCCCCCTGCTGCGATGGCGGTAACACCGCTCAAACCACTTACCTGCACCGGGGTAGGTCTACTCCATGCGGTAGTCCCGTCTCCCAATTGACCATAAGCATTATATCCCCACGCCCAGACCGTCCCGTCTGATTTCAGGGCGATGGCATGAACCCTTCCGCCTGCGATCTGAGGCGTGACAGATGCCTCACTGGCAGAGAAATCATCGTTGAAAACAGTAGCATTGGTAGACCACACAGGCAAGAAAATTGCTACAAAAACAAGTGCTGACAAATGCCATACATACTTAAAAACAGTCATCTTGTTTTCTCCTTTCTATCAATTTCTTCTGCCGTTAGTCCGTATGGCTTGTAGACAAGCTGGTCAATCTGTTTTTCCAAATCGCGGACTTTGGCTTGTTTATCAGGATTTTGCAAATAATCCTCGTCTTTCGTAATGGCAAAGATGCGCCTTGAACTTTTCTCTTCGGATATAATTTGTCAATTTGAAAGATTCAACCCCTTTTACTATTCCTGGAGGCATTATCTACTCCACAAAGACAATTTAAGTGGTTGCTGGTTCTCTACTTTAAATTCTACACCCTACCTTTTCGGATAATGCGCTTGTGGTCTTTCTTTTACATGATAGGTTCTCATAAATTTGACACAATTGGGTATGAATAACCGTTTATTTGATACAACTTTAGTCTGCATGCATATTCCCTTTTTAGACCCATGCATTACATCTAGCAAACCTATTATTTTCCACGCCGTCTGCGCCTGCGGCTTGGTCGTGCTACTACGTTAGGCACAAGCCTGCGGTCTAATTCTAAAAGCGTCTCTCTTACTCTCCAAACACCAAGATTAAGCAATTTCTCAAATAGTTCAAGTCCTCTTTCTCTATGCGGCATATCCAAGCGATTTAATGCTAATGCAATATTGATAAGATTTTCGCTCCAAATAGCAGAGCTTTGAGCGATATTCGTCAACTTTTTGCCCAATTTATCAACTATTGCAGAGCAAATTTGATAAACTCTATCGGGATCAATTATGACAATGTTCTCTAATGCTTCTATCAAATAACCAGTTCTATCATTTGCTAATACATTAGGATATGTACAAAGAGAGTCAAGTATTCGCTTCATATTATCGTCATAAAATAATGTATTTTCTCTTCCGAAAATGTGTGAAATAGCCCTTAGCACTCTATTATCAGGAGTCGGTATAAGTCGCAACAAAAATTCGGTTCCCAAAATCCGATATTGAGGCTCAGACCACAATTCAACAGCAGTATAAGCAGCACCTACAAGTAAATCTATCATTTTTTCAGATTCTTCATATTTTACTGAAAAAATATCTTTAATCGTCTCTTTTGCCCAACTACATTCAGGAAACCATGCATGACGTAGCAATATTATCTCTGCATATGCTTGTGCTCCAAGTTTCCAGTCACTATTTTTTAACTGGTCAAGCCATTTCGATACAAACGATTCGCTCACCCAGGACTGTGTTCGGCCTATAAGAACTGCACCATCAGTAGAGTTCATTACTTGGGGATATTTTGAAAAAAAAGCATCTAAAAAACGCTCTGAACGATTTTTATTTGCAAAAGCAAGATTTGGCAGCCAATATATTGATAAAACCTTCCATACATCAGGGTCTTCATCTCGGAGTAGATGTTCTTCCAATACAGACAACCAACGATCCGTCAATGGCGGTTTAGGCAACAAACATGCCCGTGAAATGGTTTCAAGAATAGGATAATTGCCATGAGGCAGCATTATCATCCTATGGCTTTGCCAAATGACAGATCCCCCATCGGCTTGTTCTTCTGTTGTGCTTGTATGTATCGGAGGGATCCATGATGTCAGCCAGCCTCTCAATATCTCAAAAAAATTCTCAGGCAATGGAGTGTTTGAATTAATACGACTACCTATAGCACTTGCTGCATGAAAATGGAAATCATCGCTGTCAAAACCAGATTTAACAAGAGCAGAAATCATATTGAACAATTCTGCTGTAGATAAATTAGAATTGCCAAGACCTTCTATAGCATAACATACTGGCATATTATGGTTTTTTTGATTCATTTTAAAGATTATGCTAATAGCTCTATCAGGGTTTTCTTTAGCAAATTCTTTAAATGCCTGAGACGCCTGAATTGTCCCTCCTTTTAGCCAATCTTTCGGGTGATTATCGGATTTACTTCCAAGCAGATCAAACAAGCCTATAATTTCCTCATCACTTGCTTTTGTCATTTGCCCAACCGACATAGGGCTGCCGATACAACGAATACCACTAAAACGTACATCTCGATCATCCAGATTTGGGAAAGCCCGTTCTTCCTCTGCTAACAGGCGTCGTGTTTTTTCACTCATATATTTAAGAGGAAATGCTCTCAAAAGACGGATGCGATGTTGGCGATTGTATTTAAGAAGACGATCCAATCTAATATTTGGCTCTTCCTCACGCCACGCCTCTTTATACATATTGAAGCCGCATAAAGCCGTTTCAAGCTTAATAAGGCTATCTCTATCAAGTTTCGGCACTAACAGCGTGATAAGTGCTTTCGTATCCGAGTGTTTATCTTGATAACCTCCAAGGATTAATCTGCGCTTGTCTTCCGTCAAGAATTCAAATATTTTGTATGGATGACTCTCAGACAGTCTTGCCAAGCCTCTTGCCAACAGTCTTTGCACAACCAAAAAGTCTGCATTCTTCCATTCGTCATAAAACTCCATGAACGCCTTAGAGTCTTGACTTGCAAAACTCTTGACAGCAGTTTCCATGGAAGAAATTAAAGGATATTCACTTACACCTTCAACATCGCCGTCCAAATTTGTAGCTAAACAGTGGTCATCTCTATATCCAATAAGGATATGATGCGGTTCGTTCACAATAAGGGTTAACACCTCTATAAACCATGGCCAGATGGAATGAAGGAATTCCGACGGTGCAGCCTCAGCGACTGATGATAGTTCATAGAAATCTCTATTTGCCTCAAGAAGCTGTTTATATGCTTTATTTTTCTGATAGGTCAAATCAAACATCATTAGCTCTTCTTCAGTAGCATTCACAGGCGGTGGCGGCAACTCTTTGGCTGCTTCCAAATGGGTCTTTGCTAAAAGTCTGTCCAAATAGACTTTTAATAATCTCGGAGCCAGTTGTGGAGCATGCTCGGATACAAGAGTAACTATTGGTTGTATCCAGTGGTTAGGAGTGTCCGCCCTGTTAAAGATAAGACAAGCCATATTCAGCGTTTTTTCATCCCAAGTCTTGAGATAGTCAAGAACTAACAGAGTAAGATTGTCCTTGTCGGGTGTCTGAAGCCAGAATTTTTCTATCAAATTAAACGTCTTGTCTTTTGCAAAAATCAAGGCATTTTGTAACAATGCAACAACTGAAATCGCTTGGTCATACGGCTGTGTCATATATGCGGGTAAAAGAGTATCAGCAATGATATCAAACCACCCTTTGCTTCCGGACATGCAGGATAATATCCGATGCCTAAACTCCGGTTGTTCCAAATAAGGGAATAACCAATTGGCTTCAAACTCCTGAGGGTTACTCAATTGACTGAGAAATTCAATTATAAGAATTCTGATATGCAACCGCAGTTCATCATTACGCAAAAGAGCACTCACCTCTCTCTTGTAACTTGCCGGGTCGGCAGAACGAAGATAATTCAAAGCATTCCAGAGTTGTGGTCGCACAAACATTCCGTTTTGTCTTTGAAGCACATAGTTGTATAAAGATCCTTCCATTCTTACAAATGCTCGTGCTCGCGCGTATTCAAAAAGTGTCTGATGACTGAATCCCACTCTCTGCCCGATTTCATCGAAAGTTAAAATACCGACCGCTTCAAGCTTTCGTAAGATAGACATGCGATCTTGAAATTGAACGACAGGAAGCCATAATTCCTCTCTCTCTGCCATTATAGTGGCAATAGTATCTACAAGGTCTATACAGACATTCCCTGCGCTCTCAATATGTTCTTGCCACAGCTTATTCAGCATTGCACGAGATGATTGAAATATCTCAGGTTCGGTTGTCCCTCGATTAAACTCCAAGAATATTTTGAGATACTGCGGGGTTTGTAGCATTTCAATAAAATCTATCGGCCAACCGGTTGATTTAATCCCCTTCGCCGACAAGAGAGCCACAATGTCCTCTTTAGACGGCAATTCCAGGTAAATGCTCTCAGCTTCCAGATTTCTTAGGCGAGAATCATGGATATGCTCGAAAGTACGACAGGACGAGATTATATGCACATTCGGCAATGCGGAAACTCTATGAATCAAATTGAGTATCAAGCCGAGACGATGAGAATGCAAGTCCACCATGTCGGCGAGAGCATCGAGTTGGTCTATAACCAGCACAACTCTCTCAAGTTTTGCTAAGACTTCTACACAAGAGGCAGGTTCACCTGGAAGCTCAAGATAGGTTGTCAACTGCTCAATTGTCTTTATATCTGATGGTATGAGATCGGCCTTGATAGCCAATACTGCTACTTCCGTGTTCAACAACTCTTGGGTGAGTCTTGCTAATAGGGCTGATTTGCCGCTTCCGGGAGACCCCAAAAGCAAGGTGGTGCTCGTAGTATTCGCTTCAATTGTCTCTCTTATGCGCTCAAATTCTTCCCTGTTTATCCACCGTCCATCCGCCAATGTGGTCGGCCACCTTGATAGGGATATTGATGCTCGCTGCAATGCCTTCTTGATGTTCTCAGACGGCTGGTTTGGAATGGAAATGTGAGATCGTTGAGAGGCCACCGAGAAAGATGATAGACGTTCCTTGATATTCTCAGTCAACAGTCGCAAATCACCTTTTATGGCTGCAATTAGACGCTTAAATTCTTCGTCATTGTTTATACCGCTACGAAAGTCCACCCATGTGTTCAAAGTAATAAAAAGGGGTAAATTGCCGGAACTGGAGCCGGGCAGAAGAACGAGAATAACTGGAAAATCCTTTTCTTTCGCCTGTCGTACTACTGCCATCTCCAATTCTATTTGCTGTATGTCGCCAATATCGTTGGGTCCTATGAAAACAGCGCAGGAAAAAGAAGCCCTGAATCCTGCTTCTATACCAGACAAGAAAGATCTGCCGGGGAGATGACAGTATTTGTCGAAGAAAGGATTAATGCCTTTTTCTTTTAAGCGAAAATATAAAGACTCAACCTGAGGCTTGTCTTTATCGTTGTGACACAAAAAGACATCAAAATTGTGGTTTACATTGCAAGGTACCATTTGCGTTACATTCTATGCTCAAGGTTCTTTTCCATAAGCCTCTATTAGCAATCAATAAACAAGACAATGAAAACAGATTTATTTACCATTTACCATTTACCCTTCCCTGATTATTCCTTCTGGTGTAGAAATATCCTACAAGACATCAAAAAAACTTGTCCCGTATTTTTCATTCTCTATAAGTCCCATGGATAAATATAAAACTTGCTCTCCGGTTTGCCTTTCAGGGCTGCTACCCTGTAATTATCTATGCCGTAATGCTTATTAAAGTACTGCACTGCTGAAGGATTAAACTGCCCGAAGTTGAGCTTTGCTTCTACAGGCAATATTTGATTTTTTACCTTAAGGATAAAATCTATTTCCTTTCCATCCTTTGTCCGCCAATAAGAAACAGCATTATGTGTGTACTTCTTTGCAAGTTCGGCAAAGATTGCCGTTTCAAACACATTGCCGATAATCTCTTTCTGCAGCCCTTTCA
>Ga0208968_1001970_pt1 | contig 10652 bp, 10 predicted proteins | sample RifOxyA3_FD_184031 | JGI IMG/M metagenome (GOLD analysis project Ga0208968, IMG submission 184031) | Groundwater microbial communities from Rifle, Colorado - Rifle Oxygen_injection A3 (SPAdes) | ecosystem: Environmental > Aquatic > Deep subsurface > Groundwater | place: Rifle, Colorado, United...
AAAGAGCTTGAAGATGCCAAGAGTAATTATCTGGGTAAACGTGCTTTCTTCCATGAAACTAATGTGCAGCAGGCTCATTACTTAGGTTTCTATGACATTATGGGACTTGGCGCTGATTATGATGAGAAAATGGCAGAAAATATCAAAAAAGTTACTCCTAGTGATATAAAGGAAGTAGCAAATAAATGCTTTTCTCAAAACTCAGTTATATCAATACTTGCTCCAGATCAATATCTTGAGAAACATTAGAGGGTTTAGTACCTGGTAAAATTGTTATTATCTGCGTTAACAATTCAAGTTCTAAATACTTATAACACCTGAATTGCTAGTACTCTGACCAATTAATTATGGAGAGTGAGTAGGTTTTCGTAGGAAGCCTATGCACCATGTCAATTTTAAGGTGACACAGTCACTTATTTAAGTCATCAATTATTCCAGTGAAGACTTAATTATGTGCGTTAGCACCAGCGACGGAGAAAATCAGCTCACTCATACATCATAACTTTTCTGTCACTCTAGTAGATCTCTAGTAGATCAATAAAAAGCTTGATATAACTGAATTAAAATTCTCAAAAATTATATAGATTCGATAAAGGGCTTTGCCCTTTATCCACATTTAGGGTTGCAGAGGTGGGTTTTTGAGAATTTTGGCAAAAATTAATTAGCAATTCAAGCTTATAACAAGTAATTTAATTGAATGATTGAAACTCAATGGAAATGAGTTTTAATAGGGTTATGTATTATTGTATATAAGTATAAGTTTTTAACATTATAAATTTTATATAGTGTAGAGAATTAAAGAATAACATATAATTAAAATTATTTAATTTATTTGAAAGCATTGATTTGGAGTAAAAAATGGATCTTACGTCGATATTGGGTATAGTTATCGGTCTAGGTTGTATTCTTATAGGTCAGGCTCTCGAAGGAGGGAGTATGCAATCCCTCATACAGATAACAGCTGCATTTATCGTGTTTGGCGGAACTGCCGGGGCTGTTATTTTGAGTTATCCTCAGCAGGATTTACAACAAGCTGTAAAAGAGTTAAAAACCGCATTTTTTAATAAAAAAAATGATTATGAGAAAGTTATAGCTGAAGTAGTAGGCTATGCCATGAAAGCAAGAAAAGAAGGGGTTATTGTACTTGAAAAAGAAGCAAGAAATGCCAGTGATCCTTTAATGAAACTAGGACTTGAAGCAGTAAGTGACGGCGCTGATCCTGTTCTTGTGAGAGACTTAATGGAAACTCAATTATTCCAGCTTGAAGAGAGAGTTACAAGAGCAGCTAAAGTATGGGAATCAGCCGGTGGATATTCCCCAACAATCGGTATTATTGGAGCTGTTCTAGGTCTAATTCAGGTTATGCAGAACTTAGCAGATCCTTCTAAGTTGGGTGCCGGGATTGCAGTTGCTTTCGTAGCTACAGTTTATGGTGTAGGGGCAGCAAACCTTATACTTATTCCTTTGGGTTCAAAAATAAAATTTAAGTCTAAACAGGATTTTCTTGCAAAAGAGATTATGATTGAAGGAATCCTGTCAATACAAGCTGGAGAAAGTCCTGCTTTAATAGAAAGAAAATTGCAGGCATTTTTATTAGATAAAAAGGATAATCAGGTAGCAGCTAAACCTGCAAAAGCGTAATTCTATTTAGTTATAATATTTGAATTGTAGATAATTTAATGTTTAAAAGTTAGCAAGAGTATGGGAAAGAAAAAAAGACACGCTGAAGAACATGAAAACCTTGAAAGATGGTTAGTTTCTTATGCAGATTTTATTACACTTCTGTTTGCAACTTTTGTAGTATTATATGCTCTTTCTCAGCTTGACCTTGCAAAGTTTAAAGACTTGAAAGTTTCTCTTCAAAGGGCTTTTTCTGGATCAACTGTAATTCAAGGCGGTGATGGTGTTCTTGAAAAAGCTGGTGAAAATGTTATATCTCAGGGCGCAGATAATACATCAGTTGTTCCATTTTTCGAACATATGCAAGCAAAAGCTGAAGAGAAAACTTTTACTGAAGTTAAGGAAAAAATAGAGGAATTAAAAGGAAAAAATGAGCTTGAAGGTGTAGATACAAGAATAGATGAGAGAGGATTAGTTATTAATCTTGTTGATAGTTTATTCTTTAATTCGGGTAGTGCTGAAATTAAAAAACAAGCTTATCCCGCCTTGCGTAAAATAGGGTATTCTTTAAGAGAAAAATTTGCTGATCATTCAATAAGAGTTGAAGGTCATACAGATAATATTCCTATCCAATCATCTATTTATCCTTCAAATTGGGAACTTTCTTCTGCCAGAGCATCAAGTGTTATTAGATTTATGATTGGTAATTTTGATTTTTCTAAAGCCAAATTTTCTGCTTTAGGTTATGCAGATAGTGTACCCATAGCTCTTAATGATAGTTTAGAAGGCAGAAGTAAAAATAGAAGGGTAGAAATAGTTGTTTTAAGAAACAGGTTTGTTAAGTCTGAACCCAGAAAATTAGGCAATGATAAAGAAAAGCATAAAAAACCGGAAGAAAAGCCAAAACAGAATAATAAGAACGATAAAGTAGGACAAATAAGCGAAGCTGCAAAAAAATTAATGCAAGGTACAGGCCAGACTATTCAGGATGTACTGTTATATCAAGATTCTTATGATAAAGAGTCTGAAAGACTGGCTAAAGAATTAGAATTAATGGAAAAGCAAGTCACAGAGAAGCATTAATATATAACAAAATAGAAAATACAACTGAGAAGCTCTCTTGTTAAAGCTTCTCAGTTGTATTTTCTAAAAATTTGATAATTATATTGTATCTGTAAGAGTTACTTGTACTTTCCCTACATCTCTACTAATAAGTTCTACAATGATTTTATTTATACCATCTTGTAATCCTTTTGCACCATCTAAAAGGCAGGTTATTTCCTGATTTAATTTTACTAATAGAGGGTTTTCATTGTTAATTTGTTCAGCAATAGTTGCAAAGTCTGATGATATGATCTTAATAACCGGCGATTGATAAACTACATCGTTGATTATAATAAAGTTGATTCCGGTAATAATTCCTGGGCCAAGGATATTTTTTAAATCAAAAGCAATTCCTTCAGCAGTTTCTCTTAAACTACCTTTCCGATAAATCCTTTTGAGTAAAAAATCAGGGATAATAGACAAAACGTTTCTCCTTTTATCCTTTTACCACAGGTTTATACTAATTTCTTTAAGTCAACTAAATTATACTGGCCAATATGTCTTATAGTTATAATAACATTATTGTGCTCAAATTTATAGTCTTCAAATCTTTGATAATTATCTTTATTCCATACAAGTAGTGAAATTCGATTTTTTTGCTTAATAAACCCATCAGGCAGATAAAATTTTGTCTGGGGTTCCTTGGTTTTTAAGTAATGTCCAATTAAATTCCCATTTAAGTAGATATTTGCTTTGTCAAAAGATGTTGAATTAAGATCAAGATAAAGAGGTGCATAGATATTTTCTGGCAAATTCACCTCAAAAGATGCTGAAGCCCAGATGAGATAGGAGTTATCCGATGCATCTTCAAGGTTATCAATGTTGATAAAATCCCATTCTTCAATTTCCGGAGTCAAACCGCCCCTGATTCTCCAGCCAATTTCCTTGTATGGCATTGTTTTAAAGTTCAATATACCTCTTGGTAGATTAGGTGCGTTCTCAAAACCCTTATTAAAGCCTAAATTTCGTACTAATACAGTTATTTCATTATCTTTATCTTTATGTAGAATTTTTGTGTCTACATTTATAGTTATTAATTCACTTAATTCTTTACCACAGTCATAATATAGAAAATCATGCTGGAAAATTTGAGTTCCATTAAGGTATATAGCATAGCAGTGTTTAACGTTTAACTCTATTTGCTCTATTATGTTGTGAAAACCCCCTTTATACCAGATAAATTCATCGTAAACCCTGTTAGAAATGCAGTCTAACTTTTCGGGAGATTTAACAAGATTCCAATCTGAATAATCATAATCAATTTCTATCTCAGGAGCACATTTAAAATAAGTCCATTCTAAACCCCGGGTATAATTAAGCTCTTGATTAGTGAGCATATCAATGTTTTTAGCTTGCCAGTCTGAGTTTTTGTTTAAATTTAAGACTTTCACTTCTCTATTTTCACTAAAAGCAGCTTTATAAGGATTATCCATTATAAAATCAGGCCCAATTACAGCTTCATTTTGTATTATCCAGGTTCTATCAGCTGTTTCTTCCTTAAGGAATACAAATTCCGTGACTTTTTCTCCTTTTATGAATTTACAGGAAAACAAGTCTTTTTCCGGCAAATTATTAAATTTGATTTTTAGATGATTAGCTTCTTCTATTTGAATTTCCTGAGGAATTTTTTTATTGTCAAAACCTGATATCAGCATTTCCTGATTTTCATCCAGAAGTAAGAAAATTACTTCATAATTATCTTTCTGGATTCTGGAGAAAATAGATAATCCTGAAAAATCGAGTTTGCAACCATATAAATCGAGATCCATTGGTAATATCTTCATATCAAAGGGTTTTAAGCTTAAATTAAATTGATTCTTTATTTTAAATTCTTTTCTTTCTTCATATAGGTTTCTTATAAACAACCATTTACAATTATTTAAGTTGTCTTGTCTGATTTTTATAAACACTCTTTCATCAGTTTCTTCTAAAAAAGCATCTTCACTAACTGCTACATCAGTTGAGGAAAGATTAAATGCTTGTAAGAAGTAGTTAAGCTCTTTTGCTTTATAATAATTTTCCTGAGGAATACCATACTCAGAGACTGGTGCAGCAAAATCATAAGAGGTATAAACCTCATCACAGGCTAATTGTCCCCAGGAAGTTCCGCCACATCCCATGTAATGATTGAACATTGTTACACCCTGAGATAAGGCTGTTTTAGTAACTATATTTATATGTTCTCTGCCAAATAATTTCCGGATATACTCGTATCCAAAGCCATCCCACTTATCAAACCATCCGGCTTGAAGTTCTGCTATAAATAATGGTGAATCTTCAGAACAGGATCTAATGCAGTCTTCCATATGGTCAATGGTACCAAAGCCATATGGATTGGTGCGCCAATCGTAATTTAAATTTATGGTTGGATAGGTATCAAGAGCATAAATGTTTACTATATCTGAATATAAGCAGGCACAAAAAGCATCGTTATGAAATAACGGAGCTTTTACACCCATAGCTCTTGCCATATCATATAAGTCCTGAATATAATTAGGCTCGGCTTCGTTAGTAGAGTATTCATTTTCGATTTGAAGAGCTATAACATTATGATATTCATTAATTAAAGGTATGATTCTTGAATACCATTCTTTTACTGCCTGCATATAAGAGTTTGAATGTACAAAATCTCCATCTTTTCTGTTCCTGATTATGACATCAGGCACATTAAATAGCCATGGAGGAAGTCCTCCAGCTGAAACCTCAGCATTAATATATGGACCAGGTCTTGCTATTACATATAATCCTAATTCAACTGTAATATCAAGTAATGCTCTTAAATCTTTTATATCGGTAAAATCGTAAATACCAGGTTGTTTTGAATGATAGCCCCAATTGAAATAAAGGTCAACGGCATTATACCCACAGGCTTTTATTTTACTTAACCTGTCTTTCCATACATTAATGCCGGGCACCCTGAAATAATGGAAGGCAGCACTTCTTATTAGCAGTCTTTCACTATCAATTTTTAGAGAATATTTATCAAAATCCAAGATCATATAAATATTTTTACCATTAACCTTATATTTTAGGCAATTGTATTAAAGTTTGAAATCTAATATTAGAAGATATTGAGTAGTATTAGGGACGTAATAAAAAATACGTAAGAATTTTTTATTAAATGATTTTTTCGCTGTCCTTGATACTTTATAATTAAAAAAAGGATGAGTTTAAATAGTCATAATTGCTATTTAAGGGTTCCATTAAGAATAAAATTCTTAATTTCTTAAAATTTCAACAGGGTTTAATTTTGAGGCATAAATGGCAGGAATTAGGCTTGATATTACAGAAAGAACGATTGCTAATAATGAAACACTTAAAATATCTGAAGTTTTAAGATCAATAGTTAAATTTTCTATGTGATATACATCAATAGGCAGATGTATAGGATTACTGAATAAATACCAAGCTAATATAAAACTAACAGACATTCCTAAAAGAGTCCCGATAATGCCAAGAAATAACCCTTCCAATGAGTATAAAAATAGTAACTTTTGAGGAGTGAAGCCTATAGCAGATAAAATTCCAATCTGATTTTTGTTATTTAGAATTTGTATTGTCTGAGTTATTGTAATGGCAAGACAAGTAATGATTATAAGTAGTGATAATACTGTAAATACGACCTTTTTTTCAAAGTTAACAGCATTAATAAGAGCTTTATTGTCATCTTGCCAATTAGTAATTTGTATTTCGGGGTTAGTTGAGAGTATTTTTTGCGCTAGAATTTTTGCTTTGTTTGGATTATTAAGCCAAATTCCCTGATATGAGCTTGAAGTTGAGAATAGGGAGTCTTTTTCGAGATTTACTATATTTATATTCGGAGTAATTATAGTTGATGAATCGAAATTGTATAATCCGACTTTAAAGATTCCTGATACTTTTAGAGTAACAAAAGACGCCGGATCAGTCAGAATTTGAAGCTCATCCCCGACTTTAACGCCAAGATTTTCTGCAAGTTTATTTCCGATAATAATTTCCTGACCTTCAGGATATTTGCCGACTAATAAATTTTCAGGTTGCAACAACTGAGATAAAAATTTTGATTCTGTACCTTTTAAAATTACTCCTTGAGTAAACTCACTTTTTGGGTTTATAGCAAGAGCTTGAAGCTCTTTTATATGAATAATTTTAGCTATTTCTTCTTTTAATCCGGATAGATCAACATTATCGTTAATCATTATATTTATTTGAGGAGAAAAAGATATTATTTTATTAACTAATCTTGTCTCAAAGCCATTACATAAAGCTAAAGCAATATTTAAAGCACAAACACCAGCTGCAATCATGGCTATAATTAGCCCGTTGAGAGCTTTTTTGTACTTAAATCTTGATTTTATAATTAAAAAAATAGCTTTCATATCTTTTGCATTATATAGAGTTCTTGTAATAATATTATAAAAATATTTGAAATAAATTAGGAGGATAAGATGAAATTTTTGCATACGATGATAAGGGTTTCTAATATTGATGAATCACTTAAATTTTATCAGGAAGTTCTTGGTTTAAAAGTCTCAAAGACAATGGAATTAAAGGATAAAGCAACTCTATATTTTATGACTGATGAGAGAGGTTGCTGTGCAATAGAATTAACATACAATCATACTTTACCGGAAGGTGGCTATAATCACGGAAGTTATTTTGGGCATCTTGCTTTTGAGACAGAAAATATGGATAAATTCACTGAAAAGCTTAAGCAGCATGGTATGGATTATGATAGAGCACCTTTTAATATAACCGAAGAAGGTCCAAAAATTGCTTTTATTAATGATCCTGACGGTTATTCCATAGAATTGATCGAAAGAAAAAAAGAATATTACTAAAACTCAGATTGTTAGTTAAAAACCTATCCAGAAAATAAAAATTGTACAGTTGTCATTGCGAAGATTCCGAAGGAATCTGTGGCAATCTGTCCATTTTACAATTAAAAGCTATTATTCAAAATAGATCACTATGTCGATATTAATGTACAAATTTAATTATTTGTTGGACTGATTGATGATTTGATAATGTGGCTAAGCCACTCAGTTTACGTTGTAGCACTACTAATATTTAATTATATAATTTATCAGTTACAGACTTTAAAAAACCCTTCACCATCTTAGCTTGCTGCTTATACTCAAGCAAAAATGCATCGTGCCCGTAAGGAGATTCTATATCACAATAAGTTACTTCCTTATCAATTTTCATCAGGGTTTTTACAATATCTTTTGATTGTTCCGGCGGAAATAACCAGTCTGATGAAAATGAAATTACAAGAAATTTAGCACCAATCTGTTTAAAAGCTTTGGTTAAAGAACCATATTTTTGAGGAATATCAAAATAATCCATCGCTTTTGTTATGTAAAGATAACTATTTGCATCAAAACGATCTACAAAGCTCTTGCCCTGATATCTTAAATAGCTCTCAACCTGAAAATTTATATCAAAACTAAAATCCAGCTCTGTCTTATTTTGAAGTTTTCTGCCAAATTTTTGGTGCATGGATTCTTCACTTAAATAAGTAATATGCCCGATCATTCTGGCAATCGCAAGGCCCATTGCAGGAGCTTCACTATCATAATAATTGCCATTATTCCAGTTAGGATCAGATATAATTGCACTTCTTCCTACTTGATTGAAAGCAATGCCTTGAGCTGATAATCTGCTAGTAGAAGCAATAACTATAACTGATTTTACCATTTCAGGATAATTAATAGCCCATTCCATTGCTTGCATGCCACCCATTGATCCACCGGTAACACTTAAAAGACTTTGTATTCCAAGATAATCAATTAATTTCTTTTGGACTTTAACCATATCTTCCACGGTAATCATAGGAAAAGTAAGAGCATAAGGCTTTTGAGTTTCAGGATTAATAGAAGCAGGGCCCGTAGTGCCTTTACATCCACCAAGAATATTTGAACTAATAATAAAGTACTTATTAGTATCAAAAGCTCTACCTGGGCCGATCATATCATCCCACCAACCCGGTTTTTTATCTTCCTGAGAATGATAACCCGCAGCATGTGCATCCCCGGATAAAGCATGGAGAACTAATATAGCATTATCTTTATTCTCGTTTAGTTTCCCATAAGTTTCATATGCAACGGTTATTGGTCCAAAATCCAAGCCATTTTCAAGCTTAATTTTTTCAGAAAACGAGTAATACTTAGTTTCAACTATTCCGACTGAATTATCTAAGTTATTAAGCTCTTGTGAAGTGGTCATTTCTTGTTTACCTTTATCCTAGTGTATATATTTATTTTACTATTTAATTAACAAATCAAAGAAATTTTATTATCTAAATTGTCTATTTAAAAAGCTAAAATATAGACAATTTAGATAATAAAAAGAATTAAAAATCCGCTTAATTTTGAGAAATGACTGATTTAAAAGATAATTTCGCTAAAGTTTTCATAGATTCTTTAGAAGGTTGCAATTCTATGGGAAGGTATGATAATTTTCTAACTGCTTCAAGGTTATTATTGATAAATTGCTTAGTAAAATCTCTTATTTCAGTATCATCCATATCAGTTCTTATCTGCACATCTAATATGGTTTCTTTAATAAGTTCATAGCTTTTTTCTCTTATTGTTTCAAGATATGCCAATATTTTAAGCACAGTTTCTCTGGATTCATTTTCATATATAGCTTTAAATTGAGGATTATCATAAACCATTTTTAAAACTTCTCTATATGGTTTTAATTGTGATGGTTTAAACTTAGCACCAAAAGAATTAAATTTAGTATTATATTTTGAAATTAACGTAGTAGCCATATTTCTTAGCCTTTTTATATATAACTTACTTTTTTATTTTTACTATAATTTATTTATCCTATATTAAGAGAAAAATAAATAGGATGATAAGAAATAAAAAGTTTTTTAATAATTCTTATCTTAAATAAATTATTTTTACTTAGCATTAATAATAGCAACTTTTAGTTTTTACGTTTTTTATAGTACTAATAATTCATAAATATGGATAAAGGAATGATATGATTCAATTAAATTCAATGAATACTAACTATAGAGCATATAATAAAACATATAAAAACACTTATAATCCTATAACTCCTTCTTTTAAAGCAGGTTTACCCGAACCTTCAAATAATATTTATACAAAAAGTTGGATAAAAATAGTTATTGCATTGTTAATTGGGACACTTACATTAGGATCAATAAATGAGAATGAATACAATCATACTCATTTAGATGATTTTACATTTAATGAAGGGGAAAGAAACTCGATCGACTTTCCCCATTCTCATCAAGAATATTATGAAAAGCGAGTACCTAAATTAAGAAAGCCTGAGGCTTATATTGAACCACCCAAAAAAGGTATAAATCCTATTAAAAAGAAATTCATTAATTTTATTGATTTAATCTCTTAGGGTAAATTCCCCGCAGCTCTGCTGCGTTTTGTTATAAAATAAAATAATGAGCAAATATATTCATAAAGCGCATAATGTATCGGTTCTAATATATCATTTTGTATGTCCTGCAAAATACAGGAGAGCTGTATTCAGCGAAGAAGTAGATAGAACAATAAAAGACATCTGTCTTGAAATCAGTAAAAGGTATGAAATCAGTTTTCTAGGAATAGATAAGAATCATGTTCATTTTTTGATTCAAACAGTGCCAAAATACAGTGCTACAAAGATAATAAGGACAATAAAAAGTATAATAGCTAAAAAAGTATTTGAAAGTCATCCAGAAGTTAAGGAAATATTATGGGGTGGTGAATTTTGGTCGGATGGATATTTTGTAAATACAGTTAGCAAATTTGGAAGTGAAGCTACAATCAGCAAATATGTTCAGAATCAAGGAATTAAGAAAGAGTATAAGAAATTACATAGTCAGCAACTAAGTTTGCTTTAAGTAGCCGCAAACGTAGATACCTCGTAGCTCTGCTGCGAGGTTAATTCATTAAAAAAATTAATAAACTCAA
>Ga0208968_1001980_pt1 | contig 10622 bp, 9 predicted proteins | sample RifOxyA3_FD_184031 | JGI IMG/M metagenome (GOLD analysis project Ga0208968, IMG submission 184031) | Groundwater microbial communities from Rifle, Colorado - Rifle Oxygen_injection A3 (SPAdes) | ecosystem: Environmental > Aquatic > Deep subsurface > Groundwater | place: Rifle, Colorado, United...
CGCGTGGTAAAATCTTTTGCCAATTCCTTGCTGTCCGCCATACCTGCCAATTCCCTGGCAACCTTTTCCCTTGCCGTACCCGACACGGCATAGAACGTCAGGCAGGAGAATATGACAACACCCACAATAAGGTTAAGCCGCATTACGGGAGGAAACCTCCTGAATACAATCACGCAGGCATACACCACACCAATAGCCATAACCGCCCAGACAAAAATCGTTGAAGCCGCCACAAGTGACAGGTGCACCGATATAAGGGCAAACAGACTGGCAGCTGAAAACACTCCCAGCCACATCAATCGCCGCCGGGCAGTCTTGTCAAATAACAGGTATCTCAGAAGGAATCCGACAGAGAGGCAGAACATGATAAGGAAAAATTCACCTGAATGATTCTGGTATGAGAATGAAGCATAGAAATGTGTCTTTTGCGGCCATGTCCACAGAACATTTCTTGTTCCAGACAGGAATTGTATCACCCCGAACAAGCCCAACAAGCCGGCATTGATGATACAAACGCTCAGCAATGTTCTTATGCCCGATCTTGTTGAAAGACCATGCCTTATGCAAAGGGCAGCCGTAAATGCGGGCAAAAACCATACAAACATTTCTGCCGCCTCTTTCTTACGTATCGACGAAGGTAGAAAAGGAATTACAGGCTCTGAAAAACTCCACGAGGAATCAATCTGGTTAAAATAAATAAAGCGACCGCCATTGTACCACTGCAGGGCAAGGAAGACAAAGAACAGACCCGCAATGGCAAACAATGGATCCTTCAGCAACCCGGATAATGAGTGCCGGACTCCTGACACAACAGCCTGATCATTTCTCGCAGCACTGCGCCCTGCAGTTAACTGCAAAAAGAGAAGAACGAGACAAAAAAACGACAACCAGATGATTGGCGGCTGGTATCCATGAGAACTGCCGCCCCTCATCCATGTTGTATAGACAACCAGAAGCGATAAAAGGATAAGCATCATAGGGAAAGCCAGTTATAAGTTATCAGTTAATAGTGTATAGCGAACACCATTAACTCGCATCCAGTATCCTGCAACTAGAAACCATTAACCAATAACTAATAACCCTCAGTACGAACACAACGCCCCAATCGTCACCTGGGTCTGGTCATAATCATTCGAATCCAGCGTCGAATTCTTATCCTCATACTTACCTTCCAGATAGATCTTGAGATACTTGGAAGGCGCATTGTAAGTCAGGCGGACAGTACCAGTCAGTGTATCATCCTGCTTTGTCATTGATTCGCCACTTACCACAACATCATTCAAATAATCGTTCCTTGCATAAGCGCCACTGCCCATCAAAGAGAAACTCTCCACAAAAGCCCATTTCGCACCTAAAGTGGCCCTTGTTGTAAGGTTATAGTTGTTTTCGTCAAGTACGCTGGGTTCGAAACCATTCCTCGCGTTCATGAATACGTTGACCTTTTCAGTCGCCTTCCAATCCGCTCCTGCATCGAAAGCAAGCCTGGTGGCCTCATCTTCACCGCTGAGATTCATGACACCAATACCGGCTTCACCGGTGAGTTTCTCGGTCTGTCTCGACTTCACACCAAACAGCGCAGAAACACATGTCCCATCCTTGACATTGGCGTCGCTGGACTGGAAATTGGCCCCGATCTTGACTTTGCCGGCCGTTTTATCGGTCATATCATGCAAGCCAACAAGACTTACAATATGCTCGTTCCAGTCAAACTGGCGGGGTGATTCATAATCCGTGTCGCTGAAACTATATGATAAATCGGCATTCATCTTCTCAGTGATCTTGCTTCCAGCATGCGTACCTAACCGCATCAACTTACGTGCTTGAATGGAACCGACAGCATAATCAAGTGACTGTATATCTTCGTAAGATTCATTAACTCCAAAGCTGAAACGTCCCATCTCCGGCCATTCAAGATTGATAGATTCTCCAAAGTCATCATGATCCTCATCTTTGAGATCCAAATATTTCTCGGAAAGACCCCAGAGGTCAGCATCCAACTTGACCTTTTCAGATGTATTCTTGAACCCCGCCCCGATCTTCAGCCGGAAAGACACGTCGTCTTTCTCATTGCTGGGCTGGGTTTCCACGTTTGAGTCATATATGGACATGAGATCGGCATAAGGCAAAAGCCGGTAATCGCCGATTTTGATTCCTTCATCTTTTGACTCTGCTGCATTCAAGACCTGCGCAGCAACAAAAAGACAGCCCACAAGACATGCTATAACAGATACTCTCTTCACGTTAACCTCCCTTGTTAGAACACACGTTCAGGCACATAGACCACATCGCCGGGCCTGAGTTTGATATCACTGTCCAATTCCCCCTTGTCCCCTACTGACTGCAAATTTACTTCAAACTGTTCCACCTTTCCAGCGATTTCACGGGTAATTTTGATACCCGTAAGCTTGGCGCTGGAATCAAGGCCCTCTGCCAATTGGATTGCCATGCTCAGCGCCAAATCACGCGTGGGAGGAATATTGATTCGGCCTGGCTTCTTCACCCGCCCCAGAACCGTCACATATCCCCACGGCGATACCGATCCGGTCGTATCAGTTTTCAGAACAAAATCAACATCAATCATCGGTTCCCGGAGGTATACACTGTACAAATCCTTCAGCTTGTTCGCCAGTTGCCGAATAGTCATACCATCCACATTTAACTCTCCGACAAGCGGCAGGGCTATGGTACCGGAAGGAGACACCCTTTTCTCAGGCTCATCAACCTCTTTCCTGCCCGAAGCCAGGACATTAATTTTCAGCATGAAGCCGGGCTTCAGCAATGGCTCTTTGGCCACCATGCCTGAACGTATGTCATCAACCTGTTTTGTATCCACTGGAATCACAACAGGTGCGCTAACTGGTTCAACGGGAGTTTCAGGAGTAACTTCTTTTTTGACAGGTTTCTGAAGCGTAATATTCTTTTTCTCTGACTCCTTATCTGTGTTTTCGCGCTTACCGGCTGCTTTTGCAGAAGGTTCTTTAGAATCTGATTTGTCCCTCCTGAACCAGCCAAACCATCGCCAAGTCTTTTCTGCAGGTTCCTTACGCTTGAAAAAACTCCCACGCGCATCCCTGTCAAAGATATGACCAACCTTGACATTCTCCTGTGGAGTTTTGGAGGCTGAAACAACCACATTCGTTTTATCCTTCGTGATTGGCTGTTTAGTTTCCTTTACAACCTTATCATCAGCTGGACGCGCACCTCCCCATGGCCGCCACCATCTGGTTTTGCCTGACGATGGATTATTAGTTACCGTGGCACTGTCCGGATGCAATCCCTTTTGCCCGGCTGTTTCCGAGGCAACAGTCACGGGAACATCCTTGGTCTTTTTATCCGTCTTCACAGCAGATCCAGAACCTGCCGGCTGCGGGGTATGGGGTAAAGACTGTTTTCCAAACGGCCACAGGAAAGAATACCATCTTCGCTGTTCAACCTTTGGGCCGGCTGTTGTCGATTGTCCCTTTTTGACCGGCAACGCCGACGCTTCAACCCTGTTGCTTGTTGCGTTTTGCCCATCAGCAACAGTTTTCTTTATGCTGGCAATTTCCCGTTCAAGCACCTTATCTCTTCGCGCTATCAGTTCATCGGACAAACCTGACCCGCCAGCCTTCTCATCAGAATTATCGGGCGTACGGCAACCGTTCACTTCCACAAGAAACAGACAAAGCCAGACACAGCGCAGTGAAACTGCGATAATTCCATAAACATTTCTCTTAATTATCATGGTCGGGAAGTATAACTGTGGTTACGTTCACATTCCAGCAGTAATGTAAGCGATAAACTGAATGGGTGTAATTCAAAAATGTGGGTCCATTCTCCATTTTCCGCGTCCGCGCGGAATGGAAACCACAGATAGCCGAAGCTTCGGCTCGAATGGACCGTAGAAACGGTATGTAAAAGAATACGCTGATGACAGCGTACGCTACAGATCGGAACGATGCGTTGTGGACAACGCACGCTTCTTGTAGAGTCGGCTGCCAGACCCGCCGATGATCTCAGCAAAGGCTGGGTCCAAGCCGAAATAGATCGAGACCGCTCGTGGTGAATCCTCGCGATGAACCGGCCCGGAGCCAGATCTTTCAGGGCAAGAAACATAACCTGATGTAGTGCGGCACTGTGTGCCGCAACCGCCGCACACCAGTCTTCCGTCTAAAGACTTCCGCCTTCGCTAAAGCTACGGCGTGACAAGACGCCGTGGCAAGCAGTGCGACGCTACAGTTCTGCCCGACCTCTGTTTCAGGTTAGTTTGTGACGGAGGCAGCTTCTCCCGCGTGCCACGTCATCCGACATGGTTAAAAGAGGCCGGATGGTGGAATTGTCAGGTTTCAGGTCTCAAGATTCATCCTTCTCCTCACACCCAAACATATTCTCCGGCACATATTTCAGTACAAGTCCGCGCAATTCCTTAACATCGTTCCCAAGCACGGATTGTTCGATTTGAGACAAGTCGACAAGTGCTTCATCCACGTGATCGTCGCCACGCTTGAAGACCCATATGTTTTTATGGTCCGTCTGGACAACATTCTCGTCTTCAGTCATGACTTCCTCAAATTCCTTCTCGCCGGGTCGTAATCCGATAAATTCAATCTTTATATCTTTTTCCGGAACAAGGCCCGAAAGTTCAATCAGCTTTTTCGCGAGGTCAACAATCCTGATGGACTCCCCCATATCGAGCACCATGATCTCGCCATTTCGACCGATAGTGCCGGCAAGAAGAACAAGATCAACTGCCTCTGGTATCGTCATGAAAAAGCGTTTCACATCCGGACTGGTGACGGTGACCGGCCCACCCCTGGCTATCTGTTCCTTGAACAAGGGAATCACGCTTCCACTGCTCTCCAGTACGTTACCGAACCGTACGGACACAAATGTTGTACCGTTAGATGGAAGTTCTGCAATCACGCGTTCGGCGATTCTCTTGGAGGCCCCCATTATACTCGTTGGCCTCACAGCCTTGTCGGACGAGATCATCACAAACCTGTCAACCTTGCGTTCAACAGCAACCTTTGCAAGCCTTGCGGTACCAAGCACATTAGTTCTGAAACACGCGGTTACATTGGACTCCATTAAAGGCACGTGCTTATAAGCCGCAGAGTGGTAGATAATATCAATTCCGCCGGCCTGGTCTATTGCCGCATGGACTTCTTCCGGGTGTCGAATGTCACCTGCAAAAGCGATTATCTTCATGTTTGGACATTGTTTTTTAAGTCTTCTCTCTATTTCATACAGGCCAAACTCGGAGATTTCAAAAAGCACCATACATGATGGTTCATACCCGGCGATCTGCCTGCAGAGTTCCTGACCGATACTGCCGCCTGCACCGGTTATCATCACTTTCCTGCCTTTTACAAACCGTCGTACTTCCGAGCGGTCAAGATCAGCCGTCCCCCTGCCCAGTAAATCTTCAATATCAACTTTCCTGATGGAAGATACATTCAAGCGACCTGTCGCCAGTTCAGCCAGTGAAGGAATTGTACGGAAACTTATCGGCCGTTTGATACTACTACACTGATCAACAATTGTATTCATCTGGCCGGGCCTGTTGAAAGGCGGGAGCACCAGCACACAGGACGCGCGGTTCTTCTCAACTATTCTCCCTATTTCACCAAAGCTGCCGGAAATATCTATGCCATGGATGGTCGTGCCATCCTGAGCGGAATCATCCGTGACAATCGCCACGAATTTGCCGAGCCGGATATTGCGTGTTCCCCTGATCAGCAGATCCAGATCCTCGGTCCGTCCGACCAGCACGATCCTATCCTCCTCCTTTTCGAAATCTCCACCTCTATGCTGGCGAAAATACCTTATGGCAAACCTGCCGCCGCCGATCCAGGCTGCGATAAAAAGATAGTCTAAAAAGAACATGGATCTTGGAATGCCGGCAAAAGTGAATCCTTGTGCGGCAAGAATCACAAACATGGAAGCTATTATTGCGCAGAAAACAGCCAGCGCTGTTCTGGCCAGATCATCAATACTGAAATATGCCCAAAGTCCCGAATACAGCCGGAAAAGGTGAAACATCAACAGGCACACAATAAGCAGAATCGGCAAGGTATTCAAAAAGACGATTTGTGCAACGAAAGGAACGTCGAAATCAAACCTCAACTGAAACGCCAGCCAGTGTGAAACACATATTCCCAGGAAATGCCAGACAACGATCAAAGTCCTTCTGATGAATGGACTCTCAATTACTATCCCACTAATACTCTGCATTTTGCTATTATCAGAATTCATTGGTGTTTTATGCAAGTATAAACAGCTTTATGGACGTTTTATGCAAGATAAACTAATACAAACGACATAATTCTTTGGGCAAATGCCCGCAGAAGATACCGGATCTGGACGCTTCGCCGAGGCGTCCTTGGACGGGTCGGCGCCCCGTCCCTACCACGCACCGAATATGTCGATTGTATTAGTCCCTTCCCCGTCTTTTTTGCAACTCAAAACCTGAAACCCAGGATTCTCTTTCTGCTTGGTGACCTTGGTGGTAAATGAGAGCCGAACAGGCGCGACACGCCCAACCTTTGGCTGGGCCTTCGCCGCCCCGAGGTTGACATACAGCACACATTATAGTACTAATATTAGCACTCTGAAAGGTAATATTATGAGCACTTTAACTGCGGCTGAGCTGAAAAGAGGAGGCGTTTCTGCGCTGACACCTGCTTTGGACAAAGAAGGTGAAGTTATCATCACTGTACACGGCAAGGCTCGTTTCGTGGTAATGACGGCAGAGAAGTACGACACACTGCGCGAACTGGAACTCTCTGAAGCTGTTCGGGAAGCAAGGGCCGACTACAATGCAGGACGTATTGCGGACAACACTGTAACAAAACACCTTAAGCGTATTACGGATGAAATATAAACTGGTCTTCACTCAAAGCTATACCAGGCGCGCAATCAAGTTCGTTCGAAAACACCCGGAAATTCTCATACAATATCAGAAGACTCTCGAATTACTGGAATTAAACCCATTCCATCCTTCTCTGCGCCTGCATAAACTTAAAGGCGCTTTTGAGAACCTGCATTCTGTATCTATTAATATCTCATACAGGATTACCATTGAGTTTCTTATCGAAGGCAAGACCATCATTCCTGTAAACGTCGGTACGCACGACCAAGTGTATTAATTGAACCTTGCTTGGTCGCTACCCGATACATCGAATTCTCCTTACACCCAATGTATTACCCCAGAATAAAGCCAATACATGGCTATATAACAAGGTGATTATAGCCACAAGCCCCAAACATTCGGGGCGATTCTTTCTCCGGATCGCGCGGACGGAGCCGCGCTCCTACATTTTGCTACCTTCTGTTCAAACTCTTCCTTGGTGACCTTGGTGGTAAAATTCCTCCACCACTCATTTAGTTGCGACTTTTCTGTCGAGTCCAAAACCTATAACCCAAAACTTTTATGATGCCCACTGAAGTGCAAGCTTCTTTTGGTTAAGAGCACAGTCTCTCAGGTATAGGCGGGATGTTCACGGCATCACTTTTAAAAGACAGCAACTATTCTATGCACCAGTTCAGGGATGGATACATCATCGCCATGGGCCAGGCGCATTCCAACGTGAAGGAATCGGTTTTCCGGCAACTATCGCCGAGACTAACGGCGAGATAAACGCTCTTACAACGGCAACAATCTCAGCGAAGGATATCGGAACGGAGTCCTGATTGAGACGCTTCCTAAATGCCATCCATGTAACCTGTTTCACTGATACAAACGACGCCGTGAAAGCAACAATCTCTTCCGGCAGGAGGACATTACGATTGTCGAATGTACGGCGAATTGCCTCACCCAGCAGGGTTCCCTCAAAATCAAACTGCCTGGACAACAGCCAGATATCATAAAAATCCTTCATCCGGCTGTTTAGCTCGCGATGCCGCACCATTGATTCAAATTTTTCGGCAATAGCGCTCTCCCGGGTGTATCCAATCAACTGTGGTACAGGTGATTCAAGCAAAGTTGGGAGAATACACAATTGTGGTTCAGGAAAAACAACATCACCAAACCCAACATCAATCTGAACAATGACCCGGGCGGAATCCAGCTCGGCTTTAAACCGAATCCGGATACCTTCATAGTCTGCGTCTTGTGTAATTCTCTCCGTCTGAATCGAATTCGCGTCAAAAATAAGTCCGTCAGGAGATACTGCGACAGCGAGAATCTCCTTTATCTGGGTAACAATACTCACTTCCTCGTTAGGAGTTTTACCGAGCAAGTCAATATCCATGGTCGGCCGGAACTCCGATGAGTTCCAAGCCCTCAGCATCAGTGCACCTTTAAGGATAAAACAATGGGCATGAGGAGAGAGCGAGAGCCGATAAAGGAATCGCTCCATGGCATAATACTGGAGCAGTTCGCTGAATGGCCTATGGTCGCTCCTGGCCCGGTCGAGAAGGCGCTGGCGGATTGATGCAGGCACATTCTTTGGCGGCTTGGCGCTCACATCATCGCCTCAAGATAAGGGTGCATCACTTTTTCGATCCGACAGATTTCGGCGCACTTCAGCAGTTCACCCAGCTTGATTTTTTTCCTCGTCTTATAAAGTTTCATCGCCTCAATAACCACATCCATCCCGATTTTATGGCGGAATTTGAAAACATCGGCCAGTGTTTTCTCGGGACTGTATATCTTGACCTTAACGCCATCGAGCAGATGCTCCTCTATCCCTGCGTTCAGGCTGGCCGACGAGAACCGATGCACAGAGATTGGCGGATACTCAAGCCGTGGCGGTTCAGCCCCCTTTTTCAGCGCGATATAAACCACATGCGGGACTTGGGTTGTGAGTTCATGAAAAGCCAGTGCGGAGATCAGGCAGACCACTGCTTTAGGAACTCGCATGGCCACCGTAACAAGATCTGGATTCGAAATTGGCGCCTGATCCACAAGGCGGTGTATACCGCGGGAGACCAGTTCAAGAAGGCCTTCTTCACGTAGCTGACAAAGTGTGCGAGAATGAATACCAGCCCGAATAGCTTGGGAACTACGAATCATTCCACCACTTTCCCGAATAAGCCTCATGGCTCTTGCCCTTGCAGATTCTGATATGTTTTTCTCCCTCATGGATTATATTACCAATCGTTATAAACAACTACTGGTATAATTATCCAATATGGCTGAAAATATCAAGAAATTATTAACCCAAAACCTCTTCCCATCTTCTCTCTGTTGTCTTCTGTCGGGCGTTTACTGGCGGCCTTCTGTTCACAAAATCCCCTCAGCTCCCCATGTCCCATAGCATTGGAATGGCAAACAACTTCCTTGGTGATCTTGGTGGTAAAAATCGAGATTTACTTCCCTCTTGTCCATTCCCACTCACCTCACCATGCACCGCTATCCCAATATCCTTCTTATCGTCTCGCAGATATATGCCAGCTCCTCCGCTTTCAACCCCGGATACAACGGCAGGCTGACAACACCGCGCCAATGACGTTCTGCGTTAGGATAATCCTCTGCACGGAGTTTATAGCGATCTCGGTAGTAGCTCATATGGTATAGCGGTTTGTAATGGACCGACGTTCCAATCCCGGCTTCATTAAGCAATTCTATAAACCGGTTACGCGTGATTGGACTCTTCTCGTTGAGCACGATACTGAACAGATACCATGCATGATCTTCCCATGCACCGTGACAAACGGGCATGTCCAGACATCCGATATCCGACAAGTTTTCATAATAGAACTCAGCGCATTTTTGTCGTGCCCGGTGAAATTCATCCGCACGTTCAAGTTGCGCCAGCCCAATGGCGGCAGCCACGTCCGGAAGGTTATATTTAAAACCAGGCGCAACCACATCATACTCCCAGGAAGCCTTCCTGGCAGTAAAACGATCCCATATATCGCGATCGATACCATGCAAACGCATTACCTTGGCGCGTTTGTAAATATCTTCATTGTCCGTTACCAGCATCCCGCCTTCACCTGTAGTAATGGTCTTATTGGCATAAAAACTGAAACAGGTCGCATCACCGAATGATCCGATCATTCGCCCATGATAACGAGTCGGAAAAGCATGTGCCGCATCCTCAATCAGTTTCAACCCATGCTTCCGGCAGATGTCCAAAATGCCGTCGATATCCGAGGCCCGACCTCTGACTTCAGCCCTCCGTTCTCCCATCTCAGCCGCCTGGCCGCCAAAGTGAACCAGCATCAAAGCCTTGGCTCCGGGATAACGCTTAACCGCGGCATCCAGAATGGCCGGTGTGATAAGACAAGTGCCGTATTCGATATCAAGGAATATGGGGTCCGCACCCATATAACGGATCACTTCCGCTGATGCGGTAAAGGTCATCGCCGGTACAAACACCTTGTCACCAGGCCCTATTCCAACAGCCTCACAGGCCAGGTGCAGAGCCGCTGTAGCAGAATTCACCGCACAGGCATATTTGCCCCCGACTTTTCGGCCAAACTGCCGCTCGAACTCCGCGCATTTACCAGCGGTAGTAAGCCAGCCGCTTTCAAGCACTTCCTTGATGTACTTCAGCTCGTTGCCCGAGCAATCAACTTTTGAAAAGGGGATGTTCATGGTTTTACTTTCGCGTTCAGCAATTTTTCAATATTGTCACAAAACAAGAGGTTGGCAACATAAACTTCAACGAATATGAAGGCGAAAGTAAAACCAT
>Ga0208968_1001986_pt1 | contig 10597 bp, 6 predicted proteins | sample RifOxyA3_FD_184031 | JGI IMG/M metagenome (GOLD analysis project Ga0208968, IMG submission 184031) | Groundwater microbial communities from Rifle, Colorado - Rifle Oxygen_injection A3 (SPAdes) | ecosystem: Environmental > Aquatic > Deep subsurface > Groundwater | place: Rifle, Colorado, United...
GGTCATCAGCGGAACTGCGACACTGGCTTCAGGAGAAATACTGACGATAACCATAAACGGTGTAACTTATACCGCGGGCGACGGGCATTTGAGCATTTCGGGAACTGCCTGGAGTGTGCAAATTCCCGCACAAAATAAACTGACTGAAGGTGTTTATCAGATGATTGCCAAAGTAACCGATGCTGCAGGAAATTCGTCAACCGATGCTACCGCCAATGAATTGACCATTGGCGCCAGCAATATTACCGACCGTTTGGCGACCAACGACGTGAATGTCACCTTTAAAAACAATGCGGTTTCAGGAAACGTGCTGACCAACGATGCCGGTTTCTACGGATTTAAACCTACTGCTGGGACCATTCCTGAACTGATGCCGGTGAACGGAACACTCAGCTTGTCTCCGGATGGGCAATACACTTATACTCCAAACAATGGATTTACAGGCGCCGATAATTTCTATTATTCGGTTTGTACGCTGGAAGATCCGACCGATTGCGACACTATGAAGGTAACCATCCGGGTACTGGAGGATAACCTCGCGCTGATTGGACCCGTGGCGATGAACGACGAAATGCAGACTGCTGTGAACACAACGGTTTCAGGCAATGTGCTTGCCAACGACCTTTTTCCTTCGGGCGACCAACTGGTGCTGAACCCGGTATTGAGTGCGGAGCCCAAACACGGTAAAGTGGTTTTGGAGCGTGATGGCAGATTTACTTATACTCCTGAAACCGGATTTACCGGTCAGGATAATTTTATATACGAAATATGTGGCAGTATTTTGGGCCTGTGCGAAACGGCACGCGTTACCATTACTGTTTCGGGCGATTTGACAGAAGTGCGCCTGTTTGCTGCCGACGATGTATATTTTTCGAACGGAAAAGCCATCAATGGCAACCTGATAGCGAACGACCAATATCCTGCTGCAAGTAATTTGAATGTAACCCGCACTCCGGTGGTTCGGCCAACAAACGGAACGGTCGCGATAAATGCCAACGGAACTTTCGTTTACACGCCAACGTCTGGTTTTATGGGAACCGATCAGTTTGTTTATGAAATTTGTGATGCGCAGCTTAAAGATTGCGACATGGCAACGGTTCATATCCTGGTAAAAGAAAATCCGGCGCAGTTTGCCGATTTGTCGATCGTAAAATCGGGACCTGCAAGCGCTGCTCCCGGCGACCTGATTAATTACCAGCTTACGGTTACCAACCTGGGGAACGCCGTCGCCGAAAAAGTTCAGATCAACGATTATCTGCCGACTGCCCTTTTAAATCCAAAGTTCAGACTCGAAGGAGTTACCAGCCTAAAGGATTGGTCGGGCTATTATCCGCTCGATTTGCTGGAAGTAAACAAGCCATTTACGCTTTTCATTCAGGGAACCGTTTCGTCCAGTGCGCCCGATACCTTGAAAAACCTTGCTACGGTGAACAGTTCTACCTGGGATCCATCGCACGCGAACAATCAGTCGATTGTAAAAACCATTATTCGTCGCGGACCGGTTGCCCGTATTCAGGGTGCGCCGCTTATTGCTGTCGGAAGTTGCAATATTGCCGGAACAGTGCTCGATGCAAGTAAATCGGGTGGGGAAGGGCTCAGCTTTAGCTGGTCGCCTTCGGTTTATCTCGACAATGCAACAAGTCCGACTCCGAGGTTCACCCCCGGCCAAACCCCCCGCTATTTGCTCACCATCACCGACAGCAAAGGGCTGAAAGACACTACTTCAGTGCTGGTTTCGGTAATGCCTGCCCCATTGGCGGTAACCGACAAAAACGTGTTTGTGGATGCGCCTAATGCAAGTATTTTGCTGAATGGAGCAAAAAGTACAGGAGTTGGTCTGACTTATTTATGGTTGTCGAAGGAAGGCATTATTCTGAGCGGCGAAACACAACCAACTGCAATGGTGAGTGGTTTGGGCATGTATTATCTTCAGGTAACCGATGCGAAAGGCTGTTTGTCCAAAGATTCAGTCAATGTAGGAATTTATATTCAGGCAATAAACGACACGGCCAGCACCTTCATCAACGAGCGGGTGGTCATCAACGTGCTGAAAAACGATATTCCGCGCAATGGCATCAACTCGTCGAGCATTTCGATACTGACACCTCCTTTGCACGGTTTCGCAACGGTGTCAGCCGATTCGTTGATTATATATGCGCCTGAAGAATCGTACATCGGTCAGGATGAATTTATCTATCAGGTTTGCGACTATTTCCAAAATTGCGACAACGCGAAAGTACTGGTATTCATCAACGACGTACCATTCTTTATTCCTGAAGCTTTCTCACCAAACGGCGACGGCATTAACGATAAGTTCGAGATAAAAGGTCTGGCAAAATATAATACGGTACAGATTGAAATCTTCAACCGTTGGGGAAATATTGTTTACCAGTCGAACAACTATGGCAATAAAATAGGCCAGAGCGGCTTCTGGGACGGAACAGCTACCAATGGCGTGCGCATTGGTTCAGGTCCGGTTCCATCGGGAACTTACTATTATATTTTAACCCTTAACGGAAAAGAAAAGATCAGTAAATCGATTTATTTGGATAGATAGGAGATACAAAGCTTGAAGAACGAAAATTACATAGTACATCTTAGCCATCTGGTTGCCCGAATATTTCTGGTGATCCTTTTGGTGTTTCTTGCAGGGAAAACTTTTGCCCAGCAGGATCCGATGTACACGCAATACATGGAAAACATGATGACCATCAACCCAGCCTATGCCGGTTCAAAAGATGTTTTCACCATGATGGTTGTATCGCGCGACCAATGGGTAACGATGGCAGATGCCCCCGACACCAGAACTTTCGCGATGCATTCGCCAATTTCCAACACAAATATGGGCTTGGGATTGTCGTTTTTGCACGATCGCATCGGTCCGATCAGGCAAACCGGTTTGTATTTCGATTATTCCTATACTCTACGTTTCAGTAACCGGCGCAATCTTGCACTCGGTTTAAAAGCAGGCGTTAATTTTTACGAAGCCGGTTTGACCGATTTGCTTACCAACGATCCAAACGATCCGGTTTTTGCCAACGATATCAACCGCAACTTCTTACCAAATTTCGGAGTGGGAGCTTTTTACCATGCCGAACGATATTATCTGGGTTTGGCAATTCCTAAACTGATCAAAAACACCATCAATAAAAACGATTTTTCAATTGAGCATCTAAACAAGGAGCAGATACACATCTTTTTTATGGCTGGTTATGTATTCGATGTAAATAGAATTGTTAAATTTAAGCCATCCGTTCTAACCCGGTTTGCAAACAATTCCCCGATTTCATTAGACCTGAACGGTACATTCATGTTTTATGACCGGTTATGGTTGGGGGCTATGTACAGGTTGGGCGATTCGTTTGGCGGATTGTTCCAGATACAGGTAAACGATCATCTGAAAATCGGCTATTCGTATGACCTTCCGACTTCACGTCTCGGGTTTTACAACAAAGGAACCCACGAGGTGATGGTTAGTTTTGACTTTGGTTTTGATCGTGGCAGGGTAAGGTCGCCGCGTTATTTTTAATGAAATGAACGAGTATCAATGACTAAGAATCCGACCATATTTCTTTTATTCCTGATCATAATTTTTCTTTTACCGGATCAGGGTTTCAGCCAGAAACTGACGACTAAACTCGCGGACAAGAGTTTTGATGAATTTGCTTTTGTAGATGCCATCGGATTGTATGAATATGCCTACGAGCGCGATACTACCGATAACTACGTGGTACGAAGACTGGCCGATGCCAACCGGAATGTTGGGAATACCGAAGAGGTTGAGCGTTGGCTGAAAAAGCTGATGGACCGCCGGGTTGAAACACCTGAAGATATTTTTAATTATTCGCAATCGCTTAAGAGCAACGGCAAATACCTGCTTGCAGAGCAATGGCTGAAGGAATATTCGGAGCTTCGTCCCGAGGATGGCCGTGTAAACATACAAGTTTCCCTGCTCGAATACATACAGTTTCTGATGCGCGACTCGACCAATTTTGAAATGAGGAATGTGTCACTAAATACAATTGGTTCAGAAATGGGACCGGCTTTTTATAAAGATCAGTTTATTTTCTCCTCCACCTCCATCAGCACCAAATCAAAGGCAAACTACAAATGGAACGAACTTCCGTACCTAAATATGTATTCGGCAAGTATCAATCCTGCCAACGGCGACCTTACATCTCCCATACCTTTTGCCACCAAATTGAAAACCGCTTACCACGATGGTCCGGTTTCCTTTGATCAGGAAAAAGACATTATTTATTTTACCCGAAACAGTTTTGTAAAGGGCAAAACCTCGAAAAGCAGCGAAGGCATCGTAAACCTGAAGATTTTTCAGGGAAAACTGGAAGAGGGGGAGTGGAAAATGACCGGAAGTTTCAGGTACAACAGCGACGAATATTCAGTTGGGCACCCATCGGTTAGCAAAGATGGTTCCATTCTTTATTTCGCATCCGATATGCCCGGAGGCTATGGCAAGTCAGACATTTATTTCAGTGTATTCTCAAACGGGCAATGGAGCAAACCGTTTAACCTGGGGCCTAAAATCAATACTGAAGGGAACGAATTTTTTCCTTTTATCAGTGGCGACGGTGTTCTTTACTTTTCAAGCAATGGTCATGGCGGACTTGGTGCACTCGATATTTATTTTTCGGTTCCTGAACGTGGGGTTTTCAACAGTATCGAAAACATGGGGTATCCGGTTAATTCTTCCAAAGACGATTTCGGATTTGCCCTGGATTCTACCGGGATGCAAGGTTATATTTCTTCCAATCGTTTGGGAGGAAAAGGCAACGATGATTTGTATTTTCTGAAGATACTTAGGGTTCCTGTCATCATTCGCGGAGTTATCAGAGACCGTGACACGAAAGATGTTCTTACTGATGCGACGGTGAAAGTTATTGACGAAAATGGCAAGACCGTTCAGACCAGCATCACCCGAACCGACGGGCAGTTTGAATTCGAGGTAAACAAGGGTCAGGAATACATATTAAATGTGACGAAGGAATTCTATTTTGAAAACGAAAAACCTGTTGCCACAGTTACTCTCAGGCCAAACGACGAAGTATTTTCTGAAATTTTCCTTGAAGAAAAAATAGAGGAAGCGGAAGATAATTCGCCCGCACCAATAAGTATGGAAGAGGAGGGAGGCGACACCCTACAGGTGATCGGGCTCGAATACATCAATTACGAGTTGGATAAATCGGATGTTGGGAAAGAAATGATGGCTACCCTTGATAAATTAATTGCCTTGCTTGTAGAGTTCCCCGATCTCGAAATCAGAATTGAATCGCACACCGACTCACGGGGCAGCGATGATTACAACATGCTACTGTCGAAGAAACGGGCACGTGCAGCTTTCGATTATGTTGTTTCAAAAGGAATCGATCCCAATCGGTTGCTTTATCAGGGATTTGGCGAAACCCGCTTGCTGAACGGATGCGGAAATGGCGTTCCCTGTGCCGAAGAACAACATGAAGTAAACCGCCGTTCGATCGTAAAAGTAGTTCGCAAAGGAACCTATCAGGAAAAACGCGGCCAGAAAAATATCTTCTATTTTTAAAGCAACGACCTGGAATCCTGAACTTCGGTACAATTCCCCTGAATTCAACATTTCTTCAAGACTGACCGATTTTGAATTTTCAGTTTGGGCAAATGTTCTGAAGTAAAAACAGAGAACGAAAATAAGGACAAAATAATTTTTCATGTTCTATAACGGATTGTGTGGGTAAAGTATTCATTTGTCTATTTTAAATTGAAGAAATGACCAATTTCTTACTAAGCTGAAAAATCCGTTACCCGTCGGATCGTTAGCTATCAGAAAGCGGCAGAGCCGCAAAAATATTTGTAGTAAAAAAGTTGATAAAAGCTGGTAAGGTGCAGCGCACCGCAATACTACAAATAATATGTACCTATATTTCGGTGCTCTGCACCTTTTGTGTGTATTGCATCATATATACTACAAATATCAACGGTGCTCTGCACCTGAAAATGCTTGCTTGATTTTACCCACACCAAACGTTATAGAGCCATTTGTTTTCATACTTTTGCCACCCAAATAAAACTGACAATGACAAAAATAAATATTCTAATTGGTACAGTGTTACTGACATTTCTGTCGATTAATTCCCTTAGTGCGCAGACCAATAAAAATACCGAAGCCATTATTCCAAAATTGGTAGTGGTACTATCGGTCGATCAGATGCGTACCGATTATCTTTCACGCTACTGGAATAAATTTCAGGCCGGGGGATTTAAACGATTGGTAAATGAAGGAGCAGTTTTCAGCAATGCCCAGCTCGATTTGCACGTTCAGAAAATTTCGACCGGAACAGCAACTCTTTTCACGGGTGTTTATCCTGCGGCACATGGAATTGTGAACGATAGCTGGTACGACCGTCTGAAAAGAAAGGAAATCAATTGCATCGGTGACAATTATTTTATCACCGTTGGAAGCGATTCAAAAGATGGCGAACGTTCGGCAGGCAAACTTTTATCACCGACCATTGGCGACCTCATCAAAATCAATACCCGGAACAAATCGAAAGTTTTCAGCGTGGCCATGAACGATGTAAGTGCTGTTTTATCTGCCGGACACGCTGCCGACGGTGCTTTTTGGTTCGACACACAGAATGGAAATATGATTTCCAGTTCGTATTACATCGATATTTTTCCTGAATGGGTGCGTCAGTTCAACGAGAAGGGGCTTGCCAAAATTTACACCCAACGCAATTGGGCCACCCTTTTGCCAGTCACAAGCTACGAAGAAAGCATGGCGGATGATTACATTCTCGAAAAAGGGTATTACAACAAATGGAACACGTTCCCTTACGATCTGAAAAAAATAAAAGACAATGCAGGGAACTATAAATTTTTGAAAACTACCCCGCATGGAAATACCATTGTGAAAGATTTTGCGGTCAACCTGATACATGCTGAAAAACTTGGATCCGATGAATTTCCTGATTTTCTCGCGGTCACCTTTACCTCGATGGATTACGAAAACAGCTCGTTTGGCCCGGTTTCAGTTGAAATGGAAGATACCTACCTGCGTTTAGATCAGGACATTGCCTCGCTGATGGATTTTCTGGACAAAATGTTTGGAAAGGGCAACACGCTGGTCGTACTGACATCGGCCTGTTCATCGACTTATCCGGCTGATTATCTGAAAGAAGAATTCAACATGCCGGTTGGAACTTTCTCTCCGGAAAGCGCCATTGCCCTGTTAAAATCGTTCCTGAATATTACTTACGGACAAGGCGATTATATTGAGGTTGTTGGAGATCAGCAGTTGTATTTTAACCGCGAGTTACTCGAAAAAAAGAACATTTCCCCGGAAGATATCCAAACCAAAACTGCCAGTTTCATCAATCAATTCGAAGGGGTGAAAATTGCCCTTCCCTCTTCCTCATTTGCCCAGGGCGATTACTCCAAAGGACAATTGGCCGTAATTGCCAACTCCTACAATTTTAAACGCTCGGGCGATGTGCTTTATCAACTCGAAGATGGCTGGCAACCGGTTTATAAATTTCAGAAAACCATTTATAACGACAATTCGAACATTCCGTTCATCATGCATGGAAGTTCGGTAAAAAGGGCTGATATCAGAAGTAAAACCATGGGAGAAGACATGGTTCCAACGATTTTGCAGATTTTGCAGATGCCTGTTCCTTATCATTGTTCAGGAAAAATTCTGGAAGAAGTTTTGTGGTAATAAATATAATCAGCATTAAAATCTGTTATCTTTGACCGCAAATTTCAGAAAAATGGCCAACGACTGGAAAGAAAGGCTGGGAACGGTATATTCAACAAACCCCGATTTTCAATACGAAAGTAATGCCGGGAATGAATCCGAAACACTGCCGCCAAACAGGCAGGATTTGCGTGTTCAACTCGACAAAAAGCAGCGGAATGGTAAAAAGGCAACGCTCATTACTGGTTTTGTAGGTACTGATGAGGACTTAAAAGCACTGGCCAAAATACTGAAAACCAAATGCGGAGTTGGAGGTTCGGCCAAGGATGGAGAAATTCTGATTCAGGGTGATTTTTGTGACAAGGTAATTGATATCCTGAAAAACGAAAATTACAAAGTCAAACGCTCGGGAGGATAATAGAAAGATAGAAAAATGCGGGTGGGTTGAGTAGTTAGAAAATTGTCGGAAATAAAATTAATTGACGCTCTATATAAACCGTTTCAAGTATGTTAAAACATTACAAAACCATCGGAATGATTGGGGGAATTGCCCCGGCATCAACAGTTGACTACTACCAGCGACTCATTTCCCGTTTTCAGGAACGCACCGGAAAGCGTGACTATCCATCTATCATTATTAACAGTATTAACATGACCCACATGATGGACTTGATTTCAAATAATCACATGGACGAACTGATTGATTTTCTGTCAGAAGAAATTTTTGTTCTGGAAAAAGCAGGGGCCAAAGTAATATTTTTAGCATCAAACACTCCCCATTTGGTTTACGAGCCGCTTGTTGAGCGTGTAAAAACAAAAATGGTCAGCATCGTCGATTCAACCATTGCCTACGCGCACTCTAAAGGACTTCGCCGGCTGGGTTTATTTGGAACCAAGCCCACGATGGAGGGTAATTTCTTTCAGGAAGGTTTTGAAGCGGCGGGAATGGAAATCATTACTCCCATGCCCGAAGAACGGAAATACATTGACAAAATATACATGGAAGAGCTGGTCAGAGGAAGGTTTCTGCCCGAAACAAAAAACCGGTTACTTTCGATTGCCAACCGGATGTACAATGAAGGCCAGATTGACAGTTTGATTCTGGGAGGAACCGAATTGCCGTTTATCATGAAAAGCAGCGACATCGAAGATATTGAGCTTATTAATACCACCAAATTACATGTCGAACGAATTCTGGATGCAGCGATTGGCTAACGGAGGAAAGTGTTCAGTCTCAGTGGTCAGTCCCAGTAGAATTCAGTGGTCAGTCTCTGTAGTAAGTCTCAGGTTTCAAAATTTGAATTAGTTATTGATTGTCATTGAGTCATTTTTAGTCATTTATTGTAATCAGATAGATTTTCTTCCGGTCGTTTTCGTTTCGGGCAGCGCTTTTTAAATCGCGTACATTCTGCCGGTCCATTCCAATGATGTAATCAAACCGGTTAACTGTTTACTCTTTCAGCAACCATTTCCAAACCGGAACAAATCTAATCTGAAAACCATTGACTTCCTTCACCTTTTCTGTATCAAAAGTGATTATTAACATTTCCTTTGTTTTCACATTTTGTGAAGCACTTATCAGAGCGTCAACTTCCCGCTTTTCAGTTTCAGCCAGGTTAATCTTATAACAAACCTGAATTAACTGTTGATTTTCAGGAATATAAAAATCAACCTCTGACTTGCTTCTCAGATAAAAGACCCCGTCACCGTACAAACGTATTAATTGGCAAGCAACTATATTTTCAAGCAATATCGTTTCTGCATTCATCAGAAAAAGTGACAAAATACCATTATCGACAAAATAATATTTTCCCGAAGTTTCCCTTTCACTTATTTTCGACAGGTAATTTTTAATGCCATGTATCAGCCAGGTTTCCTTCATAAAATCGATATACTCAAAGAGAGTATTGGTTCCGATCTTAATTCCTGTCGATTGTATTATATTCCTTATTCGGCTTATAGTTACTTCGTCCTGAATGCTTTCCGCCAATTTTTTAATCATTAAACGAAGTGCAAAGTCATTCCTGATTTTGTAACGTGCCACAAGATCGCCAAAGAAAATCTTCTGAAATAAATTATCCAGCCACATTCGTTTCTCCTGAAAACGAATGATCTCAGGGAATCCACCATAGTAGAAATATTCGTCAAACATTCTTCGTATCTCGAATCGCTGTGAAGAATACTCCCAATTATCTTCTAATTCCAGCTTATTCATTTGTAAATATTCATGAAACGAAAGTGGAAAGATTTTCTTTATCAGAAAACGGGCGCCGAGTGTTGTTGCAATTTCAGAACTTAACATTTTAGCATTGCTTCCGGTAATAAATATTCGGTAACCGGTATCGGCCATCCTTCGTGCGAATTTTTCCCAGCCATCAATATTTTGAATCTCATCTAAAAATAAAACTGGTTTATCGGAAAATAATTCCTGATGGGCTTCCAGTATTAAACCGAGCTCCCCGCCTGTCAATTCCATTAACCGCTCATCTTCAAAATTAATATACAAAATCGCAGATAATGGGACATCTTTGGGAATCATGTTCTTAATGATTTGAAATATCGAATAAGTCTTTCCTGATCTTCGTGAACCAACAAAAACATAATTTCCATTTTCCTCCAAGACCAGTGATCTTGGAACGATTTCCAGATCTCTGATAAATTCATGGCTCTCAATAATTATCTGTTTTAGCAATTCTTTATTCATTGTGAGTTTCTTTTATACAATACAAATTTATACAATATTATCTTATATGAAAGACGTATTACGTATTTGTTATCTTATATATAAGATTTAAGATGAATTTATGCACTTTTTATAGATGAAGGAGCGATCAACACAAAAAATATTGATTTTGATTTCAACAATTTATTCGTGAGTTTTGCAGCCTTATCAGAAATAAATGAAAG
>Ga0208968_1001999_pt1 | contig 10538 bp, 6 predicted proteins | sample RifOxyA3_FD_184031 | JGI IMG/M metagenome (GOLD analysis project Ga0208968, IMG submission 184031) | Groundwater microbial communities from Rifle, Colorado - Rifle Oxygen_injection A3 (SPAdes) | ecosystem: Environmental > Aquatic > Deep subsurface > Groundwater | place: Rifle, Colorado, United...
GGTCAAGTGGAAGATCGGTTTATTGAAGAAGGTACAATGGTGAAAAAGGGCGATGTGATCCTTCGTCTGGAAAACCGTCAGTTGTACCAAACCATCCTGAACAGCGAAGCATCTCTGGCCGAGAAGGAAAATTACCTGCGAAACACGCGCATCAGCTTCGAAACCGAATTAATACAGTCGCGCAAAAACCTGCTTGACAACCGCTACCGCCTGAACCGAAAAAAGCGTTCATTTGAGCAAAATAAAGCGCTCTTTAACGATGAGCTGATCTCGAAAGAAGATTATCTTCAGGCTAAAGAGGATTTTGAATACGAAACCAATATGCTTGTCATTAATAAACTGAAGGCAAAAAACGATTCACTGATCCGGCTCACCTCCATGCAATCGCTTGAAACCGACCTTGGCAAAATGCGCCAAATGCTGATACTGGTTCGCGAGAGGCTTGACAACCTCAACGTAAAAGCCCCTGTTGACGGCCAGTTGGGAATGCTGGATGCCGAAATTGGTCAGCGAATCAATGAAGGTCAACGCATTGGGCAGATCAACGTGCTCGAAAATTTCAAGATCAAAGCGCTGATTGACGAACATTACATCGACCGCGTAGTCCGTGATCTTCCGGCAACTTTAGACCGCAATGGAACCAACTTTAATCTGAAAGTAAGAAAAGTGTATCCTGAAGTGCGCAACGGTCAGTTCGAAATTGATCTGGTTTTTGATGGCACAAGTCCCGACAATATCCGCACCGGACAAACTTACCACATCAAACTCGAACTGGGCGAAGCGGGTAAAGCGGTTTTGCTGCCACGAGGTGGATTCTTCCAAAGTACAGGCGGACAATGGGTATTTGTGCTGAACGAAAATGAATCGGAAGCCACTAAACGGAACATTAAAATCGGCAAACAAAATCCGCAGTATTACGAAGTATTGGAAGGCCTCAATGCCGGCGAAAAAGTAATAACTTCAGGATATGAGATGTTTGGGACCAACGATAGGATAACGTTTTAGCAAAGGGCATGGAGCATGGAGCATGGAGCAAAGGGCATGGAGCAAAGGGCATGGAGCATGGGGCAAGGGGCAAGGGGCAAAGAAGCGCTGTTAAATTGAATTTTAATTCATAACTTGATGAATGTAAAACTTAAAATTTAAACTCATGGCACAATTTAGATTTATGGACTTAGAAATTTGGAAAGAGGCTATCAACATGAACGATCAGCTTTTTGATCTGGCAGATGCAATGTCAGACGCTAGAAGTTATCGCGTTGCGGAGCAGTTGCGTGGTGCATCCTTGAGCATTTCAAACAATATTGCCGAAGGTTCAGGTTCATTCTCATCAAAAGACTTTGCCAACTTTCTGAATATTGCCCGAAGATCAGTTTTTGAAACTGCCAATATTTCGTTTGTAGCCTATCGTCGGAAGTTCATTGAAAAAGAGAAGTTGGATCAGATACTAAACGATTTGGAATTATTAAGTAAAAAAATAACAAATTTCAGAAAATCACTTTTATAAGAGCATGGGGCAATGAGCATGGAGCATGGGGAAAAGTCAATCCTTGCCCTCTGCTCCTTGCCCCAAGCTCCCCGCTCCTTGCAAAATTTACAACTAATAAAGGCTCGTGCAAAGCGCCAACCATGCCCTTTGCCCCATGCCCCAAGCTATTTTATTAACCAATAACGGCTAGTGCAAAGCGCAGTCCATGCTCCTTGCTCCATGCCCTAAGCAATTTTATATCATGATACGAACAGTAAACCTTAACAAAGTATTCCGCACGGAAGAGATTGAAACCAGTGCGTTGAGCGAAGTGACCCTTCACATTCAGAAGGGCGAGTTTGTAGCCATTATGGGGCCTTCGGGCTGCGGCAAGTCAACCTTGCTCAACATTATCGGCTTGTTAGACAATCCTACTTCAGGCGAGTATTATTTCGATGACCAGGAAGTTGGCGGTTTTAAGGAACGCAACCGTACCTTACTCCGGAAAGGCAATATCGGCTTCGTGTTCCAGAGTTTTAACCTGATCGACGAACTTAATGTGTACGAAAACGTGGAACTGCCACTCATCTACTTGAAATTGAGCGCTAAAGAGCGCAAGGAGATGGTCGAAAAAGTACTGGACCGGATGCAGATCAGTCACCGTAAAAAACACTTTCCGCAGCAATTATCCGGAGGACAACAGCAGCGTGTAGCCATTGCGCGTGCAGTGGTAGCCAATCCCAAACTGATCCTGGCCGATGAGCCAACCGGTAACCTCGATTCGAAAAACGGGCTGGAAGTGATGAACCTGCTCACTGAACTCAACCGCGAAGGAACCACCATTGTAATGGTTACCCACTCCATCCACGACTCCGAATTTGCTCACCGGGTTATTAATTTATTCGACGGTCAGGTGATTACCGAAGAAGTGAAAATGCGAATGGGGGAATTGCTCTTATAAAAAAATGATATGTGCAGATAACATTGCCCGTTCTATAATTCAATAAAAACAAAATTATGTTCAAATATTTTTTCATAGTGATCCTTCGTAATTTATTTCGCAATAAGTTCTATTCAATAATCAACATTGTTGGTTTAGCTATTGGTATTTCAGCATGTATCCTGATTATATTGTATGTGCAATCGGAATTAAGTTACGACCGCTACCACGAAAAATCTTCACGCATTTACCGGGTAAATATATATGCGGTATTAAGCGATAATGAGTTTGACTCTCCGGTAACCTGTCCTCCAATGGCAAAGGTTCTTAAAGATGAATTCCCCGAAGTTGAATCAGTAGTCAGGCTTGTGAATTTCACACAACCGGTTATCAGACACAGTGAGAATGTTTATAGCGAAACAAAATGGTTTTTTACTGATCCCGATTTTTTTAATGTATTTACTGCACCATTCATTTCAGGAAATCCTAAAGAAGCATTGATTCAACCCAATTCTGTTGTATTGACAGAAACAACTGCCAGAAAGTATTTTGGGAATGAAAGTCCTTTGGGCAAATACCTTACCTGGGACAATGACCATGACTATCTAATTACAGGAGTTATAAGGGACTTTCCGCAAAACTCACATTTCAAACCTGATTTTTTGGCTTCTCTCATTGGGCAGCCTATTGATAATGATGCCAATTGGACGAACAATCAAGTCTTCACCTACCTGACTTTGAAGGAGGGATACTCACAACAGGTTATCGATGACAAATTTCAATCTCTTGTTAAAAAATATGTAGGTCCACAGCTAATGCAGGCGCTGGGTGTTTCATACGATAATTTAATGGCTAGCGGCACAAAATATAATTATTATCTGCAACCCCTTACCAGGATTCATTTTGATAACAAATCCGTATTCAATATAGAACCTGGAGGAAACAGAAGCTACATGGTCATTTTCTCGATTATCGCCATTTTTATTCTGGCAATTGCATGTATCAACTTTATGAATCTGGCAACAGCCCGCTCAGCCAAACGAGCCAGAGAAGTTGGCATTCGTAAATCTTTAGGTTCCAATCGTAAATTTTTGATTTATCAGTTTCTGGCAGAGTCTGTTTTTATAACTCTCATTTCAATGGTACTTTCCATGGTCCTTATTAAATTTTTTCTTCCCGGATTCAATAATTTAATTGACAAACATCTGGAATTTAATTATTTCGACAATTTCACCAATATCCCTTTGATGGTTGTTTTCGGAATTGTGGTCGGGATAATTGCTGGTAGTTATCCTGCATTTTTTCTGGCTTCATTTAGTCCGGTTAAAGTAATAAAGGGACTAAACATGACACAAGGAGGCCACGCAAAACTTAGAAACGGATTGGTAATTTTCCAATTAGCTGTCTCAATCGTTTTATTCTCCGGTACATTTCTAATCAGTAAACAATTAAGTTTTCTTCAGAATACTGATATAGGTTTTAATAAGGAAAACCTGATAGTAATTGAGAAAGCTGATAAACTTGGGAGCAGACTTTCATCATTTAAACAGGAATTATTGTCTCAAACTGGCATTCTCGGTGTAACCAACAGCACTACTGTTCCAGGAAGATTGTTTACAAGCAATGTATTTACCCATCATTCAGTCAACGATCCGCGTGGGTCACTTACCATGTGGAGCGACTGTGATTTCGCAAAAACTTTTCAGATTGAAATGAAGGAAGGTCATTATTTTGAAGAAGGGGCTAAGTCAACAGGCAGAGAAGTGGTACTGAATGAATCGGCAATTAAAGAACTAAATATTGCGGATCCAGTTGGAAAAAAAATCTACGATGGTCCACATTCTGCTGAAGGCGGTTACACAATTATTGGTGTTATGAAAGATTTCAACTGCGAATCGCTTCACCAGGAAATAAGCTCATTGGTTGTCTTTAACGGAACAGGAAATACATTGACAGTCAGGATTTCTTCAGGTAACATGCGCGAGAAAATAAATAAAATCGAGCAAAAATGGAAACAGTTGGCCCATGGCCAAACATTCGACTATGTATTTTTTGATCAGGATTTTAACCGTTTATACAAAGCAGAAACAAGGACGAAAAAGGTAGTTGCTATTTTTTCTGCCCTTGCAATTATTATTGCTTGTCTTGGACTTTTAGCTCTTGCAACCTTTACTGCAGAACAACGCACCAAAGAAATCGGAGTACGAAAAGTGAATGGTGCCCGGATATCGGATATTATATATTTACTCAACAGCGACTTTATGAAATGGTTAGCGGTTGCCTTTGTACTTGCCGTACCTGGAGCATGGTATTTATTGCACAACTGGCTCGAAAATTTTGCCTACAAAACCGAACTAAGTTGGTGGGTTTTTGCATTGGCAGGTTTGCTGGCGTTGGGAATTGCGCTGCTAACTGTAAGTTGGCAAAGCTGGAGGGCGGCAACGAGAAACCCGGTGGAGGCGCTGAGGTATGAGTAATTCATAACTATGAAGAAATCATAGTCACTCACTATACCAATTAAATCAAAGTTTGGGACAATAAACTTATAACAATAAGATCATGAATCTACACAACATTAAACTAGCCATAAGAAACCTGAAACGACATAAATTGTATAGTATTTTAAGCATAACCGGTTTTTCCGTTGGGTTTGCTGTTTGCATCTTTATTGCCCTATTTGTTTACAATGAGCTGACAATGGACAAATGTTTCCCCGAATCTGAAAACATCGTCAGGGTTTATGATCCGAAGGAAAACAATTGCAGCCTTGATATTGTACTGAATCAGCAGTTTAAAGAGAAATATCCTGAAATAAGGTTCGCCTGTCCGCTTGAACAGATGAGCGACATGGAAATTGCAGCTAAAAGCGGGCTGAATTTCACCCGTTTCACCGGCTTGATTTCGACCACCAACGATTTTTTCAATGTATTTCCGGTCAAAACAATTTCAGCCATTGGCCGGCTTCCGTTCGAAGGGAAAGAATCGATCCTGATTACCAAATCGTTTGCCGCCATTTTATTCCCGAATGAAGATCCGCTTGGGAAACCGATAACCGTTTTAGATTTTATCAAAGGACAAGTTACTGCGGTTATCGAAGACTTTCCTAAAAGCTCCGGCATTCAGGCCAAAGTGTTGATTAATGCAGAAAATCCGGATTTCCTGTTATCGCAAAGCTGTAACGATGGAAGGTGCTGGAGCCCGATGAGCCATTTTTTGGTACTTCAGCCACAGACAGATCGTGCCGCTTTAGCAAAAAAAATGACTGCCGATATTCCTAAAGATCATCCTGAAATTAAAGCAATTGCGCTTCAGAAACTGACCGACATTTACCTTTCATCGCCAATAAATGGTAATGGAAATATCACCGGAAACCTTTCTCTTTTATTCATCTTCCTATCGGTAGGAATTGTTGTTCTGGTACTTTCAATCATCAATTTCCTGAATTTTTACGTGTCGCTGCAATACACCAAACTAAAGGAAATCGGGATAAAAAAAATCAATGGCGCCAGCTTTAAAAACCTGCTGTGCTTTTCATTGGCCGAGGTTTCAGTAAGCATCCTGATTTCCGTAGCTATTTCACTGGTGCTATTTCTAATCTTTCTTCCTTTTGCCAACCAGTTGTTCGAGCGGAATCTGGAAGCAAGCTGGCTGTTGCGGCCTGCCCTTTTATCTGTGCTAATATTAATTACAGTTGCAATCATCCTGATTAACAGTCTTGCGCCAATTTCTATTTTATCCCGATTCAATACAAGTTCTTTTCTGACCAAGATGAATGTTGGAGGAAATAAGCAGACCGGTCGCCGCTTACTTACTTTAATGCAATTTGCCGCATCAATCGTTTTACTGGCGGTGGTATTTTCGCTACACAAGCAAATTTCGTATGCCAAACATGCCAATCTGGGTTTCAGTAAAGAACAGTTGATACTTCTGAAACTGCCCATTGGCTTTAAAAGTCAGGATGTCTTCAAGCAAAAAATAAAAGAATTGCCGCTTTGCGAAAGGGTATCGTTAAGCCGCGGTGTTCCCGGATCTGTAAACCTTTTTATGGGTGACGGCAAATCGGGGAAAACGGTCATGTTGCAAACCCTTTACGTTGACGAAGACTTTTTCAAAACAATGAAAATTGAACTGAAGTCGGGACGAACGTTTCTTTCCGGAGATATGGGAAATGCCTGTATAATGAACGAAGAAGCCGTGAGACAATACGAATGGGCCGATTTTGAAGGGAAGCGGTTTGAGAATGGACGTGAAGGTGGTTATTCGGTTATTGGCGTAACGACTGATTTTCATATCGAATCGATGCATACAAAGATAAAACCCGCTTGCATGCTGGCGGCGGCTAATGATAAGCACGACGAGCTCAGGAATGTTTCAATCCGGATGACTCCAGGAAATCTGATCCAGCAAATGGATGAACTGCGGGCAATCTGGAAAACCTTTATTCCGGACGAGCCCATGAATTATTCGTTTTACGACGAGCAATTTGAGATCATGTATCAGAAAGATGAACGACTGGGAGAAGCAATTGGAATCGCCTCGGTTATTGCACTGGTTTTGACTTTCATGGGAATTCTCGGACAGGTGTTCCAGATAAGCCTGAACCGCACCAAAGAAATTGGTATCCGGAAAGTAAATGGCGCTAAAGTCTCCGACATACTGACATACATGAACAAGGAATTCCTGATTTGGGTAATCGTTTCAATGATTCTGGCCATTCCTCTGGCCATATACCTAATCAGCAAATGGCTCGAAAGTTTTGCATATAAAACAGAAATTGGATGGTCAACTTATGCTTTTGCCGGCCTTATCATGCTAACAACCGTTGTTCTCACTGTTACATTGCAGAGCTGGAAAGCGGCAACAAGGAACCCGGTGGAAGCATTGAGGTATGAATAACTCTTAACCATTAAAACGACCAGATCATGTTACAATATCTCTTTCGAATTACATTCCGGAATTTTAAACGACATAAAAGCACTTTCTTCATTAACCTGATTGGTTTATCGACGGCATTTGCCTGTGCTATCCTTATTTTTCTTTGGGTTAATGATGAAAAACACGTCGATAAATTTCATCAATTGAACAAACAGCTTTATCAGGTAATGGAGAATCATCATTCACCACAAGGAATTTTAACACAACCATGGACACCTGATATGCTGGGAAGAACCTTTGCCAGTGAAATGCCCGAAGTGGAAATGGAAACTTCAGTGATGCCAGCCGGATTGCTGGGAAACTTTTCGCTGGTAGTCGGGGATCAGAAAACAAAGGCAGCAGGCCAGTTTGCCGATTACAATTTTTTCAAAGTCTTTTCTTTCGGTTTAAGTCAGGGAGAACCGTCACAAGTTCTGAAAGCTAAAAATTCCATTGTCATTTCCCGGAAAATAGCCCTTACCCTTTTTGGTACGACTGAAAATGTTATCGGCAAAACCATCGATTGGGAACTCCTGAATTGTAAATATCCATCAGTTATTTCAGGAGTATTTGAAGGAAGTCCTGAAAATTCCACCATGCAGTTTGATTTTGCTTTGACTTTTGATGCCTGGCTTGATTTGTCAGAAACTGTTGGCCGAAAAGTTCAATGGGGCAACCACGCTCCGTGTACTTATCTTTTACTGAACAAAGGGGTCGATATAGCAAAGTTTAATGCTAAAATAGAAGGTTTTCACAAATCGAAAATCAGCGATTCAAATATCACTTTTTTTGCTGTTCCCTATTCAGGTCAATATCTGAACGGTAAATACGAAAACGGAGTTCAGGCTGGAGGAAGAATAAGCTATGTCAGACTCTTTACGTTGATTGCATTTTTCATTCTCCTGATTGCCGGAATAAATTATATGAATTTGTCCACCGCACGGGCCACAAGAAGATTGAAAGAAATCGGGATTAAAAAGGTAGTCGGGAGCGGGCGTTTTGCGCTGATTATTCAGTTCATGACCGAATCAGTAATGTTGTCGTTAATTGCGCTAATTCTCTCCGTTGCTATAGTGCTGATTCTGCTGCCACAATTCAATCAAATTACAGGAAAGCATCTGGTCTTCCTGATTAATCCACTATACATTTTCTACGTTTTGGGGGCCTGTTTGCTTATGGCAATCATAACCAGCCTGTATCCGTCACTTTATCTTTCCGGATTTAATCCATTCCGGAGTCTAAAAGGAAAGCAGTCTAATTCAGCCTTGGAACTATGGACACGGAAAGGACTGGTCGTTTTTCAGTTTGTTGTTTCGGTTGTGCTCATCAGTTCCGTTTTAGTGGTGTATAAACAAATCGAGTTTATCCAAAGTAAAAACCTGGGTTACAACAAGGACAATCTGGTATTCTTCAACAAGGAAGGAGGAGTTGCACAACAGGAAAATGCCTTTTTGACTGAGGCAAAAAAAATTGAAGGAGTAGTCAACATTTCGAGTATGGGCAGTAATCTGCTTGGAAGTAATTCTACAACTTATGACATAGGCTGGGAAGGAAAACCGGCTGTTGCCAATATCAGTTTCGTAGTTGTTTCTGTAAATTATCAAACGATAGAAACAATGGAAATGGGCATGGCCGAGGGACGCAGTTTTTCATCCGAATTTGGGAATGATGAAGATAAAATCATCTTTAACCAGGCTGCAATTGACGAGATGGGTCTTCAGAATCCAGTAGGAAAAACGGTCCGGTTTTGGGGGAAGGATAAACAGATTATCGGAGTGGTGAAGAATTTCAACTTTGAGTCGCTGCATCAAAAAATCGGACCACTGATTTTTTACCTGAATCCGAAAAAAACGCTTCAAATTGTCACCCGAATTGAAGCAGGCCGCGAAAAACCGGTACTTGCTGAACTGGGAAAACTCTATTCAAAGTTTAATCCCGGATTTTCATTCGATTATCGCTTTTTGGATGCCGCATATCAGGCTCAATATGATTCCGAAAATCGCGTGGCTGTTTTGTCGCGTTATTTTGCCGTACTGGGAATTTTAATCTCCTGCCTTGGTTTATTTGGCCTGGCTGCTTTTGCAGCTGAACAACGATTAAAAGAAATTGGGATACGCAAAGTAAACGGCGCCCGCATTTCGGAGGTAATGACCATGCTTAACGGTGAATTCATGATCTGGGTGGCATTGGCTTTTATAGTAGCAACACCAATCTCCTGGTATATCCTGAATAAATGGTTAGAAAGTTTTGCCTACAAAACCGAACTCAATTGGTGGATTTTTGCACTGACCGGTATGCTGGCATTGGGAATTGCCTTGCTCACAGTAAGCTGGCAGAGTTGGCGAGCTGCAACGATGAACCCGGTGGAGGCATTGAGGTACGAGTAATAAATCTATAAATCAACAGCCATGAACTATTTGAAAAATACATTTCGTGTCCTTCGTAAAAACTTGCAACATACCATGATTAATATTTTAGGATTGGCAGTTGGAATTTCTGTGTTTATCCTGATAATATCTTATATAACCAACGAATTGAGCTATGATAACTTCCATAAAAATTCGGATAATATATACAAGGTTTGTTTAGATAAGGATTTTTCAACGTTGGCGCCACTCGGACATCTTTTGCATAATCAGTTCCCCGAAATAAAGAATATTTCCCGACTTGACCGTAATTATGGTTTTGGCGAAAAAGTTACTTTAACTGATCGGACTGCAACACATCCCAAGAGCATTACTTTTAAAAATATTTTTTTCGCCGATAGTTCCTTCTTCAACATATTCAGCTTTAATGCTTTGTATGGAAACCTTGAAACTGCTTTAAAATCGCCTTATTCAATTGTACTTACACAAAGTACTGCCAATAAATTGTTCGGAAATCTTAATCCTGTAGGAAAAACTATCGGGACAATTGATGAGCGGGGACGATATACCCAGGACTATGTTGTAACGGCAGTAGTTGAAGATGTTCCGGCGAATTCATCCATAAATTTCAATGGACTTGCATCGTTTAGTTCATTATCGTTGATGAAACCAAACGGGAGCGATGTGAACGACGATTGGCATAACTGGGGATATGACACTTATGTTCACCTCAACAGTGCAACAAATATTCCTGAATTTGAACAAAAGGTCAATGAATTTTGGGTTTCGAAAGGGGAAAAGCTTAGGGGTAATGACTCCGATGCAGTAAGTTCGTTTAGCCTTGTTGCGC